>RCUN01000676.1_pt1 | contig 15645 bp, 18 predicted proteins | sample 2166181 | NCBI WGS metagenome assembly RCUN01 (sample SAMN09932603, study PRJNA488358) | compost metagenome | feature: garden; material: soil; isolation source: compost soil in crotononitrile-enriched culture | place: Germany: Experimental Botanical Garden Goettingen | collected 2016-01-27 | reverse complement strand
CGATCAAATTGTGGGAGCGAGCTTGCTCGCGAAGGCGACCTGACAGCCGCCCAATCACTTGCAGATGTACTCAGCACCTGTGGGAGCGGGCTTGCCCGCGAAGGCGGCCTGACAGCCGACCAATCTCTCACAGACATACGCTGATCCACTGTAGGAGCGAGCCTGCTCGCGATAGCGGTGTATCAGTCAACACCAATGCCGGATGTAATGCCGCCATCGCGAGCAAGCTCGCTCCCACAGGGAATGTGCAGTGTTCTGAAAGCCCTGTTTAAAAGCCGTCAGCCTCTATTCCTGAAAGCCACACCGCCTTGCGTCGTTGCCTACAACTACGCCAGAATCCGCCGGCTTGTGAGTCTTGGCCCTGATCTCTATCGTTCTCCACGTCGCTGCCCATTCAGCGATCGGGTTTAGCAGCTCGGTAAATTTCAAGGCTCGCCAGTGTCACCTTCAGATCAGTCCGATCTGCAATTTGGTGGCTGTGCGTGGGGCACTTCGGTGCGCCGGGTTCCTTGATCCCTGGTCTGCTAACCCGCGTACAGCCGCCACCCAATTCGTTTAGCAGCGACTTGTGGCGGCTCCATTGATCAAGGAGCTTGACCATGTTCAAACCCACCCCCAATCCCCCGAAAGCCCCGGCACCACCACACAATCCCAGCACGATGTTTCTCATCGCCCCCGACATCAACACCGAAACCCTCTTGGCCCACGCCTGCGAATCCCTCGCCTCGGCCAGCATCATGGCCAGCGATCTTGCTGGATTTCTGCAAAGCCCTCATCGCAATGCGCTGCTGGGGATTGCGCAGATCATCATGTTGGGTGAGCTGGCGGTGAACCGGGCGCTGGATAATCTCGACCCGCAAGACTAGTCCAGTAGCAGCAAGCAACGAGTAACCCTGTAGGAGCGAGCTTGCTCGCGATGGACGTCAACGATAACGCGTGCTGCCTGATTGATCGTGTTGTCCAGACGTTTTTCGCGAGCGAGCTCGCTCCCACAGGGTTCTATGTCGTTTGGTCGATCTCGGTCTTCACGCAAACAGAGCACGTACATTCAATTTTTCCTTCCACCGCCCCGGCACTATCGAATCCTGTCCCGGCGCATCGACGCCGGTGGTTTTTCATTTGTGCGGGTAGGCCATGGACACTTCGCGAAGTGATGATCGGGCGCAAGACTGGGGGCTGCTGTTCCTGCGGGTCAGCGGCGGGTTGTTCCTGTTGTGGGTACATGGCTTGCCCAAGTTGCTTCACTACAGTGCCGAACTGCAAAGCATCGAAGACCCTTTCCACCTGGGCACGAATCTGACGCTGATGCTGGCGATTTTCGCCGAGGTCGTGTGCCCGCTGCTGATCGTCGCCGGGTTGCTGGCGCGTCTGGCGTGTTTGCCTATTCTGTTTTTGCTGTGGGTGTCGATGTTGATCGTGCATCCGCAGTGGACGCTCTTCGAAGGCCAGTTCGGCTGGCTGTTGCTGATCGTGTTCACCAGCATTTTCATCGCCGGGCCGGGACGCCTGGCACTCAATGTCCGTTTCGCCGGAGCCTTGCGTTATGTCTGAATCCAATCGCCGTGAGCCGGCAAGTCCGGGGCCTGATGAGGTGGTGACCCTGATCGTCAAGCACCGGGTCAAGGCCGGTTTCGAAGTGCCTTATGCCGCCTGGCTGCGCAACATCGTCAAGGTGGCCGCGCAGAACGTCGGGCACTTGGGCGTGGATGTGGTGCGTGGCAAGAATGCCGGCCTCGACACCTACACCTGCGTGCTGCGCTTTTGTTCGACCGAGGCGATGCAGCGCTGGCTCGATTCACCGCAACGCCAGGAACTGGTCGATGAAGCCGCGCCGATGCTGGCCGATGGCGACCAGACCGAAGTCAATCCGGTCAACGAGTTCTGGTTCTCGCCCCAGGCCGAGGCCAGTACGCCACCGCCGCGCTGGAAGCAGGCCGTGGTGACGCTGCTGGTGATCCTGCCGCACACCTTGCTGGTGCCGCTGCTTTGGGGGCCGTTGTTGCGGCTCAACGCCTTGCTCTCCAACTATGTGGTGGCCACGTTCCTGATCACCCTGACCATCGTGCTGTCGGTGGTTTACATCTTCATGCCCATGGCGACGCGTCTGTTCGCGCCCTGGCTGTCTCCCGCCACATTGCACGAGGAACCGTGATGAACGCCGATCTGATTCTGTTCAATGGTCAATTCCATACCGTTGACCGCGAAAAACCGCTCGCCAGCGCCGTGGCGATCAGCGACGGGCGTTTTGTCGTGGTCGGCAACGATGCCGAAGCCATGGCCCTGCGGGGCTCGAACACCCAGGTGATCGACCTCAAGGGGCGTTGCGTGATCCCCGGGCTCAACGACTCACACTTGCACTTGATCCGTGGCGGCTTGAACTACAACCTGGAACTGCGTTGGGAAGGTGTGCCGTCACTGGCCGATGCCTTACGCATGCTCAAGGAGCAGGCCGACCGCACGCCGACCCCGCAGTGGGTGCGGGTGGTCGGTGGCTGGAACGAATTCCAGTTCGCTGAGAAGCGCATGCCGACCCTGGCGGAGCTCAATCAGGCGGCGCCAGACACGCCGGTTTTCGTGCTGCACCTGTACGACCGCGCCTTGCTCAACCGCGCCGCGTTACGCGTCGCCGGGTACACCCGCGACACGCCGAACCCGCCGGGTGGCGAGATCGTGCGTGACGCCAATGGCGAGCCGACCGGCATGCTGGTGGCGCGGCCCAACGCGATGATTCTGTACTCGACCCTGGCCAAGGGGCCGAAGCTGCCGCTGGAGTATCAGGTCAACTCGACCCGTCAGTTCATGCGCGAACTCAATCGCCTGGGCCTGACCAGCGCCATCGATGCCGGCGGCGGTTTCCAGAATTACCCGGACGATTACCAGGTGATCGAGCAGTTGGCGAAGGACGAGCAACTGACCGTGCGCATCGCCTACAACCTGTTCACCCAGAAGCCCAAGGAAGAGTTGACCGACTTCAAGAACTGGACCGGCAGCGTGAAGCTGCACCAGGGCGATGATTTCCTGCGGCACAACGGCGCCGGGGAAATGCTGGTGTTCTCGGCGGCGGACTTCGAAGACTTCCTCGAACCGCGCCCGGACCTGCCGCAAACCATGGAAGCCGAACTGGAGCCGGTGGTGCGCCATCTGGTCGAGCAACGCTGGCCGTTCCGTTTACACGCGACCTACAACGAATCCATCAGCCGCATGCTCGACGTGTTCGAGAAGGTCAACCGCGACATTCCGTTCAACGGCTTGCCGTGGTTTTTCGACCACGCCGAAACCATCACCCCGCAGAACATCGAGCGGGTGAGGGCGCTGGGCGGCGGCATCGCGATTCAGGATCGCATGGCGTTCCAGGGTGAATATTTCGTCGAGCGTTACGGCGCGAAAGCGGCCGAAGCCACGCCACCGATCAAACGCATGCTGGCCGAAGGCGTACCGGTGGGTGCCGGTACCGACGCCACGCGGGTGTCGAGCTACAACCCGTGGACCTCGCTGTACTGGATGGTCAGCGGTCGCACCGTCGGAGGTATGGAATTGCACGCCGAAGGCCTTTCACGCCTGACGGCGCTGGAACTGTTCACCCACGGCAGCGCCTGGTTCTCGTCGGAGCAAGGCAAGAAGGGCCAGATCAAGGTCGGGCAACTGGCTGACGTCGCGGCCCTCAGTGCGGATTTTTTCAGCGTCGATGAAGAGGCGATCAAGTGGATCGAGTCGGTGTTGACCGTGGTCGGCGGCAAGGTGGTGTACGGCGCCGGTGACTTCGAGAAGCTCGGGCCGGCCAGCGTGCCGGTGCTGCCGGACTGGTCGCCGGTGGTGAAGGTGCCGGGCCACTGGCGCCCGACTTCGCCGATGCAGGCCCAGGTTCACCATTGCAGCGGCCCGTGCGCGGTGCATTCCCACAGTCATGAACGGGCGCGTCTGTCGAACGCGCCGGTCAGCGATTTCGCCGGTTTCTGGGGCGCCTTTGGCTGCTCGTGTTTTGCCTTCTGACTCTTTTAAAAAAGCGCCGGCCCAACAGGTCGGCGCTGACTGCAACAACCATCCACCAAGGAGTTTCCAATGAGCAACGTTCCCTACAAACGCCTGAACAAAGACGATGCTGTGGTATTGCTGGTCGACCACCAGACCGGTCTGATCTCGCTGGTACAGGATTTCTCGCCCAACGAGTTCAAGAACAACGTGCTGGCGCTGGGCGACATCGCCAAGTTCTTCAAACTGCCGACCATCCTCACCACCAGTTTCGACAGCGGTCCGAACGGCCCGATCGTGCCGGAGCTCAAGGCGCAGTTCCCGGACGCGCCGTTCATTGCCCGCCCGGGCCAGATCAACGCCTGGGACAACGAAGACTTCGTCAAGGCGATCAAGGCCACCGGTCGCAAGCAACTGATCATTGCCGGTGTGGTGACCGACGTGTGCGTGGCGTTCCCGACACTGTCAGCCATTGCCGAAGGCTTTGAGGTGTTTGTGGTGACCGACGCTTCCGGCACCTTCAACACCACCGTGCAACAAGCGGCCTGGGCGCGCATGTCGGCCGCCGGTGCACAACTGCTGAACTGGTTCTCCGTGGCCTGCGAGCTGCAAGGCGACTGGCGCAACGACATGGAAGGCCTGGCCAACCTGCTGTCCGAACGCCTGCCGAACTATCGCAACCTGATCAACAGCTACACCAAATTTACTGCCAAGTAAGAAGTACACCTGTGGGAGCGAGCTTGCTCGCGATGGCGGCGTATCAGTCGACACACATGTTGACTGACAGAAAGCTATCGCGAGCAAGCTCGCTCCCACAGATTTTTTGTGTGATCACTTGATCAGCGACTCTGCAACCAACTCAAAAACCCACCTTTCCTGACCGCTACCGGTTTGGCCATCAACGCCATCCGGCTGTTCTGCTGGCGCACCGCCTGCAGCTTGTTCAACGCCCGGTCGACTTCCCGTCGTTGCGCCATGCAGTTGCGGGTCAGTGATTTGTCGAGGCGGTAGATGATGCTTGAGGTCATGGCGGTGAACCGTGCCTGGGACGGCGTGTCGGCGAGGATGCTTTGTTCGCCCATGACTTCACTCGGCCCCATGCGCCCGGCTTCGATCTGCGTGCTGCCGTTGGGGACGGTGGCGCTGACCACGCCGGTGGCGATGACGAACAGGCTGTCCGGTACTTCATCCAGATCCAGCACCACCTCACCGGCCGCGTATTGCTGCGCCACCATGTTCTGGGCCAGGTGATCCCGTTCCTCGGCGCTCAGGGAGCGGAATATTTTCACTTCATCGAGCAAGGCCCGTGCGCGGGTCGACGGCTCGATCACGCCATCGGGTTGCCGGGAAATGCCTGCCGCTTCGAGGTGCCGATGAGCCAGGTCGAACAGTTGATTGCGCACTTCACCCTTTTTGCCCAATTCGGCGATGAAGCCGCTGGCCACGTATTCGGACATGGTTTCGCCGGCCTCCTTGAGCACGGCTTTCGGCGCCGGATCGAGCAGCAGGCTGCTACTGCCCTGAAGGGTGCGGTCCAGGGCATCGAGTACCCGGCGCGGGCGGATGTGGTTGGGCACCTGAATGCTGATCGACACGCCGTGCATATTGAACGGGCGGCTGAGATTGACGATCTTTGCCTTGGCCGCCACCGAGTTCGGCACCACAGCGGTGCTGCCGGCGCTGGTCAGCAGGTGGGTGGCACGCCAGTCGATGTCCAGCACCTTGCCCTCGATACCGTCGATGGAAACCCGGTCATCGACCTGGTAGGGCTTGGTAGTGTTGAGCACGATGCCGGAGAACACGTCGCTCAAGGTGCTCTGCAATGCCAGACCCACCACGATGGCGACGACGCCGGAGGTCGCCAGCAAACCTTTCACTGGCAGCTCCAGCACGTAGCCGGCGGCGGCCACCACCGCAATCAGGAACACCAGTGCGCCGATGACATCCTGCAACAGCCGGCCGCTGTGGCCGATGCGCCGCATCAGGGCCAGGCCGATCACTTCGGTGAGCACCCGTGCCGCGTACAGCCACCAGAGAATCCCCAGTGCCGTGGCCCCCAGTTGTGCCACGCGATCATCGGCAAACAACGGCGCCTGCAACGGGCTGACGCCGGCGTTGATGAGCACCGCGCTGAACAGCACAAACAGCGCCAGGCGCACACCGACCCGGCTGACGCGATGCTTGAATGGCGCGAGGTGCCAGAGCAGGGCGTCGATGGCCAGCAGCAGGGTGCTCAGGGAGAGCAGGTGACTGAGGAGAAAGGACATGGGAATGCTCCAGTAGAAATGAGGTCGCGCAGGTGGAGGATGCTGTTGTGGCGAGGGAGCTTTCTCCCGCTTGAGTGCGGAGCAGATTAATAGTGTGCCAGGAAGGGAAAAAGCGGCTATAAAATGTTTAACTGTCAACCTGGAAGTGACAATGAACCCCTTCGAAGATATGCGTATTTTTTGCCAGGTGATGGACTCTGGAAGCTTCACGGCTGCCGCCGATCAACTGGGGCTGTCCAAGCAGTTTGTCAGCCGTCGCTTGATGCAACTCGAAGAGCGCCTGGGCGTGCGCCTGCTCAATCGCTCGACCCGGCGACTGGATGTCACGCCGCTGGGGCAAAGTTATTACGAGTCAGCCTTGCGCCTGCTCAGTGAAGTCGAACAAGTGGAGCAGGGCATCGCCGGCCAGACCACCGAGCCACGCGGGACCATTCGTGTGAGCGCTCCGCTGTCGTTCGCACTGGCGCATCTGGGCTGCCTGTTGCCGGTGTTTTTGCAGCGCTATCGCGACGTGACGGTGGAGATGGATCTGAGCGATCGGCCTGTGGATTTGCTGGGTGAGGGATACGACCTGGCGTTGCGCATCGGCACGCTCGAGGACTCGACCTTGATTGCCCGGCGGATCGCGTCGATCCAGCGGGTGTACTGCGCAAGTCCGGCGTACCTGGCCGAGCGCGGCACGCCGCTCAAACCTGAGGATTTGCATGGTCATGACTGTCTGCCGTACGGCCATGGTCGACAGGTGCAATGGCGTTTTGCGGGGCAGGGCAAGCCGCTGACGGTCAACGTCACCGGGCGGATGCGGGTCAATAACGGCGAGGTGCTCAGGGATGCGGCTATCGCCGGCCTGGGGATCACGTATTTGCCGGCGTTCATCGTCGGCTCGGCGTTGAAGGATGGACGGCTGGTGGAGGTACTGGAGGATTTGCGGCCGGAGCCGCTGACATTGTCGGCGGTGTATCCGCAGCATCGTCAGGGTTCGCGGCCGGTGCAGGTGCTGGTTGAGTTCTTGCGCGAGGCGCTGGATCAGTCTGAGGGTGGGTTGTAAGGATAGGGTTCACACAATCTACTGTGGGAGCGGGCTTGCTCGCGAAGGCGGTGGGTCATGGGACATTGATGTCGACTGACACACCGCCTTCGCGAGCAAGCCCGCTCCCACAGGGGGGTTGCGTTGTTTGGGAATCAGCAGGAATCAGCTCCGTTTGTCATCACCGGGTTCGGCATGGACACCACGGTCATCGCCGGGTTCGCCATTGGCATGGACGCCACGGTCATCGCCTGGCTCGCCATTGGCATGGACGCCACGGTCATCGCCCGGCTCGCCATTGGCATGAACGCCATGGTCATCCCCGGGTTCATCATGGGTGCCGCTGCGTCCTGAGGACGAGGCCGTTCCGGAGTGGCTCGAACCGCTGTTGGCACTGCCATGGCCGCTGTTGCTGCCATGGTCGCCGCTATGGCCGCTGCCGCTGTTGCCGCCACTGCCGCTTCCGCCGTGACTGCCGCCACCGCCACTGCCGCCACCGCCGTGACTGCCGCCACCGCCACTGCCGCCACCGCCGTGACTGCCGCCACCTCCACCGCCACTACCGCCACCACCCCCACCACCACTACCCCCATCCTTGGCCTGAGCACTGGATACCCCGGACAGGCTGTCCGGAATCAGTACGGTAGACGCCGACAGAACCGCGCCAATAGCTACTGCCAGTAAAAGCTTACTGATGTGCATGTCGTTCTCCGTCTTCTTGTTTGAGCCTGGAACGTTGATGAGCCTTGCAACGTGCTGCTTTTTCCCATGGGAGCCTGTTAAACACCTCGGCGGGCTGATTTATTCAGTTGGGTGGTTGAAGAAAGGCAACGGACAGCGCGGCCCTGTTCCAAAGGTCAGTGAATACTCGAGGCCAGTTCGAAAATCGGGATGTACATCAGGATCACGATCACCCCGATCAACAGGCCGATGAAGGTCATGAGCAAGGGTTCGAACAGCCGTACGAACCATTCGATCCAGCGGCTGATTTCTTCGTCGTAGAAATCGGCGCTGCGTTCCATCATCTGCCCGAGGTTGCCGGACTGTTCACCGGCGCGCAGCAGGCGCAGGGACACGGGGGTCACCAGTTGATTGAGCTCCAGAGCGGTGGACAACGATTGCCCTTCGCGCACCCGTTCGCAGGCCTGGTCCAGGCGGCTGCGGGAGGCGACGGTGAGCAGGTTGCGGACCATGCCCATGGCGGTGACGAGGGGAATGCCGCCTTGCAGCAGAATGCCCAGGGAACGGTAGAAGCGTGCCAGCTCATACATGAAGATGCGCTGGTGCACCGCGGGGAGTTTTTCGATCACGCGGTCCAGCCCTCGCCGAAACGCCGGTTGGCGCTGCAGCAGGACGAGGGCGACGATGATGGCCAGCAAGCCACCGAAGAATTCGCCCTGGTGGGCGTGAAGGAACATGCCGCTGCTCATCAGGATCTGCGACAACCACGGCAGGTTCGACCCCAGCCCTTCGAACACCAGGCTGAAACGCGGCACGACGTAGCCCATCAGGAACAACACCACGCCGCCGCCCACCACCAGCAACAGCATGGGGTAGATCGACGCGCTGATGATCTTCTGGCGAACCTCGTCCATGCGCTGTCGATAACTGACATATCGGCCCAGGGCATCGCCGACGGCACCGGTCTTCTCGCTGGACTGCACCAGCGCCACGTACAAAGGCGGGAAAACGGCCGCCAACTGGCCCAGGGCCTGGGAAAACGATTTGCCCTCGTAAAGCAGGCGCACCAGCTCGCTCAGGGTTTTGCGGGCTTGTGGCGCGTTTTCCTTTTCCGCCAGGCTTTCCAGCGCATCGATCAACGGCAGGCCGGCGTTGAGCAAGGTGGTCAGCTCCTGGCTGAACAACACCAGGTTGAACGTCTCGCGCCTTTGCAGGCGCAGCGCGCGCCAATGTCGCTCGGCATGCAGGCTGAGAACCCGCAGGCCCTGGTCTTCGGCGATGCGCCTGGCTTCGCTTTGCCCCGGCGCATCGACGGTCATTGAGACGACACCGGTCTTGCCGACGGCTTTGAGATGAAAGCGCGTGGTCGTCATATCCGTCAGTTCCAGTTGGTGACTTCGGCGTTCTCGCCTTCGCCGCCGGGTTGCCCGTCCTTGCCCATGGACAACAGGTCGTACTCGCTGTTTTCACCGGGATAGCGATAGCTGTAGTTGCGACCCCAAGGGTCTTGGGGGAGTTTTTTCTGCAGGTACGGGCCGGTCCAGCGCGGTTCGTCGCTGGGCGCGGTGACCAGCGCCTGCAAACCCTGTTCGGTCGAGGGGTAATGGCCGACCTCCAGGCGGTAAATGTCCAGGGCTTTGCTCAAGCCTTCTATTTGTGCCTTGGCCACTTTCACTTCGGAACGGCCCAACTGGGCGAAATACTTCGGCGCCACGATGCCGGCCAACAGCCCCAGCACCACCAGCACCACCAACAGTTCGAGCAGGGTGAACCCGCTTTGGGTTCGCCGGGCATAACGCAGATGCTGATTCATGATGACCTCGCACGGTAGGCAGCAGTGTTGCCATGCAGTTGCATGCAATTGCCATGCTCATGATCGGTGATCCTTCTGCACCCCCCGTGCCATGCGCCTTCTCACTTACGGCACAGTGCTTGCGTATGGCTGTTGCACGACTGGCCATTGGGGCAATACCCCCATTTTTCGGGGCCGGGAGGGGAGGTCTGACAATGAAGTTACTCACCACCGGGTTGCTGGGTCTGCTGGTGTTGACCGGCGCCGCCCAGGCCGATGTGTTTGTTTCCGTGGACGCCAATGGCAGCTACGTCCTGTCCAATGTCCACCGCCCCGGACGCCACTATGAACGGGTGATCCGAGAACCCGATGCGCCGGTCGTCAGCCTCGACCAGCAGCCGCAGATGATCGCCGCGCAACCCTACGCCGAACTGGTGGCGGCGGCGGCCAGGGCCAACGAACTGCCGGCGGCGCTGCTGCATGCGGTGATCAAGACCGAGTCGAGCTACAACGCCCGCGCTACCTCACCCAAGGGCGCTCGCGGACTGATGCAGTTGATGCCCGACACCGCCCGCGAAATGGGCGTGACCAACGTCTACGACCCCAAGGCCAACATCCAGGGCGGCGCCCGCTATCTCAAACGCCTGATGACGATGTTCGACAACGATATCCGCCTCGCCGTGGCGGCCTACAACGCCGGCCCGCAAGCGGTGCTCAGCCGTGGCAACGTGGTCCCGCCGTTCGCCGAAACCCAGCGTTATGTGCCCAACGTGCTGAACCAGTATCGGCGTTTGCAGGGTTTGTCCCCGGATGCGCCGCTGTGATCGAAACCTCCGGGGGGCGATTTTCCCCAATAGTGGGGAATGGTGGCCCCAGTCGGAAAGTTGGGGATTGGGTGGGGAATATCCCCCGGCTTATCAAGTCGTGATTATAACTGGCTGATTAATAACGTATTTTTTTTGGCATGCGGATTGCTCCAGACGATTTGTCGAGAAGTGTTCCCCGATAACCCGCAGCGAGGTCCGAGTCCATGATCGGCATATCCCGCGCCTTGTCCTTGATTAATTTGCAGCGGGTGGCTGCCGACGATTGCCTGACCATCAATCTGCAGAACCTGCTGGCCTACCCCGCCGACGTGCAATTTCGTGTGATGGACAAAGCCTCGGGCCAACCCTTGTCCGGTGACGCGCCGGGTGTTCGGGGCGAACCAGGCGATACCCATTAAGAGGAAGCTGACATGAACCGATTCGCGCATCGCGCAATGCTGACGTTCTGCCTGTTGGCCTTCGGTATCGACCAGATGCCGGCTCATTCGACGGACGAGCACGCCGGGCACGGCATGGCAGCCAGGAAGGCCGGCCAGGAGACCGCCCGGATCAGGATTGCCGACGTGGCCTTGCTGGACCAGAACGGCAAGGTCGTCAGCCTGGAAAAAGACCTGGTGAGCAACAAGATCGTGGTCATGGGTTTCATCTACACCCGCTGCACCACGGTCTGCCCGGTGGTGTCCTCGATCATGGGCAAGGTGCAGAAACGGCTGGGTGCGCGGGTCGGCACCGAGGTGCAACTGGTGTCGATCAGCATTGACCCGCAGCGTGACGATCCCCAACACCTGAACGACTACGCCCGCACCTTCCAGCAGGGGCCGGGCTGGAGCTGGCTGACCGGTTCGCCGCAGTCGGTCGATGCCACCCTCAAGGGCCTGGGTGCCTACGGCGGTGACTTCCAGAACCACTCGCCGCTGATTCTGGTGGGCGACGGCAACAACCGCCTCTGGACCCGCTATTACGGTTTCACCGACCCGACGGAACTGGCCCGGGCCGTCGAGAAACTCAGTGGTGAACGCAACACCCACGTCAAGCACACTGCCATTGCCATGGAGCGACAGCCATGAGAGCCATCGACTGCTTCACCCTGGGCATCTGCTACTGCATTTTCAGTTCAGTGGCGTTTGCCCACGAAGGGCATGAGCAGACCGCGCCTGTGGCGGCCGCCGCGCAACCGTCCAGCGGCACCCACGATGCGAAAACCTGGTTCACCGACACGCCGTTGCAGGACCAGAACGGCAACATGCTGCGCTTCTACAGCGACGCATTGAAGGACCGTGTGGTGCTGCTCAATGTGATTTTCACCCGTTGCGACGATGCTTGCCCGCTGATTACCCGCAAGCTCAAAGAAGTGCGTGAAGTGCTCGGCGACAAGGCCGACGGCATCACCTTTATCTCCCTTACCAGTGATCCGCTGCGGGACACCCCGGCGGTACTCAAGGCTTACACCTTGAAACAGGGCATCGATGGGCCCCACTGGTTTTTTCTTACCGGCGACAAGGCGCAAATGGACCTTGTACTGGGTCGTATCGGTCAGATCGTGCCGACCCCCGAGCAGCACTCCACCCACTTGATCGTCGGTGACGTGGCGAACAATCGCTGGAGCAAAATCAGTCCCGATGCCCCGGCGGCCGCCATTGCCCAGCGCCTGCAGTTGCTGACAATGCCCGTGGCCGGACGTTAGCCATGGCCATCAATACTGCCCTCGTCCTTGGCCTGCTGCTCTTCGGCGGCCTCACGCTCAGCGTCCAGGCGCTGCCGCTGAACCTCAGCGAAAGTGCCGGCAAGCGCCTGTACCGCGAAGGTATATCGGCCAGCGGCGAGCCGATCATGGTCCGGGTCGGTGCATCGAACATGCTGCTGCCGGCCACCAGCCTGCCGTGCGCCAAATGTCATGGCGACGACGGCCTCGGACGCCCGGAAGGCGGGGTGCGCCCACCGGACCTGAATTGGTCGCGGCTGGCCAGCAACCATGGCCAGCAGCACATCAACGGCCGCAGTTACCCGGCCTACAGCGACAGCACCCTGGCGCAGGCGGTGCAGGAGGGGCGCGACCCCGGCAATAACCGGCTCGATCCATCGATGCCACGATTCGTGTTGTCGATGAACGATCAACGCAATCTCACGGCGTACCTCAAACGCCTGGCCGAAGACCGCGATCCGGGCCTGACCCCCGACAGTCTGCACCTGGGCACGTTGCTGCCGGGCACCGGGCCATTGAGCGAGGAGAGCGTCACGGTGGCGGCGGTGCTCAAGGGCTGCGTGACGCGTATCAACGAGGCGGGGGGCATTCACGGCCGGCAGTTGCGCCTGACCATACTCGACCCCGGTACCGATCGCGCCAGTGCCGAAAAGGCGCTGAACCAGTTGATCGATGAAGAACAGGTGTTCGCCCTGATCGCCCCGCTGGCGCCGGCATTGGACGTGGACCTCGCCGTGCACCTGGAACGGGCCCGCATTCCGCTGATCGGGCCGCTGTCCTTGCAGGGCACGCCCCACGCCAGTCCGCAGATATTCGAACCACTGCCGGGGCTTCGCGAGCAATTGATCGCCCTGGCCGATTACGCCAGTGCCAGCCTGCGGGTGCTTCAGGGGCCGACGTTGATCGCCTATCCGGACGAATCCGGCCAACGGCTGGCGGCGCAGGAACTCAGCCGGTACTTGCAGGGGCGCGCCTGGCAAAAGGTGCGCCTGCAAGCCTACGACCCGAGCGGGGACGACTTGCCCCTGGGCTCGCGCTCGGTGTTTTACCTGGGCACAAGCAGCGGCTTCAGCCGACTGGCCGAGCGCCTGCAAACGGCGGGGCAGGTGCCTTACCTGTTCGCCACCTCGAACCAGGTGGCGGGCAATCTGACCCAGGTGCCCAGCGGATTTTCCCGGCGGGTGTTCCTGGCCTATCCGTTCGTGCCCAGCGACTGGACCCTGGCCGGGCGCCTGGCCCTGACTCAGTTGCGCGAACACCAGGGCCTCGGTGGCCAGCACGCGATACTGCAAGTGGGCGCGTTCAGTTCGATGATGCTGCTCAGCGAAGGCATGAAGCAGGCCGGGCGGGATGCCAGCCGCGAAAAGCTGGTCAGTGCCCTGGAAGGCCTGCATGACTTCGATACCGGGCTGACGCCCCTGATGAGCTTTGGTCCAGGCCGACGCCTGGGCTTGAGCGGTGCCCATATCGTCACGGTGGATCTGCCGGACCAGCGGTTCTATCTGGTCGCCCCCTATAAACCTGTCGCTGCCACGCCCTGACCGGAGGCCGATCATGAAACTCGACACTTTGCCGGTCCTGCGGGCCCGACATACCCCGGTCAAGGTAGCGCCCGGTGCTGACGCTTCCACAGTCGAGGCCGCGGGTCTACGCTTAACTGCGATCAGGGCCCCCATCGTTGCCGGGGCCGATTTCGGCCACGTTGCCCTTGGCGGGTCCGAAGAGGCGTCGGCCTGCGAAGGGGGTCACCTGGGTTACTTTCCCCGTGGACGGAGGGTGCCGCAGTTCGAAGCTGCAGCGTTTGCCCTGGCACCGGGGGCCATCAGCCACTCGCACAATCGGATCGAGCGGATTGATGATGACTAGGGTGTTCCCCAACAGTGGGGGAAAAACTTCAATGCCAATCCGATCGCTTTCCCCGTTTTTGGGGGATGGGATTGCTGTACAAAAAAGGCATTGTTTTTAAATTCAAGGACATGAATGCCTGAAATTACCGGCGCTCAGTCTGGCATGAAGTGTGCGTTAGTCCTCTCAGGGCACGCGCTCCGCCAGGTTCAAAACCCGGACCTGCGGTTTCAAGGAGTCGACCTTGTTGAACAAAGTACTGGTTGTTGATGACGAACAGCTGCTGGCACAAAACCTCCAGGATTACCTGCAGGCGCAAGCGCTGGAAGTCCGGATTGCTCACGACGGTGCACATGGAATCGCCGAAGCAGACGATTTCGCACCCGATGTGATGGTGTTCGATTACCGCTTGCCCGATATGGAAGGCTTTCAGGTGCTCGATGCCGTCCGCCAGAACAGGAAGTGCCATTTTGTGCTGATCACAGGGCATCCAACCGCGGAAGTTTGCGAGCGGGCCCGGCTACTGGGAGTCAGCCATATCCTGTTCAAGCCCTTTCCGTTGGCGGAATTGGCCCGTGCAGTGCTTGATCTTCTGGACAGGCGGCGCGAGCCCAGGCCGGGTGTGAGCACCTCCGAAGGATTCGTCGAACGACGCCAGAGCAGGACCGAGAGTTTCCCGCTGCAGTTGTACGACGGTAGTTGGGTGCTTGCAGATCGCCGAAAAAATACATCGGCTTCCATGGCGCCAGACGACGAACAATTGCTCACCGGGGAGTAGTGGCGCGACAAGACGTTCCGGCCCGTGCCGAAATGGCTCGCCGCGCTGACAGGGCTCTAAGCCCCGGGCGTTGGAGAGCAAGCCATGGACCGTCTATCCCTTGCCGTAGAACCGGCGCAAGTGGAAGGTGTACCGACTCGTTTCACCAGTGAACAACTGGCCCAGGCCCGCGCCCTGGCCACCAGTTCCGGCGAGCGGATGCTGGACACCCTCGGGGCGTTGAGTGAACTGGCTCCCATGCCTTTCATCCAGTGCCTGGGTGTAACCCTGCACTATCCGGTGCTCGACACCGACAGCCTGTTCAGTGCCACCCCGGTGTTCGACCGGGTGACCCTGGCCCAATGCCTCAAGCGAGAATTCATCCTGCTGCGTCACGACGATGCGGTCATCGGCGTATTCGCCGACCCCTTCGACAGCGCACGCCTGGCCTGGATCGATGAATGCCTGCATGGCGCGCCGCTGTACCTGGTGCATGCCGACGACCTGAAGGCCTACCTGGCGCGTCACGAAGAAAGTTTCCACGCGGTGGAGTCGCTCAACGCCCATGCCGAGGGCGCAACCGAGATCGACACCCTGCAAAGCCTGTCCCTGACCAGCATCAGCGAAGACGCCAGCGTGGTGGTCAAGCTGGTCAACTCGACGCTGTACGACGCGCTGAAAATGCACGCCAGCGACATCCACCTGGGCACCACCGGCAGCGGCCTGGTGATCAAGTACCGCATCGATGGCGTGCTCAACAACATCAGCAAGATCCAGG
>RCUN01000675.1_pt1 | contig 15686 bp, 17 predicted proteins | sample 2166181 | NCBI WGS metagenome assembly RCUN01 (sample SAMN09932603, study PRJNA488358) | compost metagenome | feature: garden; material: soil; isolation source: compost soil in crotononitrile-enriched culture | place: Germany: Experimental Botanical Garden Goettingen | collected 2016-01-27 | reverse complement strand
TTGGCCGGTTTCATTTACAAAACCTGGTGTTACGTACTGAATGGAGCGCACCCGAAATGACTCGTGCTGGACCTTAAGAATGTCTTTCAAAGCCTCAAATGAGGACACCATGAGCATCTCTCCAACGAACTCCTTTCCGTATCTAACGTGCGCTTCGAGGTAAAACCAAGGGATCATGACCGTCTGTCGCATGAACGGGCGCCCTAGGAAATCGGCATTGAAAAGGCTGGAAATGATCGTCGGCCCTTCATGATTATTGCTCATAGCTAGTACCTCAGCATCTCGAATGCACAATATATGTTGTAGTCATATATTGCGCAATGTCGCCTTATCGTTCCTTTTGTGAGCAAGCAAAATGGAACTGAAAGAAGCATTTGGGGCGACGCTCAGACAGGCTCGTCTTAAGAAAGGTTTGACGCAGGAACATTTTTCGTTAGTAAGCAGCCGCACCAATGTGAGCTTGCTTGAGCGAGGGGGCACCAGCCCAACGCTTGCAAAGCTAGAGGAGTTGTGCAGTGTCCTGGGGGTCCATCCCGTTAGCCTAGTAACGGCGTGTTACATGCGAAAGGAGAACATTACGGATCTCAAAGCTTTTCTAGCTCAAGTACGTAAGGATCTGAAAGCCATTGAATAGTGTAAAAGCCATAGAAAGTAGGTTAGGTGCGCGTCCTCGTAAATGCTTCAACACAGGTAGGCGCTCAGTTAGGCGACTCGCGGATGAGACCTTGCGAGACCGCCATTCGTCAATTTTTTTGGGAGTGGTGCCGTTGTTTGTTCCTAAATTTACTCCTAAAAAAAACGTCTTAAAATTATATAGTTGTGATTGATTATGGTTTTTTTGGGATGTACTAGGGATCACTCCCGTTTGCAATTGCCTTGGCCACCAGGTCCAGGTTTTGCGGTTCGACGCGCACGTCGACGTGCTGGCCGTAGTAGCTGAAGGGCCAGCCATAGAACCCGCCGTCCTTGACCGAGGTGATGTAGTCCGGCACCAGGTCGCTGCCGATCTCATCGCGCTCGTTTACCGCTGTCCACAACGCGCCGCTTTGCGGTTCCCAGGCCATGCCGTTGGGGTTGCGCAAGCCTGAGGCGAAGATCCGGTGGTTGCCGGTGGCGCGATCCACTTCCCAGATCGCCGCGCGTCCTTCTTCCTGATCCATGCCGTTCTCGCCGACGTTGCTGTTCGAGCCAACCGTGACGTACAGCTTGCTGCCGTCCTGGCTGGCGATGACGTTTTTGGTCCAGTGGTGATTCAGCGTTCCGCCCGGCAGGTCGACGACTTTGATCGGCTGCGACTTGATGGCCGTGTCACCGGTTTCATAGTGGAAGCGCAGCAGTCGGTCGGTATCGGCGACGTACAGGTCATTGCCGACGAGGGTCATGCCGAAGGGTGAATTGAGGTTTTCCAGAAACACCGTGCGGGTTTCGGCGATGCCATCGTGGTTGGTGTCGCGCAATAGTGTGATGCGGTTCGGGCTCGGTACGTCCGCGCCGGCGCGGCCCATGACTTTCTTGGTGATCCAGCCCTTGATGCCTTTGTTGTCATCGGGTTTGGGCGGCGCGTTGGTTTCGGCGACCAGTACGTCGCCATTGGGCAACACGTATAGCCAGCGCGGATGGTCGAGGCCCTCGGCAAACGCGGCCACTTGAGTGCCGCTGGCGGCGACAGGTTTTGCGCCGTCCGGCCAGCCGATCGCCGGGGCGATGTTCATCGTCGGGAACAGGGTTTTGTTGGGTTCGGGCAGCTTGGGCGACGGGCCGGTGCCGTCTGAGACTTGCAGGCTGGAGGTTTCACCGCAAGCGGCGAGCCCTCCGGCGAGAGCGACAACGAATACGAGTTGAGACGTGCGCATTGCTGATCTTCCCTATGAGTGCCTTGATTTAATCATAGAGAAGTGTGGACGCAGGATGGTTCAACCTTCAGCTGCGCGCCTCCTTGAGCAGCACGGCAATGCCGGGGTGATAGTGACCCGCTTCGTTGCGCAATTTGCGATAGGCGTAGGGGAAATACCAGGCCACGGCGCAGGTGTGCTCTTTTTGCAGATCATCAACCATGTCCTGGAGTTCTTCCGGGGTGGCGCCATGCTGGAGTTTTTGCGGTGCGACGAACAGGCAGCCGAGTTTCAGATCGCTGGCGTAGCTGATGCGTTTGGCATCGCTGGTGATGTCATGCAACGCCTGGGTCAGGTGGAGGCTGTTGACCCGCGGCCAGCGTTGCGTGGCCTGCAGCCAGGCGCGTGTTTCGGGGGTGGCGATAAACAGGTCGGCGCGAGCGTTACGTTCGCCTTCTTCGATCTGTTTGCGGGTGGGCGATTGTTGCAGGGTGATCATCTCGGCCATCCACGCGGCGGACGAAAGCAGGCCGAGGTTGGCGTTTTCGTCGAGCCAGTAGGGCGTTTCGTTATCGCCGCGCACGGCGTTGTAGCGGTCGATACAGTCAAACCAGCGCTCCAGCACCGGGCGCAGGAATTCGAGCTTCGGATTGCTGATGATCATGCCTTGCATGGGGCTCACCCTTGTTATTGTGTTGTGAGGTTGTGGCTCTTTGATATCACTGCTCGGAGTGTGGCACAAGATTGACGTCAAATTGCTGATCGACGGCAGTTATACGCTTTCGCGCCCCGTCTTCAATTGACGCTCCACCCCCAACCCTCTAACCTTCGCGGCTTGTTTCAGGTGCTCTGTGACTTGGGTCGACAGAGTGAAACAGGGAAGCCGGTGAACGCGTTCTTCTGTTGGTCGAAGACCCGCCATTCCGGCGCTGCCCCCGCAACGGTAAATGAGTGAAAACTGTGTCTGATGCCACTGTGTCGATTCGATGCGGGAAGGCGCGCAGTCTGGCTACGCGCCACTCATGAGCCCGGAGACCGGCCTGATTCATCCAGCGGCATCACGGTGGGCGATGCCAGGCTTGTTGCCTTCTATTCTTGTGCCTGCCCGCCGTTATTCCTGCCTCAACGGAGAGCTCCCCCATGACTGATACCCCTGATCGTGACGAACGTCATCTGGCGCGCATGCTGCGCAAAAAAGCCGTGATCGACGAACGCATCGCCAATTCCCCGAACGAATGCGGCCTGCTGCTGGTGCTGACCGGCAACGGCAAAGGCAAGAGCAGCTCGGCGTTCGGCATGCTCGCTCGCGCCATGGGCCACGGCATGCAGTGCGGCGTTGTGCAGTTCATCAAGGGCCGCAACAGCACGGGCGAAGAACTGTTCTTCCGGCGCTTCCCGGAGCAGGTGCGTTTCCATGTGATGGGCGAGGGCTTCACCTGGGAAACCCAGGATCGCCAACGCGACATCGCTGCCGCTGAAGCCGCCTGGGCCGTGTCGCAGGAACTGCTGCGCGATCCGTCCATTGGCCTGGTGGTGCTGGATGAGTTGAACATCGCCCTCAAGCACGGCTACCTCGATCTCGATCAAGTACTCAGCGATTTACAGGCGCGCCCGCCGATGCAGCACGTGGTGGTCACCGGTCGCGGCGCCAAGCCGGAGATGATCGAACTGGCTGATACCGTCACCGAGATGGGCATGATCAAGCACGCCTTCCAGGCCGGCATCAAAGCGCAAAAAGGCGTCGAACTGTGAATCAACCCCGTCATTGCCCGGCGGTACTGATTGCCGCGCCGGCCTCCGGTCAGGGCAAGACCACCGTCACTGCCGCACTCGCCCGTTTGCATCGCAATCAAGGGCGCAAGGTGCGCGTGTTCAAATGCGGCCCGGACTTTCTCGACCCGATGATCCTCGAACGCGCCAGCGGTGCGCCGGTGTATCAACTGGACATGTGGATGGTCGGCGAGCAGGAAAGTCGTCGCCTGTTGTGGGAAGCGGCGGGCGAAGCCGATCTGATTCTGATCGAAGGCGTGATGGGGCTGTTCGACGGCACGCCGTCCAGCGCTGATCTGGCGCGTCACTTCGGTGTGCCGGTGCTCGGCGTGATCGACGGCACAGCCATGGCCCAGACCTTTGGCGCATTGGCCTTGGGGCTGGCGCGTTATCAGCCGGACTTGCCGTTTGCCGGGGTCTTGGCCAACCGCGTCGGCACCCTGCGTCATGCACAGTTGCTCGAAGGCAGCCTGACTGAAGGCCTGCGTTGGTACGGCGCATTGTCTCGGGAGACCGGGATCGAACTGCCGAGTCGCCACCTCGGACTGGTGCAGGCCAGCGAGTTGAACGATCTCGATGTGCGTCTGGACGCGGCGGCCGATGCCTTGGCCAGCAGTTGCGAGGTAGCGCTGCCGCCAGCAGTTGAGTTCGCCGCGCCGGACGTAATTACGGCCGAGCCGCTGCTAGCCGGCGTGCGCATTGCCGTCGCCCGGGACGAAGCGTTTGCCTTCACCTATGGCGCCAGTCTCGATTTGCTGCGGGCGATGGGCGCCGAGCTGCTGTTTTTCTCGCCGATCCGTGACGCGCAATTGCCGGAAGCAGACAGCTTGTATCTGCCGGGCGGTTATCCGGAATTGCACCATGTGGCCCTCTCGCAAAACACTTCGATGCTGAACGCAATTCGCACGCACCACGCAGCGGGCAAACCGTTGCTGGCCGAATGTGGCGGCATGCTTTATCTGCTCGATTCGTTGACCGATGTCGAAGGCACTCGTGCCGAATTGGTGGGTTTGTTGAGCGGTGACGCGGTGATGCAAAAACGCCTTGCCGCCCTGGCCTTGCAAGCAGTTGAACTGCCGGAAGGTTCGCTGCGCGGGCACACCTATCACCACTCGCTGACCACCACCGAACTGACGCCGATTGCCCGAGGCTTGAGCCCGAATGGCGGGCGCGGGGCGGAGGCGGTTTATCGTGAGGGGCGGATGACAGCCTCTTATGTGCATTTTTATTTTCCGTCGAATCCAGCGGCGATTGCTGCGTTGTTTGCGCCGGACCTTGAGGCCGCTATCGCTGGCAGGCCAGCTCCCACAGTGAGCGGTGTCGTATCTGAAGAAATGCAATGCCCTGTGGGAGCTGGCTTGCCAGCGATGAGGCCATGACAGACAACGCCTTCTCCGAAGCCGAACGCGCAGCCGTCTACCGCGCCATCGCCGAACGCCGCGACATGCGTCACTTCAGCGGCGGCACGGTCGAGCCCGAGTTGCTCCGGCGCCTGCTCGAAGCCGCGCACCAGGCACCGAGCGTCGGCCTGATGCAGCCTTGGCGTTTCATCCGCATCAGCAACCGCGATTTGCGCGGCAAGATCCAGGCGCTGGTGGAAGAAGAACGCATCCGCACCGCCGAAGCCCTCGGCGAGCGCACCGACGAGTTCATGCAACTCAAGGTCGAAGGCATCAACGACTGCGCGGAAGTGTTGGTCGCCGCGCTGATGGATGACCGCGAGCGACATATCTTCGGGCGTCGTACCCTGCCGGAAATGGACCTGGCTTCGTTGTCCTGCGCGATCCAGAACCTGTGGCTGGCATCCCGTGCTGAAGGATTGGGCATGGGCTGGGTTTCATTGTTCGAACCGCAAGCCCTCGCGGATTTGCTGGGCCTGCCATCCGGCGCCAAGCCACTGGCCATTTTGTGCCTCGGGCCGGTCAAGGAATTCTATCCGGCGCCGATGCTGGTGCTCGAAGGCTGGGCGCAGGCGCGCCCGCTGAGCGAATTGTTGTACGAGAATTATTGGGGAGTGAGTCAATGAGTGTGGCGTTGTTGAGTGTCGCCGCGGTTGCGCTGGATGCGCTGCTGGGTGAACCCAAACGCTGGCATCCGCTGGTGGCGTTCGGCCGTTTTGCCGATCGCATCGAACAACGTTTCAACGGCGGCGGTCGCGGCTGGCGCAGCCATGGCGTCACCGCGTGGGTGATTGCCGTGTTGCCACTGACGCTGCTGGCCACGGCATTCTCCTGGGCGCCTTATGTCGGCTGGATCGTCGAGATTCTCGCGCTCTATTGCGCCCTCGGCATGCGCAGCCTCGGTGAACACGTCGAGCCTGTGGCGAAAGCCCTGCGCAGCGGCGATCTTGAAGAAGCACGCAAGCGCGTCAGTTATCTGGTCAGCCGCAAAACCAGTGAGCTGGATGAAACCGAAGTCGCCCGTGCCGCCACCGAATCGGTGCTGGAGAACGGTAGCGACGCGGTGTTCGCCGCATTGTTCTGGTTTGCCGTGGCCGGTGCGCCGGGCGTGGTGCTCTACCGTTTGAGCAATACGCTGGATGCGATGTGGGGCTATCGCAACGAACGCTTCGAGCGCTTCGGCTGGGCGGCGGCGAAGATCGACGACGTACTCAATTACATTCCTGCGCGTCTGGTGGCAATGACCTACGCGCTGCTGGGCAAAACCCGACTGGCCATGAAGTGCTGGCGCACCCAGGGACCGACCTGGGACAGTCCGAACGCCGGTCCGGTGATGGCGGCGGGCGCCGGTGCGTTAGGTGTCGAGTTGGGCGGGCCGGCGATTTATCACGGCGAACTGCATCAGCGTCCGCAACTGGGCGAAGGTGTGCCGGCGGATGCCGACTCCATCGACCGTGGCTGGAAATTGGTCCAGCGCGGGGTATGGTTATGGCTGCTGATTCTCTGCGTGGGGGCTGAATTTTATGCTTGAACACGGTGGACGGTTGCGCAAGGCGGCGCTCGAATACGGCATCGAGGAAGCCGATTGGCTTGACCTGTCCAGCGGCCTCGCGCCCTGGCCGTTTCCGGTTCCGGATATCCCGCTGCGGGCCTGGGCGCGGCTGCCGGAAACCGATGATGGCCTGGAGCAAGCTGCTTGTGATTACTACGGCACCTTGCAGGCATTGCCGGTCGCCGGTTCGCAGATGGCCATCCAGTTGCTGCCGCGTTTGCGCCGGGCCGGCAAAGTCGGCGTGCTGTCGCCGTGCTACGCCGAACATGCCGAAGCCTGGCGCCGCAATGGCTACATCGTGCGCGAGGTATTGGAGCAGGAAGTCGATTTCTTCGTCGACAGCCTCGACGTGCTGGTAGTGGTCAATCCGAACAATCCCACGGGCCTGAGCCTGACGCCCGCGCGGTTGCTGGACTGGCACGCGCGTCTGGCGCAGCGCGGTGGCTGGCTGGTGGTGGACGAGGCGTTCATGGACAACACGCCGCACTTGAGTGTGGCGCCGTTTGCCCATCAGGTCGGTTTGATCGTGCTGCGTTCGTTCGGCAAGTTTTTCGGCCTGGCCGGTGTGCGTCTGGGATTCGTGCTGGCCGAGCGCAAGCTGCTCAAGCTGCTCGCCGAACAGGTGGGACCGTGGGCGGTCAGTGGGCCGACTCGTGTGTTGGGTCAGGCGTGCCTGCGCGATACCGAAGGGCATATGCGGCAGCGGGTTCGCGCCGACGAGGCCAGCGAGCGTCTCGCGTCATTGCTGGCGCTGCACGGTTTCCAGCCACAGGGCGGCTGTGCGCTGTTCCAATGGCTGATCACCGAGCGCGCCGAAGAATTGCATGAGTTCATGGCCCGGCGCGGCATTCTGCTGCGCTTGTTCGCGCACAACAGCAGCCTGCGCTTTGGCCTGCCGGGCGAGGAAGCGGACTGGATGCGTCTCTCCGCAGCCTTCGAAGCCTTTGCCAAGGACAGCCGATGACCACGCTGATGGTGCAAGGCACCACGTCCGATGCCGGTAAAAGCACACTGGTCACGGCACTGTGCCGATGGGTCACGCGTCAGGGTGTGAGCGTGGTGCCGTTCAAACCGCAGAACATGGCGCTCAACAGCGCCGTGACTGCCGATGGTGGCGAGATCGGTCGCGCGCAAGCGGTGCAGGCCCAGGCCGCGTATCTCGAACCGCACACCGACATGAACCCGGTGCTGCTCAAACCCAACAGCGACACCGGTGCTCAAGTAATTATCCACGGTCGTGCGGTCACGACGATGAACGCCGTGGCTTATCACGACTACAAAGCCATCGCCATGCAAGCGGTGCTGGCCTCCCACGAACGCTTGAGCGCGGCGTATCCGGTGGTGATGGTCGAAGGTGCGGGCTCGCCGGCCGAGATCAATCTGCGTGCCGGCGACATCGCCAACATGGGGTTTGCCGAAGCGGTGGATTGCCCGGTGGTGCTGATCGCCGACATCAATCGTGGCGGGGTTTTCGCGCATCTGGTGGGCACGCTGGAGCTGCTGTCGCCGAGCGAGCAGGCGCGGGTCAAAGGCTTCATCATCAACCGTTTTCGCGGCGACATCGCCTTGCTGCAACCCGGTCTCGACTGGCTTGAAGAGCGCACCGGCAAACCGGTGATCGGCGTGCTGCCCTACGTGATGGATCTGCACCTGGAGGCCGAGGACGGCATCGATCAACGCCAGACCGATAAAGCCGAACAGGTGCTCAAGGTGGTGGTGCCGGTGCTGCCGCGCATCAGCAATCACACCGATTTCGATCCGCTGCGCCTGCATCCGCAAGTGGACCTGCAATTCATCGGGCCCGGCCAAGCGGTTCCGCCTGCCGACCTGATCATTCTTCCTGGTTCGAAAAGTGTCCGCAGCGACCTCGCGTACCTGCGGGCCAACGGCTGGGAAACCGCGATTGCCCGGCATCTGCGTTACGGCGGAAAACTGCTGGGGATCTGTGGCGGCCTGCAGATGCTCGGTGAGCAGGTGCATGACCCGCTGGGCCTCGAAGGTGCGCCGGGTTCCAGTGCCGGTTTGGGGCTGCTGGCGTTCCAGACCCAGCTCGAACAAGAGAAGCAGTTGCGCAATGTGCGTGGTCGCCTGGCGCTGGAAGATGCGCCGGTGGCGGGTTATGAAATTCATGCCGGCGTGACCACCGGACCGGCCCTGGAACATGCCGCCGTGCATCTGGATGACGGCCGCTGTGATGGTGCGCAAAGTGCTGACGGGCAGATTTTCGGCACCTACCTGCACGGGCTGTTCGAATCGCCGGCGGCGTGCAGTGCACTGCTGCGCTGGGCCGGGTTGCAGGATGTGCAGGCCGTGGATTACCACGCCTTGCGCGAGCGTGATATCGAGCGGCTGGCGGATCTGGTGGAGAAGCATCTGGATACCGGGCTGTTGCGGCAGCTCTGTGGATTTTGAGGTGAAAGCTCTGGCCTCTTCGCGAGCAAGCCCGCTCCCACAGTTGACCGCGTTCTAATGTGGGAGCGGGCTTGCTCGCGAAGACTGAAGTGGCCACACCGCCCATTTGAAAGGATGTAACCATGCTCCAACTGATCCTCGGCGGCGCCCGTTCCGGCAAGAGTCGCCTGGCTGAAAAACTCGCCATCGACAGCGCCCTGGCCGTGACCTACATCGCCACCAGCCAGCCACTGGACGGAGAAATGAGCGAGCGGGTGGCCCATCACCGCGCCCGTCGTCCTGCCGAATGGGCCTTGATCGAAGAACCGGTGGAACTGGCCCGGGTGCTGCGTGAGTCCGCCGGTGTCGACCGCTGCCTGCTGGTGGATTGCCTGACCCTGTGGCTGACCAATCTGCTGATGCTCGACGATGCCGAGCGCTTGCACGCCGAGCGTGATGCCTTGCTGGACTGCCTGGCGTCGCTGCCGGGTGAAATCATTTTTGTCAGCAACGAGACCGGAATGGGTGTCGTGCCGCTGGGCGAATTGACTCGCCGCTATGTCGATGAAGCCGGTTGGCTGCATCAAGCTCTGGCTGAGCGTTGTCAGCGTGTCGTCCTGACCGTCGCCGGCCTGCCCCTGACTCTGAAAGGAACTGCGTTATGACTCAATCCTGGTGGCTGAACCCGTGCAAGCCGGTCGATACCCAAGCGGTCGAACAGGCCCAGGCGCGGCAACAGCAACTGACCAAGCCGGCCGGCTCCCTCGGTCAGCTGGAAGCGGTGGCGGTGCAGCTGGCGGGATTGCAGGGGCGGGTCAAGCCAAGCCTGGAGCAGGTGTGGATCGCGATTTTTGCCGGCGACCATGGCGTCGTCGCCGAGGGCGTGTCGGCGTTTCCCCAGGAAGTCACCGGGCAGATGCTGCTCAACTTCGTCAGCGGTGGCGCGGCGATCAGCGTGCTGGCGCGGCAACTGGGCGCTTCCCTTGAGGTGGTGGATCTTGGCACGGTGACGCCGTCGCTAAACCTGCCGGGCGTGCGCCATCTGAATGTCGGCCCGGGCACCGCGAATTTTGTACAGGGACCGGCCATGACCCAGGCCCAGGGGCAACTCGCCTTGCAGGCCGGTCGTGACAGCGTGCAGCGGGCAATTGCCGCCGGTGCGCAGTTGTTTATCGGTGGCGAAATGGGCATCGGTAACACCACCGCTGCCAGTGCATTGGCGTGTGCGCTACTCGATTGTCCGGTGGTGCATCTGACCGGTCCTGGCACCGGGCTCAATGCCGAAGGTGTCAGCCACAAGGCCCAGGTCATCGAGCGCGCCCTGGCATTGCATGGCGCGCAGCGTGGCGATGCCTTGCAGACCCTGTTCAACCTCGGCGGCTTTGAGATCGCCGCGCTGGTCGGTGCCTATCTCGCGTGTGCCCAGGAAGGTGTCGCGGTGCTGGTGGACGGCTTCATTTGCAGCGTCGCGGCGCTGGTTGCGGTGCGCTTGAATCCAGAGTGTCGTCAGTGGCTGTTGTTCGGTCATCGCGGCGCCGAGCCGGGGCATCGTCATGTGCTGGAAACCCTGGATGCGCAACCCTTGCTCGATCTCGGCCTGCGGCTTGGCGAAGGCAGTGGTGCGGCGTTGGCTGTGCCGCTGCTGCGCCTGGCTTGCGACCTGCACGGGCAGATGGCGACCTTTGCCGAAGCCGCCGTGGCAGATCGTCCGGCATGACCTTGCGCGTGGATCTGTTGCGTCACGGTGAAACCGAACTTGGCGGCGGCTTGCGCGGCAGCATCGATGATGCGTTGACCGACACGGGCTGGGCGCAGATGCGCGCCGCCGTGGTCGGGCAAGGTCCGTGGGACCGGCTGGTCAGTTCGCCGTTGCAGCGTTGTGCGCTTTTTGCCGAGGAACTCGCTGTGCAACTGGGTGTTCCGGTGCAGCTGGACAAAGACCTGCAAGAGTTGCATTTCGGCGCCTGGGAAGGGCAGAGCGCGGCGGCGTTGATGGAAACCGACGCGCAGGCCCTGGGTTTGTTCTGGGCCGATCCCTATTCGTTCACGCCGCCTCAGGGTGAGCCGGTTGCAGACTTTTCGGCACGGGTGCTGGCAGCGCTGGAGCGTTTGCACGCGACCTGTGCCGGTGAGCGCATTCTGCTGATCAGCCATGGCGGTGTGATGCGTCTGTTGCTGGCACAGGCGCGCGGGCTGCCACGGGAGCAACTGCTCAACGTTGAGGTCGGGCATGGTGCACTGTTTTCGCTGACGGTGGAGCCTGCGGGCGTGTTGAAGGAAGTGCTCTGACCATGCTGCCATTCTGGATCGCCCTGCAATTTCTCAGCAGCCTGCCGATTCGCCTGCCCGGAATGCCTGAGCCCCGGGAACTGGGGCGGTCGTTGCTGTTTTATCCGCTGGTGGGATTACTCTTTGGCGCGATTCTGTGGGCGGTTAACTGGCTGCTGCTGGGCACGCCGACGTTGCTGCACGCGGCGTTGTTGCTGAGCCTTTGGGTGCTGCTCAGCGGCGGCTTGCATCTCGATGGCCTGGCGGACAGCGCCGATGCCTGGCTCGGTGGTTTTGGCGACCGTGAGCGCACGCTGACCATCATGAAAGACCCGCGCAGCGGGCCGATCGCCGTGGTGACGCTGGTGCTGGTGTTGTTGCTTAAATTCACCGCACTGCTGGCGTTGATCGAGCAGCCGCATTCGCTGGCCTTGATCATCGTGCCGTTGATCGGTCGCAGCGCATTGCTCGGCTTGTTCCTGACTACGCCCTATGTGCGTGCCGGTGGCCTGGGCCAGGCATTGGCCGATCATCTTCCGCGTTCGCCGGGCAAGCAGGTGTTGGCGGTCAGCGCATTGGCTTGTGTGTTGATCGCCGGCGTCAGTGGAGCGCTGGCGGTGGTGTTGGCGGCGCTGGGGTTTGTCTGGCTGCGCCAGGTGATGTTGCGGCGCCTGGGGGGCACGACAGGGGACACGGCGGGCGCGATGCTGGAGTTGCTGGAAGTTGCAGTGCTGGTAGGCTTGGCGTTGGCCTGATCGGGTTGTGTTGAATGTTCCGGCCTCTTCGCGGGCAAGCCCGCTCCCACATTGGAATGCGATCAACTGTGGGAGCGAGCTTGCTCGCGATGGCGATCTACAGGACACCGCCCAATCACTGAACAAACCCCATGCCACTTGATTTAACCGACTCGCGGGTATATACACGCACCATGCTCGATTCCCAATGTTTATGCATCAACCTGCGTCGCGCCGCCCGTGGCGTCAGCAGGCATTACGACGGCGCTCTCGACGGCTTCGGGATCAACGTTGCGCAGTATTCTTTGCTGTGCAATCTGCAGCGTCTGGATCAGCCGAGCATTTCCACCCTGGCCGAGGCCATGGGCCTGGATCGCAGCACGCTCGGGCGCAATCTGCGGGTGCTGGAGGGCGAAGGGTTGGTGACGCTGATCGAAGGCGAGGACATGCGCAATCGCATCGTGAAGCTGACCGACGCCGGCGCTGAACGGTTGAAGGCGGCATTGCCGGCCTGGGAGGCGGCGCAACAGCGATTGATCGATCGCTTGGGCGCCGAAAAGCGCGAAACATTATTGAAGTTGCTGGACGAATTGGCTTGATGCCGGTTTGTTCGATCTTAAGCGGGTATATACCCGCGCCCGGAGAACAAGAATGACATCGATGTGGCGTACGTGCGGTTGGGTTTTGTTGGGGAGTGCGCTGATTCTTGCGTTGTCTCTGGGAGTTCGCCACGGCTTCGGGCTGTTTCTGGCGCCGATGAGCGCCGAATTCGGCTGGGGGCGCGAGGTGTTCGCGTTCGCCATCGCCCTGCAAAACCTGATCTGGGGCCTGGCCCAGCCGTTTACCGGCGCGTTGGCCGACCGCTTCGGCGCGGCGAAAGTGGTGCTTGTCGGTGGCGTCCTGTACGCCTTGGGCCTGGTGTTCATGGGCCTGTCCGACTCGGCGGTGACCTTGTCCTTGAGCGCCGGTCTGTTGATCGGTATCGGCCTGTCCGGCACCTCATTCTCAGTGATCCTCGGCGTGGTTGGCCGGGCTGTCCCACCGGAGAAACGCAGCATGGGCATGGGCATTGCCAGCGCCGCCGGTTCGTTCGGCCAATTCGCCATGTTGCCCGGCACGCTGGGGTTGATCGGCTGGCTCGGCTGGTCTGCGGCGCTGCTGGTGCTGGGCCTGTTGGTGGCGCTGATCGTGCCGCTGGTGGGCATGCTCAAGGACAAGCCATTGCCTGTCCTCGGTCATGAGCAAACCCTTTCCGAAGCACTGCGTGAAGCCTGTTCCCACTCGGGGTTCTGGCTGTTGGCGTTCGGCTTTTTTGTCTGCGGTTTCCAGGTGGTGTTTATCGGCGTGCACCTGCCGGCGTACCTGGTGGATCAACATCTGCCGGCGACGGTCGGCACGACGGTGCTGGCGCTGATCGGTTTGTTCAACATTTTCGGCACTTACACCGCCGGTTGGCTGGGCGGGCGCATGTCCAAGCCGCGTTTGCTGACCGGCTTGTATCTGCTGCGGGCGGTGGTAATCGGGCTGTTCCTGTGGGCGCCGGTGACCACGACCACCGCGTACCTGTTCGGCATGGCCATGGGTTTCCTGTGGTTGTCGACGGTGCCTTTGACCAACGGCACGGTGGCGACCTTGTTCGGCGTGCGAAATCTGTCCATGCTCGGAGGGATCGTGTTCCTGTTTCACCAGCTCGGTTCGTTCCTGGGCGGCTGGTTGGGTGGGGTGGTGTATGACCGGACCGGGAGCTATGACTTGATCTGGCAGGTAGCGATTCTCTTGAGCCTGATGGCCGCTGCGCTGAACTGGCCGGTGCGGGAACGGCCGGTGGCACGTCTGCAAAGCCAAATGAGTCCGACATGAACAGTCTCTGGCCGCGTATCACGATCCTGGCTGTTTGTGCCTTGCTGTTGGCCCTCGCGTGGTGGGGCTGGCATCAGGGCGGGCTGGCCCTGATGCAGTTGGGCATGGGGGCCTGCTAAAGTAAGTTCCGATCCTGACGATTCCTCACAAGGAAGCACCGATATGCTGATGCGCTGGCTAGCAGTTCCCGCGTTACTGGTGGCGTTTACCGGATTGGCTCAAGCGGCGGATTGCCCGGCGCTGCTGCAAGGTTCTTTGCCCAAGTTGCGCGCCAATGAATCCATCGATTTGTGCAAGAGCTTTGCCGGCAAGCCGTTGGTGGTGGTCAATACCGCCAGCTTCTGTGGCTTTGCCCCTCAGTTCAAAAGCCTTGAAGCGTTGAATCAGCGTTACAAGGCGCAGGGGCTCGAGGTGATTGGCGTGCCGTCCAATGACTTCAAGCAGGAGTCCAAGGACGGTGCCGAGACCGCCAAGGTTTGCTATGTGAACTACGGCGTGACGTTCACCATGACCGAGCCGCAAAAAGTCCGCGGCGACGATGCGACGAATCTGTTCAAGGTCCTCGCCAAGCAGTCAAAAAATGCGCCGAAGTGGAATTTCTACAAGTACGTGGTCGACCGTCAGGGCAAGGTGATTGCCAGTTTCTCCAGCCTGACCAAGCCTGATGATCCTGATTTCATCGCTGCCGTCGAGAAAGCCCTGGCTTCGCCGCCGCTCGCCTCGGTGCCCTGATCGATGCCCACGAAAAAGCCCCGCCTCTGTAAAAGAGAGCGGGGCTTTTTTGATTCAGGTGGCGAGTGGTTCAGGCTCGCCGTGAATCATCAGAAGCGGTAGGTCGCACCGATACCGAAACCGTTCGCCCAGTTTTCATACTTGGCGCTGTAGCTCTGGTTGCGGGGAGCACCGTTGCTGTTGTTGACCTTGACCGACTCTTCACGCAGGTACGAGTACGCCACGTCGATGGTCAGGTCGTCGGTCGGGCTCCAGCCGGCGCCCAGGCTGAAAATCTTGCGATCGCCAGTCGGGATGCGCGGGGAGCGGTTTTCGTTGTTGGTTGGCGCCTGGTCAACGGACAGACCGGTACGCAGTACCCACTGCTTGTTCAGCTGATACGAAGCGCCAATGGCGTGAGCCCAGGTGTCGTGCCAGTTCTGTTCTTCGGTGATGGTGCCGAAGCCGCGTGCAGCCAGAGCGGCGGGAACGCCTTCGTTTTCAACAGAGATTTCTTTCAGGCGGCTCCAGCGAGTCCAGGTGCTGCCTGCGTAGAGGGTCCACTGGTCATCCAGCTGATGGGTAACCGAGAAATCAACCGACTCAGGCGTGGTGATGTCCAGCGAGGCATCGAACTTCTGGTTCGGGTTCTGACCCAGTGCACCCAGCAAGCCGTAGTTGACCTTGGTATCACCGTCGAGCTTGTACTTCACTTTCGAGTGGTAGGTCAGGCCGACACGAGTGCTGTCGGTGGCTTGAACCAGGATACCGATGTTGTAGCCCAGAGCAGTGTCGTCACCCTTGATCTTGACTTCACCGTCCGATGCCAGCGGGTTCAGGGATACGTTCGATTCGAGCTTGCCGTCGATACGGTTAATGGTCGGACCGAAGCCGATCGACACCTTGTCGTTGAAGGCATAGCTGACAGTTGGCTGCAGGGTGATGATCTTGACTTCGCTCTTGCTGCCGAAGTAACGGCCGGCAAAGCCGTTTTCATAGTCTGTTACCAGACCGAACGGTGCGTATACGCCGAAACCGACCGCCCACTGGTCATCGAGTGGCTTGACGTAATATCCCATCGGCACGCCCATGAAAGGGACCATGTCACCTTTATTGGTGCCGCCGTTCGGACGAGAGCTGGCATCGCTGATGTCGGTGTGTGCGTCGA
>RCUN01000674.1_pt1 | contig 15691 bp, 15 predicted proteins | sample 2166181 | NCBI WGS metagenome assembly RCUN01 (sample SAMN09932603, study PRJNA488358) | compost metagenome | feature: garden; material: soil; isolation source: compost soil in crotononitrile-enriched culture | place: Germany: Experimental Botanical Garden Goettingen | collected 2016-01-27 | reverse complement strand
CGTTCACTGCAAGACCTGCGACATCAAGGACCCTGCACAGAACATCACCTGGGTGACGCCGGAAGGCGCCGGCGGCCCGACTTACCCGAACATGTAAGCCGAACGCCTGAACATCAAGGCTCCCGAAATGGGGGCCTTTTTGTTGTCTGCTATTTGGCTTACACCACAAAAAACTGTAGGAGCCGAGCTTGCTCGCGATGGCGGTGCATCAGGCACCTATGATGCTGAATGACATACCGCTATCGCGAGCAAGCTCGGCTCCTACAGGGTTATGTGTCAGACCTTCAGACCCAACTCGGCCGACAGTCTGGCCGTAACCCCTTTGATCAACGGAATCAGCTCGGCCATTTTTTCCAGCGGCATGTACGGCACGGTGCTGGCGATGCTGATGCCGGCGACGATGCGTTTGCTGGCATCGCGGATCGGCGCCGCCACGCAGCGGATCGACGGTTCGTTGTCTTCCAGGTCGAAGGCGTAGCCGCCGGCCACGTACTCGACCATGCGCTGCTGAAACTGCTCCCAGGACTGCTCCGGGTGCTGCGGCCAGAACTGGTTTTTCCCACCCACCGGCAGGCTGACTTCGTACAGGCGCTGCCACTCTTGCGGCGAATCATCGAGCATCAGCGCCTTGCCGATCCCGGTGCGCGCCAACGGCATGCGATGGCCGACCCGCGAACGCATTTCCGGGCCGTTGCGCCCCGGATTCTTGTGCAGATAGAGCACCTCGTCGCCTTCACGAATCGCCAGGTGAATGGTGTCGCCGGTCAACGCCGACAACTCATCCAGGTACGGCCCGGCCAGGGTCACCAACGGCAGCTCTTCACGGGCCTGAAAGCCCAGTTCGATCAGTTTCGGCCCCAGCAAATAACCGACTTGCGGCACCACCCGCAGATAACGCTCGTCCACCAGGCAACTGGCCAGGCGATGGGTGGTGCTGCGCGTGGTGCCGATCAGCCGGGCGATTTCCTTGAGATCGCGGGCGCCGCTGGCCACGGCCTGGACCACACCCAACCCGCGAAGCAGGGTCTGGGTGCCGGTCGGCGCGGCGTCCTTGGCGATTTTTGGGGCGTCTTCCTGCATATCCAGCCTTTACCGTTGAGCGAGTGAACGGGCGGCATTATGGTCGCCCGCGTGCCACGACTACAACTTGATACGCTCGACCTTGCCAACCAGCAAGATGTAGGACAGCGCACCGATCAACGCCAGCACCGAGATGTAGGTAATCGCCGGGGCGAAGGAATCTCCGCTGGCGAGGAAACCGATCACGATTGGCGTGGCGATGGCCGACAGGTTACCGATGAAGTTGAACACCCCACCGGTCAGTCCCAGCAAACGTGCCGGCGCCAACGTCGAGACCAGCGACCAAGTGATCGACGCCAGTCCGTTGCCGAAGAACGCCAACGCGAGGAAGGCAATCACCAACGGGGTCGACTCGACAAAGTTGGCGCCAATGATCGAGGTGGAAATCAGCAAGCCACTGATGATCGGCAACTTGCGGGCGAACCCTACGGTGTAGCCGCGACGGATCAGGAAGTCCGAGAAGAAACCGGAGCACAGCACGCCGACGAACGCCGCGAGAAACGGCAGCGAGGCCAATAGCCCGGACTTGATGAAGTCCATGCCGCGGTATTTCACCAGGTAGGTCGGGAACCACGTCAGGAAAAACCACAGCGTCGAATTGAGGCAGAACTGGCCGAGGTAGATGCCCCAGAGTTTGCGCTTGGTGAGGACAATGCCGAGGTCGGTCCAGCTGAATTTGGCTTTGACTTTGGCCTGTTCAGACTGGATATCCACCAGCCCGCCGCCCTCGCGAATCAGCTCGATTTCAGCCTCGTTGGCGCCTTTGAAATCCCGTGGCTCGCGATACACCGCGTACCAGATTGCCGCCCAAATGATCCCCACCGCGCCCGTGGCGACGAAGACCATGTGCCAGCCGAATTCGTGCTGCAGCCAGGCCAGTACCGGCGTCAGGAACGCCAGGCCGACAAACTGTCCCGAGGTGTAGAAACCGATGGCCGTGGCGCGTTCCCGCTCAGGGAACCAGGTCGTGACCACGCGGCTGTTGATCGGATACGCCGGCGCTTCGAGCGCACCGACGGCCATGCGCAGGACGAACAACGCGATGAAGCTGCCCGCGAAACCGAGCATCACCGTGGCGATCGACCATAGCAACAACGCAGCGGTGTAGAGGATGCGTGGCGGAACGCGGTCCACCAGCCAGCCGCCGGGGATCTGCATGGCGGCGTAAGTCCAGCCGAACGCGGAGAAGATCAGGCCGACGTGAATCGGGTCGATGCCCAGGTCGCTGGTCAGCGCCGGCGCGGCAATCGACAGGTTGCTGCGGTCCAGGTAGTTGATCACCACGGTGATGAACAACAGCACCATGATGAAAAAACGCTTGCGGCTGGGCGTCACCAACGACGCCTGCCCGGTGAGGGTTTGCGGTTGCATGGGGGGTGCCTCTTCTTATGGTTATTGAGGTCGATTCAAGTCTTGTGTGTACTCGGATCCACTGCCGATGGAGATCGAGTGTGGGAGCGGGCTTGCTCGCGAAAGCGGAGTGTCAGTCAACATCTATGTTGAATGTGCCGCCCTCTTCGCGAGCAAGCCCGCTCCCACAGGGATATGTGGTGGGTCAGAGATCACTCACCACTCGGCAAAACTGCCATCGGCATGGCGCCAGATCGGGTTGCGCCAGCGGTGGCCGACGGCGGCGCGTTCGATCACGTATTCCTCGTTGATCTCGATGCCCAGACCCGGGCCGTTCGGGATCTTCACGAAGCCCTTGTCGTAGTCGAACACCCGTGGGTCTTTGACGTAGTCGAGCAGGTCGTTGCTCTCGTTGTAATGGATGCCCAGGCTCTGTTCCTGGATGAACGCGTTGTAGCAAGCCGCGTCCAGTTGCAGGCACGCCGCCAGGGCAATCGGGCCCAACGGGCAATGCAGCGCCAGCGCCACGTCGTAGGCTTCGGCCATGTTGGCGATCTTGCGGGTTTCGGTGATGCCACCGGCGTGGGAAGCATCGGGCTGGATGATGTCGACGTAGCCTTCGCTGAGCACGCGCTTGAAATCCCAGCGCGAGAACAGCCGCTCACCCAGGGCGATCGGCGTGCTGGTCAGCGGCGCCAGTTCCTTCAGCGCTTCGTAGTTTTCGCTGAGCACCGGCTCTTCGATGAACATCAGTTTGTACGGATCAAGCTCCTTCATCAGCACCTTGGCCATCGGCTTGTGCACCCGGCCATGGAAGTCCACGCCGATGCCGACATTCGGGCCGACCGCGTCACGCACGGCGGCGACGTTGGCCAGGGCCAGGTCGACTTTTTCGAAGGTGTCGAGGAATTGCAGCTCTTCGGTGCCGTTCATTTTCACTGCGGTGAAACCACGGCTGACCGCTTCTTTCGCTGCCCGCGCGGTGTCTGCCGGACGGTCGCCACCGATCCACGAATACACGCGGATCTTGTCCCGCACCTGACCACCCAGCAGATCGCTGACCGAAACGCCCAGCGCCTTGCCCTTGATGTCCCACAACGCCTGGTCGATACCGGCCAGGGCGCTCATGTGGATCGCGCCGCCACGGTAGAAGCCGCCGCGATAGAGCACGGTCCAGATGTCTTCGATGTTGCGTGGGTCTTTGCCGATCAGGTAGTCGGACAATTCTTCGACGGCAGCGGCAACGGTGTGGGCGCGGCCTTCGACCACGGGCTCGCCCCAACCGGTCACGCCCTCGTCGGTTTCGACCTTGAGGAAGCACCAGCGCGGCGGAACGATGAAGGTGGTCAGCTTGGTGATTTTCATCTGATTGTCTCTCTTGTTAGATGCAGCGCTCGCAGCGCCAAAAAAGTCTTAGCGAAGGGCTTTCCAGGCAGCGACGTAGGCCTTGGCATTGGCCGCCACTTGCTCCGGTGTCATGCCCGGTTTGAACAGGCCCGAGCCGAGGCCGAAGCCCTTGACGCCCGCGTCGATGAATACCTGCATGTTGTCCGGGGTGATCCCGCCGACCGGCGCCAGAATCGTTCCGATCGGCAGCACCGCCAGCCAGGCTTTGACGACTGCTGGCCCCATCTGCTCGGCCGGGAACATCTTCAGTACGTCCGCACCTTCGGCCAGTGCCGCGAAGGCTTCGGTCGGCGTGGCGACACCCGGCGACAGATACAGCCCCGCCGCTTTCGCTGCGCGCAGGACCTTCGGATCGCTATGGGGCATGACGATCACCTGACCGCCCGCCTCTTTCACCTGCTCGACCTGCTCCGGGGTCAGCACCGTTCCCGCGCCGATCAGGCAATCGGCGGGCAAGGCATCGCGCAGGATGCGGATACTTTCGTACGGCAAAGGAGAGTTGAGCGGTACTTCGATAACGCGAAATCCTGCCGCGTACAGGACTTCTCCGATGGCGGCGGCTTCTTTGGGATGCAGGCCACGCAGGATCGCGATCAGACCGTTTTGCGCCAGTGCTTGTTTAAGCATGTCAGGACTCCAGTCAGGTTAATGGGATGAAGGGGGCGAGATCAGGCTGGCGGCCAGCGCCAGTTGCCACAACCCGCGCTCGGTGGCCTGTTCAGCCAAGGTCACTCGGGCAAAACCGCAAGCGTCGAGGGCGCGGCTGTAACGCGTGCAGAGCTGGGAATTGCCGATGAGGACGATCGACGGCAGATGAACGCTGTTGCGCCGACGGCGCTGCACGTTGGCCAGGGCCGACAGCTCATGGCCAATCAGCAGGCCTGACAGGTAATCCGCTTGAGCTGCCCCGCTGAGTTCACCGGTCAGTCCCAGGCTGCGGGCGCTGAACAGGGTCGACAGCACGCCGATTTCGCCGTCCGCCGACAACGCCACTTGCACGCCGCGATCAAAGGCTTCGCCGTCGAAAGAGCCGCCGCGCTGCTGGGTGCGTCCCAGGATGCTGTGTTCGCTGAGTACGGCGAAGACTTCGCCGGTCATGAAGGTGTCGAAATGCACGATGCAGCCGTCGGCCACCTCCACCCATTTCGAATGACTGCCCGGCAAGCCGATCAGCACATCAGCGCCCGCCTCGCCCTTCAGGTTTTGCAGGACACCGAGCACCTGGGTTTCTTCGCCGCGCATGACGTTTGGCAGGCGCGAGCGTTGAATCACACCCGGCACGATGTGCACATCGATGCCACGCAGACTGCGCACGGCTTGTAGGGAAGTTCCGAGATTGGCAACGTTTGCCGGCGTATCGCGGTAGGCCGCTTCGCGCCAGCCCTGGGCGCTGCCAACCATGCCGCAGGCAATCACCGGCAAATCGGGTTGGGCGTCGAGCCAGTCACCGCAAGCCTCGTCGAACGCCAGCTCGAAACCATCGGTGCATTCACGACCGTTGATCATTCGCGGCGCCTTGGGCAACTGCATGATCCCCGACGACAGCGAACGCTGTTCGAGCACCAGGCCATCTTCGGCAAGTTTGTAAGCACGTAATGAGGTTGTCCCCCAATCGAGCGCGATCAATTGCGCCAGCATCGCTTCACCTGTTTTGGTTTTTGGCAGTGAGTGAGCTGGACTATAAACCCTCGCACTGGAAAATCTCAATATATAAATATCAATCCCATATTGTGAGACGACACAAAAAAAGATCGCAGCCTTCGGCAGCTCCTACATTGGAATGCGTTCCCTGTAGGAGCTGCCGAAGGCTGCGATCTTTTAAAACAACTCAGTTACCCGCAGCAAAATCCCGCAGCACCGCGCCATCCATCCGATACCTCACCCACTCTTCCTGCGGCTGGGCACCCAAGGATTTATAGAACTCGATAGCCGGGGTATTCCACTCCAGCACGCTCCATTCAAAACGCCCGCAGTCATTGGCGCAGGCGATTTTTGCCAGATGCCGCAGCAAGGTTTTGCCCGCGCCGCCACCGCGTTGTTCCGGGGTGATGTAGAGGTCTTCGAGGTACAGGCAGTTGCTGCCCAGCCACGTCGAATAGCTGAAGAAAAACACAGCGAAGCCGATCGGCAAGCCATCACGCAGGCAGATCAGGCCATGGGCCGTGGCGCCCTCGCTGAACAGGCTGCGCTCGATGTCGGTGACACTGGCAATGACTTCATGGCGGGCACGTTCGTAGTCGGCCAGCTCAGTGATGAACGCGAGAATTTGCGGCGCGTCACTGGGGGTCGCCGGGCGGATTTCGATCGTCATGGACGTGCCTTGTCAGAAGTTGAAAACGCCATACTAAGTCGGCGGGCGGCGCTCGTCACATGGGAAATAAAATCGTCATCCGCAGCAGCGCTCATGCCGTTACTCCGCCCGGCGCTAACCCTGGAATCGATAACCTCGAATCTAACATCCCGGCCTCACGTGGTTAGATGGATGAGCTGCTCATTTATCCGGTCAAGGAACCGAGCCATGTCTACCGCAACACCTCCCGTTTCAAGTAAGTTGTTCGGCCTGTTTTGTCTCGCCAGCTATCTGCTATCGCTGTCCTACGGCTCGACGTTTTTGCTGTCGTTGTTGATCGGCTCACGCGGGGGCAACGAGCACGATGCCGGCAGCGTGATTTCAGCGGCGATGCTCAGCACGTTTGCGGCAGTGATCGTGTCGGGGCACCTGTCCGACTTGCTCGGTGCGGCGCGATCGGTGGCGCTGTTCGGCATCTTGCTGGTGGCCGCCAGCCTGGGCTTCGCGCTGACTCCGGGCTTCGGCCATCTGCTGTTGTTTTTCGGGTTGCTGCTGGGCTTGGGCTGGGGCGTGTTCTACACCTTGGGCCCGATCATCGTTGCGAGCCTGGTGACACCTGCCCAACGGGCCAAATACTTTGCGTTGCTGTCGGGCAGCATGATGACCGGGATCGGCAGCGGTCCTTTGCTGGGCCGCGCCGCGAGTGCCTTGGGCTATCCGGTGACGGCGGCGTTTTACCTGGCGGCGCTGGCGAGTTTGATCGGTGTGCTGTTGTTCTGGCGACTGGATCGGCAACTGAAAGCAGCCTCGGTGCAGTCGACAGCTGTGTCGCGGATTTCCTGGCGCGCAGCGGCGCAAGTGCTGTCGTCCCGGGCAGTGTTGCCGATCATCATGGTCGGTTTGGGCGGCTGTGTTTTCGGTGGACTGTCGAGCTTCCAGACCAGTTACGCCGCAGCACGCTCACTCGACTATTCGCTGTTCTTCCTCGGCTTCATGAGTGCGGCGATCAGCAGTCGAATGTTGATCGCCGGCATCGTGGTCAAGCGCGATCCGTTGCGCGCATCCTGCCTGCTGTCCGGGTTGATGATGGCCTCGATTGTGATGTTCGGTTTCGTGGTCGATGACGGTTTCAGTTACGTGCTCGCAGCGGTGATGCTCGGCGTCGGTTACGGGCTGACTTATTCAGTGATCAACGGCCTGGCCGCCAACGAAGCGCCGAGCGGCACCACCGCGCAAGCCTTGCTGCTGTTCAGCCTTTCGTACTTTATCGGTGTGTTTGGTTTTCCGCTGCTCGCCGGGAAAATCATCGTCGAACACGGGATGGCTACTTTGTTGCTGACCGTGCTGGCGGTCGCCGCGCTCAACTGGCTGATTACCGTGGGTCGCTTGATCTGGCGTCGTGCAGCCAAGGCCAAGGCCTTCCAGCAGGCCTGAACCGTTCGTCGTTCATCAGGCACCAATTCGAATCGGGGGCGGACCAACATCAGGTAAGGACTCTAAATCAATGGAGACACCACCATGATCTCGTCCAGGTTGACCGCCCTCGCCTTCGCTGCCCTGCTGTGCCCTCTCGCCATCGCTGCGACCACCGCGTCCGGCACCGGCCCGACCAACCCGGTCGAATCCCCCAAAGCCCCCGCCATCCAGAGTGCCCCCGGCATGAATACCAACGGCACGGGTGTTGACAGCAGCCTGCCGCCGTCAACCGGCACCGACCCACGGACTCAAGGCAATGACATGGGCCGCCAGGGCGGCTTGAACATGCCGGACACCAAAACCCCCGATAACGCCGGGCCCGGCGTCGGTTCGAAAACCACCACTGGTGGTTCGGGTTCAGAAGGTGGCGTGAGCCAATAAGCGATTCATCCCAATGAAAGAGGTAACCATGAACGTCGATAAAAACCTGGAAAAAGAAGTCCTGACCCGCCTGCTGCACGCCCACCCAAGTGGCTTGGGCAAGGAGGTCCTGGACAATTACCGGGGGGAGAAAGTCGTGGCCAGCACCCTCGCCACCTTGCAGGAGCGCGGGCTGATCCAGCACGGCAATGTGCAGTGCAATGAAGCCGGCGAACACTCGCTGAACCTGCCGATCAAACTCAGCGCCGCTGGCGTTGAGGCCGCACGCAAGCTGGACGTTTGAACCACCCTGAAGCCAGGAGAAATCCCATGCCTCGTGGAAGCAAAGACAAATACACCGCCGAGCAGAAACGCAAGGCCGAACACATCGAGGACAGCTACGAAAAGAAAGGCGTGTCCAAGGATGAGGCCGAAGCCCGTGCCTGGGCGACGGTGAACAAGCAGTCCGGCGGCGGCGAGAAATCGGGCGGTTCCGGGCGTAAGAAACCGGCCAGTGCCAAGTCTGCAGATCGCAAGGAATCTTCGCGACGCGCGGTGGCGAGCCGTGAAGGAAAGCCACGTAGCAGCAAGGCTTCGCGGGACACGCAGACCGTGGACAGTTTGATGAAAGAGGCTCGCGCGAAGGATATTCCGGGGCGGTCGTCAATGCGCAAGCAGGAGTTGATCGAGGCGTTGCGCAAGGCTGGCTAGCGCCCGAATTATCTATCGAATCCGAGGGCCTCATCGCGGGCAAGCCCGCTCCCACAAGTTGCGATGGTGAACAAAAATCTTGTGAACACCCTAGAACCCTGTGGGAGCGGGCTTGCCCGCGATAGCGTCAGCTCAGTGACTAAATGACTTGCTGATCAACTCGTCCACCTCGGCAGTGCCGGGCGAAGTCGCCGGCCCCCACCGGGTCACCGCCAACGCCGCCGCCGCATTGGCCCGGCGCGCCGCCTCAAACGCCGACAACCCTTGCGCCAACCCGGCCACGAACACACCGGCATGAGCATCACCGGCACCGTTACTGTCCAAGGCTTCAACCTTGAATCCCGGCACATGCCTGCGCTCTGAACCCTGACTGATCCAACAGCCTTGCGGCCCGTCACGCACTACCATCAGCACCTCCTGCGGCAGATACCCGACCAGTCGATCCAATGCCTGAGCAATGTCCGTCGCACCGGTAATCTTCAGCGCTTCGACGCCGTTGCTGGTCCATACATCGATGCGCGGCAGCAGCGCCTGCATCAGCGGCGCATCCGGCGAATCCACCAACGGCCCCGGATCGAACACCACGTTGACGCCGTCCGCCAGCGCCAGCACCCAATCCACCAGCGCCTGCGCCTTGCCGACATGCAGCAGGCTGTAGCCGCTGACGTAGACAAAATCACCCGCCTCGGCCGCTACACTGGCCAGGTCCTGGGCGGTCAAATCACCCTCGGCGCCGATGTAGGACACGAAGCTGCGCTCCGCCGAAGCGTCCGTGATCGCGACGCACAAACCGGTATCGCGTTCGGCGCGATCAGCGATGCCGATGCGGATACCTTCCGCGTTCATCGCGTCGCGGGCCAGATCACCGAAACGCCCGGTGCCATGGCGACCGAGGTACACCACCGGCAACCCGTTGCGCTGGGCGGCGGCCATCACATTGAAGCCACCGCCGGCTTCGAAACTGGCGGACTGCGCCAGCACGTCGCCCCCGGCTTGCGGCAGTTTATCCACGGCCATGACCAGATCGATGATGACCTGGCCGGTGTGCAACATCTTAGGCATGAGCATTCTCGGTCAACGCAGCACGACGATCCTTCGCCCCGCCGAGTACACAATAAATCCCGCCAGCCACCACGAAGGTCACAATCCAGCCGAGGCCGTTATGCCCCAGCCACGAGTCGGACAGGAAGCCCTTGAACCAGACGTTTTCCGCCGTGGTGCCGATGGTGGTGAAGCTGAAACCCAACACGATGGCGATGGCCCACGCGCTGAATGCACGCCACTCGACGCCGCCGCGATACCAGTAGGCGCTGCTCGGGCTGACGTCCAGCAGATCCTTGGGGCTGTAGTAATGACGGTGAATCAGGTCGACCACGAAGATCCCGACCCACGCGGTGATCGGCACCGCCAGCAGGGAAATGAACGTGATGAACGGACCGTAGAAACTGTCGGCGATCAACATGAAATAAATCGAACCGGCGAAGATTGCGACGATGTCGACCACCACCGCGTAGACGCGTTTGACCTTGAGGCCGAGGGTCAACGTGGTCAAACCGGCGGAGTACACCGACAGGTTGTTCGACAGCAGCAAACCACCGAACGCGGTGATCAGGTACGGCACGGCCATCCAGGTCGGCAGCATGTCGCGGATCGCGATGATCGGGTCAGTGGCCTGGGCCAGATCGTTGTTGCCCACCGACAGCAAGCCGCCGAGGGTGATCAGCAACACCAGCGGAATCCCCGCACCGAACGCCGCCGACGCCACCAGGCGCACGGCTTTGACGCTGCGATGCTGATAGCGCGACATGTCCGCACCGGCGTTGGCCCAACCGATCCCGGTGCCGGCCGCCATCGTGCCGATGCCGATGATCATCGCGCTCATCGGCGCAGGCGTGGCGTTGAACACCGCGCTCCAGTCGATGGTGGCGCAGAGGAAGCCGCCGACCAGAATGTTCAGCGCGCCGAACACGTAGGTCGCCCACTTCTGGATGACCAGCAATGTGGCGTGACCGAGGCCGGAAACCGACAAGGTCAACAGCACGAAAATCGCGATGAACACCAGGGTCAGCAGCGGCGCGCTTTTCGCTTCCACTGGCGAGCCGAACAGGATCGAGCACAACGACAGCAGCACGAACGCGGCGGTGGTGGTGTTGACGGTTTCCCAACCCAGGCGCGACATCAGCGAGACCAGCGTCGGGCCGATATTGCCGCGTACGCCGAAGATGGCTCGCGACAGCGTCAGGCTCGGTGCGCGGCCGCGTCGACCAGCGATGGAGATGATCCCGACCACCGCGAAAGAACCGGCGGCACCAAGAATTGCGACAATGATTGCCTGCCAGATCGCCAAGCCGCGAAACGCCACGAGCGTCGCGCCCAGCGGTAGGCCGAGGATGGAAATGTTGGCGGCGAACCAGACCCAGAACAGCTGCAACGGATGACCATTGCACTCGGATTCCGGCACCGGCTCGATGCCTCGGGTTTCCAGTTGCCCGGCGTTCTGCCGGGCGTTCGATGAACTCATGAAAAATGCTCCTGTTGCCATTTTTGTGGTTGTGGGCAAGGTAGGAGCTGCCGAAGGCTGCGATCTTTTGATCTTGATTTTCAGCGATTACAAGGCCGCCAAAGATCAAAAGATCGCAGCCTTCGGCAGCTCCTACACAGGTTGTTTCCCTGTTTCAGCGCAGGTAGAGAAGTCCTGTCACCAAAGGCTCCAGCTCCAAATCATTGACAGCCTTGACCGTGTCGATCATCTCCACAGGCCAACTCTCAAGACCCAGACAGGCACCGAGCATCGCGCCGAGAATCGCCGCAATGGTGTCGGTGTCGCCGCCAAGGCTGGCGGCCATGCACAGTGCGTCGAAGGCATTCATTTCGCCGATGGCCACCTGCTGGGCCAGGGCAAACGACACCACCACCGACTCCTGCGACGCCACCGAGGTGCCGATCACGTCGTACAGCAAATCCGCCAGCAAGCCGTTGTCGCGGTCGACGCTGATGCTCCGCGCCCAACTGATGCGCGAGGCAATGCGTCCACCGGCAACCCAGTGGCCATGGCTTTCCGCTTGCTGGGCGATTTGCTGGCCGAGGTTCAACGCCTCGCCCAGGTCCATGCCGTTGATCCCGGCAGACACCACCGCCGCCACCGCCGCCGCACTGGAGATTCCCAGCGTGGTGTTGTGGGTGACCTGGCAGGCTTGCACCACAGCTTCAATAAAACGCTGCGGATCAGCGACATTCGCCGCGATCCCGACCGGCGTGATGCGCATGGCCGCGCCGTTGGTGGTGCCGTAGCGTCCGGCCTCTTCCGGTGAATGGCCGGCGAGGATCATCTCGATGGCGCGTTTGGTCGAAGGGCCGAGCAGATCCTGCGAGCCCTTGGCCTGCATCACCGTTTCCCATTCGATCAAACGCTGGGCGAGTACCGACGGTTCGATCTTGCCCTTACCGTCAATCAACAACTGACCGACCAGAATCGCCTGTTCGGTGTCGTCGGTGATCGAGCCTTTGGGCATGTTGGCGGCGATCGGTTGATCGGGGCCGGCATCTTCGAGGGCTGTGATTTCGCCAAAGCGAACCTGGATTTCAGCGCGACTTAAAGACTGGGTCGGCATGCCCAGCGCGTCGCCCAAAGCCAAGCCGTAGAACGCGCCCAAGGCACGATTGAGCGCAGTCATTTCGACGTTCCAAATTGCAGGTGCAGGCGAAAATGCACAGGATCGAGCAGACTTTCCACTTGCTCCATGAAGCGGTTTTGCCGGTCGTAGGTGGTGCGCAAAGCCTTGAGGAATACGGTGCCGACCGGGCGGCCCAGCAGTTCGGCGTCCTGTTCATTCAGTGGTTCGGCGCCGATCCATTGATCGCCGCGCTCACCGATATAGCCGTAGGCGGCCAGGGTGATGGTCAGGGAATTGTCGATCAGGCCAACCCGCGGCAAGCTTTCCAGGCCTCCGCTGGCGGGCATCAATGCGCGTTCAAGGGAAACCAGCGTGCCGTCATTGGAACGGCGTCGACGGTCAAGGGTGATGAACTGGTCGGTGCCGAAACGCGGCAGCAGGTCAGCACGGGTCACCGCCTCCAGCCGCAGCACTTCGGTGTTGACCAGCGCGCCGCTGTCGGCCAGGGCCTGGGCCCAGCCGCTGCGCTGGTCGAGCACCACACCGTCGAACGTGACGATGGAGCCCACCCCGCTTTGCGTCGCGATGTAATTGCGCCGTTTCAATTCGGCCAGGGCTTCACGCAAAGTTCCTCGGCTGACTTTGAATTCTTGAGCCAACTGATGCTCGCCCGGCAACTGAAAGCCGTCCTCCAGGAGGCCGCTTTCGATGCGCCGGATGAGTTCGTCGACCACCCGTTGTTTCTTGTCAAATCGTACCTGTCTAATCATGTACAAAGTGATAACCGAAACGGGTCAGAACGGGCAAGGGATTTTTAAGGGAAGTGACGGAAGGGATGGCAAAAAAGCCGTGACCGCTGCGCGTTCAATCGCTGGCAAGCCAGCTCCCACAGGTTTCCAAGTCGAACATAAATTTTATGTACGACATCAATTACTGTGGGAGCTGGCTTGCCAGCGAAGGCGTCAGTCAGGTCAATGTAAATCTTAGCGCTGTTTCAGTCGGTCAATCACCACCGCCAACAGCAAAATCGATCCACGAATCACGTACTGGTAGAACGTATCGATGTTCTTCAGGTTCATCGCATTCTCGATGATCGCCAGAATCAGCACCCCGGCAATCACATGCCGGATCATGCCGATCCCGCCGCTCAACGACACACCGCCCAGCACACAAGCCGAGATCACCGTCAGTTCAAAACCCTGGCCGATCATTGGCTGGCCGGAGGTCATGCGCGAAGCGAGGATCACCCCGGCCAGCGCACCGATCACACCGTGCACGGCGAAGATGATGATCTTGGTCCGGTCAACGTTCACCCCGGCCAGCAGCGCCGCTTCCTGGTTGCCGCCGATGGCCATGGTGTTGCGACCGTAGGTGGTGTAGTTCAGCAGCCAACCGAAGAACAGGAAGCAGACGATGGTGATGAGGATCGGCACCGGCACGCCGAACAACTGGCCGTTGCCGAAAACGAAGAACGATTCCTGCGATACACCAACCGCTTTACCGTTGGCGAAGATGTAGGCCAGACCACGGACGATCTGCATGGTCGCCAGCGTGGTGATCAACGCATTGACCCGCAGCTTGGCGATCACGATGCCGTTGATCAGACCGACGATCAGCCCCATCACCAGCGCCGCGCTGACGCCGAGAAAGACGCTGTCGGTGTCGCGCATCACCACCGCCGCGACCACGCCCGCGCAGGCAATCACCGAACCCACCGACAAATCGAAATGCCCGGACGCCAGGCAATACAACATGGTGCAGGCAGCAATGCCGGTGGTGGAAATCGCCAGGCCCAGGCCACGCATGTTCAGCGGTGAAAGGAAGTTGTCGATCAGCAAGGTGCAGGCGACAAAGATGCCGACCGCCGCCAGCAGCATCACCCAGTCATCAAGGAAGCGCCGCAGGTCCAGCGGTTTGCGCGTGGTCGGCAGGGTGTTGTTTTGGGTTGTCATCATAGTCACCTCTCAGTTCGCCACGCCGTCAGCGCGTTGGCGCGGCAAAGCCAGTTGCAGCAGGTTGGATTCATTGGCCTGTTCGCGGCTCAGTTCGCCGCGCAGTGCGCCTTCACACAGCACCAGGATGCGGTCGGAAATGCCCATCACTTCCATCAGGTCGCTGGACACCACGATCACCGAAATGCCACTGGCCGCCAGGTTGTGAATGATCTGGTAAATCTCGGCCTTGGCACCGATGTCGATGCCCCGCGTCGGCTCATCGAGCAGCAAGACTTTCATCGGCATCGACAGCCAGCGGCCGAGAATGGCCTTCTGCTGATTGCCACCGGAGAGAAACTTGATCTGCTGTCCGGCGTGCGGTGTTTTTACCTTGAGCGCCTTGATCTGTTTATCGGCGTTGGCCTTTTCCCACAGACCACGCAACAGACAACCGAAGGTGGAATTCGCACCACGGGCGCTGATATTGATGTTCTCGGCAACGCTCGCCAACGGCAGGATGCCTTCCTTCTTGCGGTCCTCGGGACACAGCAGGATCCCGGCTGCAATCGCATCGCGGGGCGAGCGCAATTTCAATTCATGCCCGCGCAGTTCAAGGCGACCGGCGCTGTTGCGCTCCAGACCGCTGAGCAGGCGAAACAGTTCGGTTCGACCCGCGCCGACCAGGCCGAACAATCCGAGAATCTCGCCTTTGTGCGCCTCGAAACTCACAGGTTCGCGCAGGCCCGGCCCCAGCAGGCCATCGACCTTCAACGCCACCGCACCACGCGGGCGCGAGCGATAGTCGTAGATGTCCTGGATGTCGCGACCGACCATGCACGTGACCAATTGATCGTGGGTCAGCTCGCTCATGTCTTCGAAGGTACGCACGTAACGGCCGTCCTTGAACACCGTCACTGCGTTACAGATACGGAATACTTCTTCCATGCGATGGGAGACGTACAGCACCACTTTGCCTTCGTCGCGCAGGCGACCGATGATCGCCATCAAGCGATCGATCTCCCGCGCCGACAGGCTGCTGGTGGGTTCGTCGAACGCGATCACGTGGGCGCCACGGGACAAGGCCTTGGCGATTTCCACCAGTTGCCGTTGCCCGAGGGACAGGCGCCCGACCTTCTCCTGCGGATCGATTTCGTCAGCCAGGCCCTTGAGGCAGGCCAGTGCTTGCTGGCGTAAAGTGCCGCGATTGATCAGGCCGAAACTGGCTGGCAGATGACCGAGGAACAGGTTTTCCGCCACGGTCATTTCCGGCACCAGGTGCAACTCCTGATGGATCACCGCGACGCCACTGCCGATGCTGTCGGCAGTGGATTTGAAGGCCATCGTCTGATCGCCGATCTGCAGGTCGCCGCTGCTCGGGATGTAGGCGCCGCCGAGGATTTTCAGCAGGGTCGACTTGCCGGCGCCGTTCTCGCCCATCAAGGCATGAACCTGCCCCGGATGGGCGACGA
>RCUN01000672.1_pt1 | contig 15714 bp, 16 predicted proteins | sample 2166181 | NCBI WGS metagenome assembly RCUN01 (sample SAMN09932603, study PRJNA488358) | compost metagenome | feature: garden; material: soil; isolation source: compost soil in crotononitrile-enriched culture | place: Germany: Experimental Botanical Garden Goettingen | collected 2016-01-27 | reverse complement strand
GGGTTGGCTCCTGATCGGAACCGGGATTATTGCAGTCTTCATCATCCACGATCGTCAAGGAAGCAGTCCAGAATTGTCACATCCCGAATTAAATGACGCTAGTAAGGAATACACCGGCTTTAGAGTTATTCCGATGAGATTTTATTTACTGCCGCTCTTTGTTGCCTGTGCCCAGGGTATCCTATTCTTCGAGCTTCCCCTGCAGGCTGGTGGGATATCCGGTATTCTCGATACCGGGATTTACTTTTCTCTGCTCAGTTTGGGTGCACTGGTAACTTTAAGCATGCTTTTTCTGCACCGATACTCTCCTTACGTAAGAGCAACCGCAGGTGTACTTGGAATGGCGCTGGCTTTCTATTCTATGGCTTCTGCCTGGAATGTGCCTCTGTCCGTATCCCTATTCTTTCTTGGCATGTCCAAAGGTGTTCTCTTTCCGGCAATGGCTTCTCTCTTCATCGAACTGAGCGGCGGCAAGAGACTGGGCACTGTCTTTTCCCTGCAATCCATCTCAATGTCGCTTGGCGCTTTTCTGGGTCCGGTTGTGGCCGGTCAAATTCGTCACGTCTTCTCTCCTTACTTCCTTGCCTTTCTCATACTCATGGTTCTATTGGTAACCGTGCCCCCACTCCGAACCAAATCCGAGTCTCCAGACGGAACCAGCAAGACACCGACTACGGTTGTATAATCCTAGAAAAAATCCATTTACTTAGGCTGGTGCACAAGACCCTTCAGGGCAAAGATCATATTCTGTTTATGTACTAACAACCACTTGAAGGCAGGTGAATATATCATGAGTCACGTGGATCACTGTGGTCCTGGACCAGTTGGACCAGGAGTGGGATTCTGGACATCTACAGGTACCATCCTTGTTCTGTACATCTTGCTCGTCATCATCCTTCGCACTCCGTTCTTCTAAGAAATATGTCAATATAACAGGAGGAGGCTTGCCGCTCAGGGCAGGTCTCTTTGAACTTTGCATGGAAAACGAAGTTAGGTTTACACTATAGAGGAAGCCAAGCATGTGAGGTGAGCCATCATTCCTGTATACATCATTGTTGAAGGCAAGAACGACCGCAGCAAGCTGCGCCGGGTGCTGAATGAAGAAGTTGAAATTCTATGCACCTTCGGAACCCTGAATACCCAGAAGCTGGAGACGCTGCGCAAGAAGGTCAAAGACGAAGAGACCTATCTCTTCATGGATATTGACGCTTCCGGCAAAAGAATCCGCGGCATTCTAAGAGACACCTTTCCGGATGCCGGACACATCTACACCCGCCGGGGCTATGCCGGCGTCGAAGGCACACCTGATGAATATGTCATTCAGCAATTAGAAAAAGCCGGCCTGGAGGAATATATTCTGTATCCTCCACCCGGCTTCTAGCGGACAAGTCCCTGACTTGTCCCTTATTCTTTAGCCAATCGTTCCACCTCATCCGCTATATCCAAAGCGGACACATCACTTTTATAATATTTGCGGTATTTCCCTTCCCGGTCTACGAGTGCAATCAGGTCTGAGTGCACAAAATTGCCGTCTCTGTCTTTATTAATGATGAACTGGAACGTATCCATCGCGAATTCGGCCGTCTTCTTCTCGTCTCCGCGCAGGAAGTACCAACCGCTGTAATCGGCATTAAATTTATCCCCGAATTTCTTGATTTGCTCCCGGGTGTCCCTTACAGGATCGAAGGAAATCGATACGAAGCTGACGTCCTTGCCGAATACTCCGTCTTTCTTGAGTTGATTCTGTATTTGAGACATCTTGAATGTAGAAATAGGACATACATCCTTACAATTCGTGAAGAAGAAATAAAATAGCCGAACCTTTCCATTCGTATTCTGCAGGGTAACTGTCTTCCCGTCCACATTCTCCATCGAGAAATCCTTAACGGGACGAATCACGGGAATTTTGGGCTTACTGTATGTATCAACTAGAAGATATCCTGCCAGAATCACGCATATGGCGAGCAAAATCCAGGTCCATTTGTATTTTCTAAGCATCGTCAAAGCAATCCTCCTTGGATTATAATCTTAAAAAAAGAATCCCATGCTGCCATGGGATTCTTTTGGTTCTTCCGGTAACCGGCTTATTGATGAACTGTATCCAGAATCATAACAAGCAGGGTAATCATTAAATAGCTGATGGAGAAAAGAAATACTTTCTTCGCCCAAGTATCGGTATCTGACTTCTTGCTGAATCCCATCAAGGCCATGTACAGCCACATGACAGCTACGGCCTCGCCAATGATCAAGAACCACAACCCTGTATATCCATAGGCATACATGAGTGGCGGAATCGGCAGCAGCAGAGCAAGATAAGGGATCATTTGGACTTTAGTTCTTGTAATCCCTTTAACAACAGGAAGCAGTGGGAAACCAGCTGCCCGGTACTCTTCAACCCGGCGAATGCCGAGTGCCCAGAAATGGGGTGGCTGCCATAGGAAAAGCAAGGCGAATAACAGGATCGCTCCAAGGTCGATCTTACCGGTGACGGCCACATAACCAATAACAGGAACTGCCGCACCAGAAACGGCGCCAACTGAAGTACTCCAAGTCGAAGTGCGTTTCAACCACATCGTATAAATTCCGGCATATACGACGAAACCGACAATTCCACAAAGTCCGGCCAACAGTCCAGAGAATGCGAATAAGACTCCGAATCCGGCAATACCCAGTATAATTGAATACCAAAGCACAACGGCGGGCGCAAGCTTACCAGTAGGAAGTGCACGACCCTTCGTCCGTTCCATCTTGCTATCAAGCTCACGGTCATAATAGTTATTGAAGACGCAAGCAGAAGCCATGATAAGAACTGTACCAAGAAGTGTCAGTAGAAGCTTTCCATATTGTAAATCCCAACCGGAAGCAAGCCAAAACCCTGCAAAAGCGGCAATCAGGTTGGAGCGAAGGATTCCGGGCTTGGTCAGCGCTACAAAATCTCTCCATGTGGCAGTATCGCCGGTCGGTGATGGTCTCATAGCTATAGCTGGGGAATCCGAAGGAGCGGTGTAACTATATTGTTTACCCACGCGGATTGTTCCTCCTTATTTGGTCATAGCGGGACAGTTTAATCATCCTCTGCTATAAACTTTATCATATCAAAATGCTTAAGTGTTTGACAATTACCGAACAATCCAAGCCATTGTATGACAATTCAGTGACACAGATGCAAAGGACAAAGATGAAGCCGGACACACGGTCCGGCTTTAATCATCATTATTCTTCTTATCTTACCATCTAAAGATTTATTTACCTCAAGCCTGCCTAGGCTTTGGGCAAGAAACCCATTCTCTTTTGCACTTCGGCAAGGGTCTTTGCAGCCATTTCTTCAGCCCGCTCCGCGCCCTGACGCAGAATGTTGGTAATTTCACCAGATTCACGAATCTGGCGGTAACGTTCTTGAATGGGCTCAAGCTTGGCGACAACGACCTCAGCAAGATCTTTCTTAAACGGCCCGTACATTTGTCCCTCATAGCGCTCCTCAACCTCTGTCAGCGATAAGCCCGAGCACTGGCTGTAGATGCTAATCAGGTTACTAACCTCCGGCTTATTGGCCGGGTCATATTTCACTTCGCGCCCGGAGTCTGTTGTAGCCCGGCTGATTTTCTTGCGAATCTCGGCAGGAGTATCAAGCAGCGCGATATAGCTGCCCGCATTTGGATTACTTTTACTCATCTTATTCGAGGCATCGTCAAGCGACATGACCCGCGCGCCCACTTTAGGGATATAGGGCTCTGGGATTGTAAAGAAATCACCATATCTGTGATTGAAACGGCCCGCTAGATCACGCGTAAGCTCCAAATGCTGTTTCTGATCCTCTCCTACCGGTATCAGATCCGCATTATATAATAGAATATCCGCAGCCATCAGGGATGGATATACGAACAATCCGGCGCCTACGGAATCTTTTCCTGAGGACTTATCTTTGAACTGGGTCATACGCTCAAGCTCGCCCATTGAAGTCAGTGTGGTCAAAATCCAGCCAAGCTGGGCATGCTGCGGAACATGGGACTGCATATACACATTCGCCTTATTCGGATCAATGCCTGCCGCGATGAACAAAGCCGCTACAGCCTCTGATTGCTCACGAAGAGCTTCGGGCTCTTGGGTCACCGTAATCGCATGAAGGTCGACGACCATGAAATTACAATCATATTCGTGCTGAAGCTGGACGAAGTTCTGCATCGCACCAATGTAGTTCCCCAAAGTGAGTTTGCCGCTTGGCTGAATGCCGGAGAGAACGATTTTCTTCTTCATCTGTAAATCCCCTTTATCATGTATTCGAAATTTATTGTCACTCTATATCTTCAGAAGACACAAAAAAACCCACATCCGAAAGGGACGTGAGACCGTGGTGCCACCCTAATTCGCTGTAAATCCTGATTGAACAGGCTTCAGCCTTAGATTCCTGTAACGGGGAATACCGTCCGAACATACTGGGATTCGCCATACAAGGCGCTTTCCGTTCCTTCCGGCGCTCCGGGGTCCATTCCTCATGAAGCTGCCTCACCGGTTCTCATCACCCACCGGCTTTCTGCAGAAGCCATCTCCTGAATACTTATCCCCATCAACGCGTTGCATATCTTTCAACTTTATGTTTCCATATTAAATGTGCAAAACCAAATCTGTCAAATCGGATTTTCCGTACTTAAGCAAAAGTGTTATGATAGGTCTAGCTTTGAATTTTGATTATAGTGGGAAAAGGAGCAACGATATGAAAAAAGTGACCAAAGGGCAATGGAACGGCTACGACACATATATTTTACATAGCCGCGAACTTGAAGTCACACTGTTGCCACGGCTCGGGAATAATGTTATCGGACTTACCGATAAAGTGCAGCAGCGTGAAGTGCTGCGGCGGCCCGAGGAGAATGAACTCGATTTTTATCTGCAGAAACCTTACCACTTCGGCATTCCTCTTCTCATTCCACCTGGAAGAATCCGCAGAGGGCACTTCGAATATGCCGGACAACATTATCAATTTGATCGTAATACTGCGAATGACAACCATATTCACGGACTCCATCGTACACAGTGCTGGCGGGTCAGTGATATTGAAGAAGATGAAGAAGGCTGTGCAATTACAACGGAATTCCTGACCTCTGATGATCCGGAATGGATCCGGCAGTATCCGGTACCCCTTAAACTTGAAATGACTTTGAGACTGCAAGGGACCTCGTTATCCCAAACATTCAAAATCACACAAATGGGTGATAAGCCAGCTCCTTTCGGTCTGGGACTTCATACATGGTTCCTGCTTGATGGACGTCCTGAAGCTTGGACATTACGTCTTCCGGTAACGGAGACCTACTTGCTTGATGAAGAGAATGTTACTACCGGTGAAGCGGCTCCCTTGGGTGAATTGGACCGTCTGAATACCGGCTTGAACCTGAAAGATACAAACTTTGATACGATGTTTAGTATCGGGGGCAAGCCAGCGGAAGCGCTGCTGCAGCGTGAAGACGGTTATGCTATTCGTTACTCGGCTGACCCTGAATATTTCAAACACTGGGTCCTCTACACCAAAGGAGAGGCCGATCAATTCTTCTGCATCGAGCCGTATACCTGGCTTCCCAATGCACCTAACCTGAATCTGCCTAATGAAGTCACGGGACTTATTGATCTTCAGCCCGGGCAGCAGCTGACCTTAAAGATTAATTTGGATATCGTATACCCTTCCTAAGAGACTAACCCTATGATAAGACGGTACCGCTATACTGCGGTTACCGTTTTTTATTATCTCCCTGATTGATATCCCCTCACTTCTCTAATATTTACCACCTCTTATACTCTGATTTCCTGTGCATATTTTATGAGTCTGAAACCATACTAACATCACTAAGGTCGAAGGAGGTGACAAACATGGCAGGTTCAAACAACCGTGGCGGAAGTCGTCGCAGTAACAACCTTATCGTTCCTCAAGCGAACCAAGCATTGCAACAATTGAAATACGAAGCAGCTCAAGAGCTTGGTGTAACTATCCCTCAAGATGGTTACCTTGGTGACAACACTTCTCGTGAGAATGGTTCCCTCGGGGGCTATATCACAAAACGTCTGGTGCAATTGGCAGAACAGCAATTATCGGGTCGTTCTAACCTATAATTTGCGTTCTATCCTACTTCGATATAAAACAGGCGGCCTGCTCCGAGCAGGCCGCTTGTTTTTGTGTAATTTTAATCAGTCCTATTGACAAATAAATGAATACGAATATTATAGTTATATGACTATTGAACAACGTAAATTAACCGATGATACCCGGGTACATATTTTCAAGGCACTAGCTGATCCCACACGTCTTCAGATTATCCGCACATTGCGTGACAGTAACACCGAGCTAAGCTGTGGTGAAGTTGGAGAGTTGTGCGAGGCCTCCAAATCCAATGCTTCTTACCACTTCCGCACTCTCCGAGAGGCCGGATTAATCATTGTTCGGAAGGAAGCTCAGACGAAATACATACAGATTAATCACGATACCTTCTCCACGTTTATTCCTGGATTCCTGGACTCTTTGTAATCCGGGTCTTTTTACCCCTTTTAGTTCAATAGTTATTTAATTAATGAAGTAAATGATCTATCAAACACTTTGTCAGGAGGAACTAAAGTTGAAGAAATCAGTTATCATCTTATTTTTCGCGATCATGTTCGTAATCGGTACAGATACGTTCCTGATCAGCCCACTTCTCCCCTTACTGCAACAGACCTTCCATATTAAAGCTGGGCAGGCTGGGTGGATGGTGAGCAGTTATGCCTTGGGATATGCTTTGTTCGCTTTAATTGCTGGTCCCTTATCCGATCGTCTTAACCGCAAAAAAGTAATGATCGCAGGCCTTGCTGGTTTTGCCGTCTCTACCGCACTCTGCTCCTTAGCATACAGCTTCTTTAGTATGAATCTCTTCCGCTTCGCTGCCGGGGTTAGTGCTGCTTTTGTAACTCCCCAAGTCTGGGCATCCATTCCAACACTCGTTCCAAAAGACAAAATTCTTAGGGCCATGGGCATTGCTACAGCTGGTCTATCGATTTCTCAGCTGCTTGGCCTGCCTTTGGGAAGTTATTTGGCTGCAATTGACTGGCGTATCCCTTTTCTCGTGATCGGATTTCTGGCACTTTTGCTTGTGGCTGCTGTCTGGGCTGATCTTCCGGATATTGTCCCCGAACAAAGAGCAGATATTTCTCATCCGCGTTCCATACTTAAACCTTATTTTCAGTTGCTGGGGTCTTCCAAGGCAGCTCTCGCTTTCACGGCGTACTTCTTATTTCAATTCGGTAATTTCGCTGCCTTCTCGTTCCTGGGTTCATGGCTTTCGGTATCTTACCGGCTGGATGTCTCGGAAATTGGAGGAGTTATGCTGTTTCTGGGACTTGGAAATACGATAGGAAGTGTGTGGGGGACCTCATTAATTGGGCGCATTGGAGCCAAGAAAGCTCTGCTGATCGGAGTTACGATCAATGCGCTGCTCTACATCATTCTGGCATCTGTTAGTAATTTGACTGTTGTTAAGGCTGGCTTATTCTTTATATTCAGTATCGGGGGAACGCTCTTTCCAGTAATGATCAGTTCTCTGCAGAGCCTGTCTTCTACAGCCAGAGGAACTATTGCTGCTCTTACCAACACCCTGATGTATTTAGGTACTACACTTGGGGCTGCCGCAGCGGGTGAGCTATTTGAATCTACAGGGAGTTTCCTCTCTGTCGCAGCACTAACCTTTATCAGCTTCATGATGTTTCTTATCATATTCAACACCAGCGGAGTACTGCCTAAGCGGATTAGTCAACAAGCTTAACAGGGAAGGCTAACTTCTATTTTAGTAAAAGCAGGGCTTTCCTGATTCGCTTCATGCGCATCGGTGTTAAGTCCTGCTGATCAGCTGCTAAATTCAGATATTCATGAACTAGGAGTGCTCTTGATATGTATGGGTAGTATCTTTCCTTGGATAACGAATCATTAGGTTGGCCATATTATAATTGGATTCAAGTGTAGCATCGACAATGACGATGTCCTTGCGAAGCGCAAACTCATAGCTGATTTCACCATGTGTCCAGTTACGTTTGAAATTGAGCGATTCAATAGCCATTTTTCGAAATGATGCTTGCTGTACTGTAGTTAGTCCCTGATCCTCCCCTGATAAATGCCCGTTTCTCCCACTAATCGGATTTTGGCGGATACCGAACTTGCCGATAACGTTGTTTCGGATCTGTACGAATACGGTCCCTGATGTAAGTCCTGCTAACTCTCCCTCTAGTTCTCTAAATACAAGATCCAGTTGTCTTGCTAATGAAAATTGATCTGTCTTCACAATATCCACCCTCCCTTCCCCTTTATAATTCCCTCATATAGGGCTTACGTCTCATTATATTCTATTCTAATATACCCATCAACAATATACTACAAAATTGGGTAATTATGCCTATAGAAATATAATTTTCAATTTTTCCTTCTTTCAACTTTCGTCACTGCTCCTTAATTTACGACAAAAAACCGCTACAGTGGACAGACATGATCTGACTACCGAGCGGTTAGGATTTGAAATTATTTATTCGGTCATTTCTAGGAATTGCTCAACATCAGCAACAGCCAAGGACACAGCTTCCTGCCAGAAATCCGGTTGGGTCAGGTCCACATTCAGGTGCTTCTTGGCCAGGTCTTCGACAGTCATCCGGCCGGTATCCCGCAGCAGCGCATCATATTTATCGGCAAAGGCGTCTCCTTCACGCTGCGCCCGGGCAAATATACCTGTACTGAACAGGTAGCCGAAGGTGTAAGGGAAATTGTAGAACGGAACATCCGTGATGTAGAAATGAAGCTTGGAAGCCCAGAAATGCGGATGATAGGAAGCCAGCGCTCCATCATAGGCTTCTTTTTGAGCTTCTACCATGAGTGTGGAGATTTCCTCTGCATTCAGCAGGCCTTCCTTGCGCTTCTCATAGAAGCGGGTCTCGAACAGGAAGCGAGCATGAATATTCATAAAGAAAGCGACACTGCGCTGGATTTTGTCTTCAAGCAGCGTAATCTTCTCTTCCTTGCTTGCTGCATTCTTCACCTGTGCATCCGACAGAATCATCTCGGCAAATGTAGAAGCCGTCTCGGCTACGTTCATGGCATAATTCTGATTAAAGGGTGGCAGATCATCCATGACATGCTGATGGTAGGCATGACCCAGCTCGTGAGCGAGTGTTGATACATTGGATGCCGTGCCGCTGTAAGTCATGAAGATTCGTGTCTGCTTGCTTTCAATCAGAGAGGTGCAGAAGCCGCCCGGGCGTTTCCCTTTCCGGTCTTCGGCTTCAATCCAGTTCTTATTAAAGGCATCCACCGTGAAGTCCGCCAATTTCGGACTGAAGGTCCTGAATTCTTTTACAATTTCCTCAGCAGCATCATTATATTCAATCTTGGTATCCATATTTCCCAAGGGAGCTTCTACATCAGCCCAGCTAAGACGTTCTACACCAAGCAGCTTGGCTTTGCGCTCCAGGTATTTCACAAATACCGGTTTGTTCTGTGAGATTACCGCCCACATCGTATCCAGCGTTTCCTGGGACATCCGGTTAATACTAAGCGGTTCTTTGAGAACCTGATCCCAGCCGCGTTTCTCATACAGCTTCAATCTGAAGCCGGCAAGGCGATTGAGCGTATCCGCACAGTAATCACTGACTTCTTCCCAAGCTCTTTCCCATTTCTCGAAGGTCTCTTCACGGACCTCACGGCTAGGGTTGTGCAGCTTGTTGTGCGCCTGACCGGCAGACAGGGCAACCTCATCTCCATTGTCCTCTTTGAATGGAATGCTTACCTTACTGACGATCGTATCGTAATGCTCTCCCCAGCCGTGGTATCCGTCTACAGCCAGATCAAGGACGAGACTTTCCTGCTCGGGAGGCAGCTTCTCACGGGTTCTTTCACGGCTCTCATTCAGTGAGAAGGCAATAGGAGCAATCTCCGGCCGCTTAATCCACTCTGCGAATATCTCATCCTCTGTTGCACGAAGAATACTCTCGAATACAGTGGTAAGACCCTGCAAAGTAGCATTAAGTGAGGTTACCTTACCGGAGAGCTGTACCGCCTTCTTGTCCGTTGTATCTTGGGCAGTCAGGCAACTCACAAAGCTTCCCGCTTCAATGATGCGGGCGTAGGCGCTTTGAAGAGATTCAATGAAGCTGTCCAGAGATGCCGTATCCTGAACTGTCTTGGGTGCTTCAAATTCATTCACTTGCTGCCTAAGCTCCGCAATATCCTGCTCCAGCTTGCTGAGAAAGGCTTTAAATTCTGCTGAGGAAGATCCCCCAGGGAACAAAGACTCCAGATCCCAAGTCAAAGAGACAGGCTGTTTAAGTTGTGTCATGCTATTCATCCTTTCTATTGTGTTGATTGATTAGAGGTCAAAAGTGTATAACTATTATATTAGCCCCCAGGGCACACAAGGAGGAGCCATATGAAACCACTACAAATCTCAGCCGAAACCGCTGTTAAATTAGCCGAGAAACTCGGAGTCCCTTTGGAGAACCTTATGCATATGCCGCAACATATTTTACTGCAAAAAATTGGCGAGCTTGCGAAGGAAGATGCAGGTTCAGCGGATAAGCCGAAGTCATGATTCCTTTCGAGAAGGCACTTCCTTATGATATTGTGATGGGAGACATTTATGTACAGGAGTGTCCTTTCTGCGGCAGTGAGCATGTGCTTTTACCCATGAAACCGCATGAAATCCAGAGCGTCCGCGAAGGCAAGAAGAAGCTTCTTGTCTTCCCGTGCTGCCATACCCGGCTCACGATCCTCGATAGTGACTCAGATTATCTTTTAACCAATAAGGTTGTTCGTAAATAGTTCCTTCTATACTCATTTACAGGCAGGGGAATCACTGCGTAGTTGCAGCGGTTCCCCTGCCCGTCATGAGCTACAAGGCTATCCTTGCATTTCCTCGGGAATTTCCATTTTGGCCGCCAGCATATCTTCTCTAAGCACTGCCCACTGTTCACGGGAAGCCCGGATCATCGCCGCATCCATAATCTTCTTATCATTAATTACGCGCGAGAACCAGCGCACAGCTTCCGAATATTGGCCCAGGCGCCTATTCAATTCCCCAATAAGGTACATCAATCTAGCATCGTTAGCCCCGGCTCCCTCAAGCTCATACACACGAATATAAGAATCTAAGCTGAAGCGCAAGAAACGAATTTCCTGCTCCTTTTGGTCTTTGTAACGATAGAGCCAGGCGATATGATGAAGCAGACTGGAAATAATACGTTCCTTCTCGTGGATGGCCTGAGCACAGAGCAGCGCGAGCTTATAAGTCTCGAGCGCCGTATCCCAGTCCCTCGGACCGCCGAAATCACGAAGCACAATCCGGTTACCAATCTGCTTCTGAAAGTCAGCCCGCTGAACATCCTTCAGTCGCTCGTCAAAATTCTCGGAAAATGCAAATCCACATGATGGGCATACTCGAACTACGTAAAAGTCAGGATTCTCCTTGGCATAATAACGGCAGAAATCAGTGTCCGTCTTAACAGCTCTCTTGAAGCTTGGTCTAACCCTTGAAGTTGTAAATTCATGTTCGCATTGAATACAGGTTACCTTGATCGTATAGAGCGGCTCTAATTCCAATGTGCCATTCTCCCTTTCATTTATTCCATTTAACTATATAAGATGCCAGTTTGAATGTTCACATTTGTAGGCACAGTCGTAACTACGGGGAATGCTTGGACTTTCGGTCGCTGTTGTCTCCAGATTTCTTGATGTATACCGAAGTAAGGATGAAATCCGGAGACAAAGGCGATCGCTTTCGCTCCTACAGTTCCAAGCTTCCCCTCCGCCCACTCCTCCCCTACATATCTTTTTCAAACTGCGTCTTATATAGGAGTGTTTATAAAATGATGGGCTGGTCCCGACAGACGCTGTAAAATGACAGCCTGCAGCGGATCCTCCACCCCAATCTCATGCAGTGCCGAAGCCATACAGGAGAGCCAAGCCTCCGCGCGTTCTTCAGTAATTGGAAAGGGCAGGTGCCTAGCACGCATCATCGGATGTCCGTATTGATCGGAATACAGTGATGGCCCACCGAAAAATTGGGATAGGAACATAAACTGCTTGTCCATAACAGGTGTAATATCCTCCGGAAACAAAGGTCCCAGCAGGGGGTTGTCCTGTACTCTCGGATAGAAAGCCTCAACCAGCTTACGCAGGGTACTTTCACCGCCAAGATTCTCGTATATAGACAGACTTGGATTGAAATTCATCTAATTCTCGCCAACTTCCCTCTAAGATCTGTGGAGTATGAACAAAGAACCAAATCCTCACGTTCATTCCCCTAATCACACAGTACCATTATACCAAAAAACGGGCCCGGGTGGGCGCTCATCCTTATATGCAAAAAAAGACGCTAATCGGTATTAGCGTCCTGATGTCGATCAAGTTTTTTAGTAGCTTCGCCAATCCTCTTCACCGGAATGGACAAGAGAGGCGCGTATAACATACACAAAGGCGCATACGAGAACACCGGCGACAAAACTCATATCCATCACTCCATCCATATGAATTAAATTCAGGCCGAAAGGTCGGGCGCATCTTGTATTTGTATTTTATCATAACCCTGCGAAAAAAACAGCCCATTCTGTAATCGCTTTCTCGTGTTTTTTGTACTGTTTGTCCATGGAAATTCATATGTCTAATCTATAAGCTGAGGCAAATATTGAGGGGGCCGTATGCGCATGATTCTGAAAAAATGGAGCGTTCTGCTCCTGTTAATAGGCTTAACCTTGTTATTTGGGCTTATGCTCACATTTCCGGATTCATCCTGGAAAGCGGCGGTCCGTGGCCTCGCCATTTGGTGGGACGTGCTGTTCCCGTCCCTCTTTCCCTTTTTCGTTATCTCGGAGATGATGCTCGGTTTCGGTATCGTACATTTCATAGGAATGCTCCTGGATCCTTTGATGAAGCCTTTATTCCGCATCCCGGGAAGCGGCGGATTTGTGGCGGCCATGAGCTTCGCTTCCGGTTATCCGGTCAGTGCCAAGCTGACCTCCAAGCTTCGGGAACAACAGCTGATCACCCGGGAGGAAGGAGAGCGGCTGGTCGCTTTTACGACAACATCCGATCCGATCTTCCTCATCGGAGCTGTATCTGTCGGATTCTTTCATAATCCGCAGCTCGCAGGTACACTCGCCGTGGCTCACTATGGAAGTTCTTTACTTGTAGGACTTCTCATGCGCTACCATGCACCCAAAGCCACCCCCAGTCCCACGGCTGCTCGCACCGGATTCAGTCTCCGTCTGGCTGTGAAAGCCATGCATGAAGCACGACTTAGAGATGACCGTACCTTTGGCGAGCAGCTAAGGCAATCTGTGGTTTCGGCGCTGCAGCTCATGACGGTCGTAGGGGGACTTGTAGTGATCTTCTCTGTACTGCTTGAGGTTCTCAGTGCATCCGGACTTATGACTCAGCTGTATGAGCTGATCCGGCAGGTCCTCACTGTTCTCCAACTGCCTCCCGCTCTTGCTGAACCTCTTGTAGGAGGCGGATTTGAGGTAACGCTGGGCGCTAAATCCTCGGCTGCGGTTCCCGCGTCAGTTCCGCTGGCCTTCAAGGCAGCGGCTGCCGCATTCATCCTGTCCTGGGCTGGCTTGTCCGTCCATGCCCAAATTGCGAGCATACTGAACGGAACTGGTCTGCGTTACTTTCCTTTCCTGATAGCTAGAATGATTCATGCGGTGCTTGCTGCGCTCATGGTCCTTCTCTTGTGGCCGCTCACTGGCCCTGATACCGAGGTATTCCTGAGCTTCGGAGATTCATCCCTATTCCAGTCAGGCTGGAGTGGACTGTCTTCCGCTGGCCTTCTTACCTTGCAAACCTTATCTCTACTGCTTATTTTGTCCTTTTTCATCAGTATCATTCAGCATCTATGGAACAAACCGAAGGCCTGGAAATGGAAATGAAACATTGTTTTCTGTCCTATAATTGATTATGATCGGTACAAGACATAAGGCAAAGGAGCTTTCATCTTGAGATATTACGTTCTTGACCGCGGAGATCAATTATCTGTCGAGTTAAGTGAGCAATTTCATAAGCTGGCGGCCGAAAATGGGTTTGAAATGGATGCCGAATCCCCGGAGATTGTCATTTCTATCGGTGGAGACGGAACGATGCTGCACGCCTTCCATACTTTTATTGACCGGATTCCTTCAATCGCATTTGTCGGAATTCACACGGGCCATCTCGGCTTTTATGCCGACTGGAAGGCGAATGAAATCCCTGAGCTGATTCAGCTCATGGTAGGTCACAAGACTCCCGAACAGCCAAGACCCCGAATTGTCAACTATCCTCTGATCGATATACAGGTACAAAAGAAGTCGGGGACTTCGTCATATATTTGCGTTAACGAGTTCACTCTCAAGGGAGTCGATGGTACGGTCGTTGCACAGGTTGATATTAACGACCAGCAGTTCGAAATGTTCCGTGGTGACGGAATATGTGTATCTACGCCGGCTGGAAGCACGGCCTATAACAAGAGCCTCGGTGGAGCCATCATTCATCCATCTATCGAAGCTCTGCAGATTACCGAAATCGCCTCAATCAACAACCGGGTATTCCGGACTGCCGGATCGCCGCTGGTGCTGCCCAAACACCATCACTGCGACATTTATTCCCGTAAAGATCAGCGGCTGCTGCTGACGATCGATCATATCAACCATCCTGTGGATGATCTGATTTCGGTTCGCTGCCAGGTTGCCAAGCAGAAAGTAAGCTTTATTCGTTATCGGCCTTTTCCGTTCTGGAACCGGGTCCGCAACGCGTTTCTGGGCTAGAGCTATTAAAAATGTAAATCTTGTAGGGGCGGCCCCAATTGGGCGGCCTCTATTTGCCGTTATAAGGTGGAAATCCGGTCACAAAGAATATGCTTCCGAAGTAGCTTTCTTCAGAAAGCTTGTGCGAACGTTTCGCTTCTCCAGAATCATTTCTCACTCGTACCTCTGGATAAATCTTAAGTTCAACCTATTTAGCCTCTCTATTAAATAAATCATGCTCCGAGACCCCCTTTCTGCTGCTAACTCTCATTCGACGGGTTATGGAAATATATACAAAAATAATCGTAGACTTTAACGCGTGGCAGTGGTATAAACGATCTATCTGTTCAAAATTTGACCGCAAGGAGTGCTCCATTCGTGAAACGCATTACTTCCGCACTAAGTGTACTTACTCTATCTCTGGCCCTATCTTTACCGGCCCACGCTGCTTCCAAGACCACCCAGGTCTACATTGATGGCAGCCAAATCAGCTTTCCCGCTGGAGCCCCTTATACCCAGCAAGGCACGACCCTTGTTCCCTTCAGGGCCCTCTTCGAGAAGCTCGGACTTAAAGTCGACTGGAACGCCAAGACCCAAACCGTTACGGGAAAGAAGAATGGACTTTCGATCGGCCTGACGATCGGCAGTAACCGGGCTACAGTAAATGGAGTCGTCAAGAAGCTGTCCATTTCCCCGGTCACCGTCAAAGGTACCACTTACATCCCTCTCCGGTTCGTCGGGGAAGCATCGGGTGCTGATGTCGAGTGGGACAGTGACTCGAGTTCCATCTACATTCATACGGCCGCATCCATTGCACTCGATGAGCAGCAAATCCAAACGGTGCTTAACCAAAGCATCGCGTATTTTAACAATAAGGACATTGCGAAAGTGGCTGATCTCTCCTCTTCGGATTCCCCAATCCGGGATAGTGTAGACACCCTTCAGAAG
>RCUN01000662.1_pt1 | contig 15862 bp, 15 predicted proteins | sample 2166181 | NCBI WGS metagenome assembly RCUN01 (sample SAMN09932603, study PRJNA488358) | compost metagenome | feature: garden; material: soil; isolation source: compost soil in crotononitrile-enriched culture | place: Germany: Experimental Botanical Garden Goettingen | collected 2016-01-27 | reverse complement strand
CGTGGTGATGAGTCCAATCGCTAAGCTCTTCTTCATGTTGAATCCTCCCTGGGATGCTCTAAGTTGTAAGTTGTCCGCCTAAAAAGGCACTTGTCCTATTTATCGGCATCACCAAGAGAACTCAACATATGTCTTTCTACACAAAATGCGGGGTAATGCTAACTGCCTATCTTAACATACAAGCAGGCCTTAATGCCTAGCAGACAAAAAACAAGCTATTCCCTGGTCATATAACCCTGAAATAGCTGCTGATGATTCGTGATTTATTATTTCATTACCTCTGCCTAGCTTCCGTTACCTCCCGCTGGGTTTCTTCCGGCTGAGCTCCCTCCTGCCTAGGCTCCACATGAACATGAACATTCATGACATTATGGCGCTCTCCCATCCGCGCTTCAATAAGGTCGCTGATCTCATGACTTTCCGTCACGCTAAGTGTGGGGTCCACCTCAATAACCACATCGACAAGCACGTGATTCCCGTGAACTCGCGCCTTTACATCCTTAATACCTTCTACACCCGGGATACGGGCAATAGAGCTTCGCAGATCCTGCAATTCATTCTCGTCGAAGCCATCGGTAAGCCGATAAGTGGCATCCTTGAAGATATCCCAAGCTGTCTTGCATATGAGCAGCCCAACTGCAATAGCCGCCACAGTATCCAGCCAAGGCAAGCCGAACTGGGCCCCAAATATCCCTACTGCTGCACCAATACTTACAAATGCATCAGACAAGCTGTCTTTGGCTGTTGCCATAAGCGCTTGATTATTGATTCGCCTCGCCAATCTCAGGTTGTACACATAAACGCCGAACATGCCGGCCGCACTCACGAGCGCTATGAGTGCTGACAAGGGATCAGGGGCTACCTTTTTCCCTTCAAATAGTCCTCTTCCCGCTTCAATCAGCACCTGAATCCCTACTGTTGCCATGATGAAGGAGGCCAGCAGCACAGCTACGGTCTCTGCCCTGAAATGTCCATAGGCATGGTCTGAATCCGGCGGTTTCCTGGAAATACGCAGACCGATCAGAATGGCGGTCGACGCGATGATATCCGTAACATTGTTGAAGCCATCCGCAAGCAGGGCGCTGGAATGAAATAAATATCCACTAATCAGCTTAAGGGCGGACAGCAGCAGGTATGCGGCAATACTGATCATTGCTCCGCGCTCTCCTTGCCTTATCTCTTTGTATGTATCCATTCCAAATGGCACCTCCCAACCAGCTAAAAATCAATATAACCATTATTCCCGTTGTCCGATGTTTTAAAAACGTATAAAATGAGATCAGCGCTCCCATTATGCAAAGGAGATGATAACGATGACAGAAGAGAATAAAGAGCCTAAAAAAATCGACCTCGCAGAAGCCATGCGGCTGAAATTACAGCAAAAGAAGCAGAATCAGGCTTCCAATAAACAAGGCCAAAGCGGAATCAATTCCACCAAAACACTAAAAAGCCAAAACACAAAAAAACCGAACAATCAGCGCCGCCGTACTGGCGGATCTTAGGAGCTCTTAAAGAAAATGCTGTCCCTTAAACCAAGGGGCAGCATTTTTTATACTTATGAATTCAGAGTTCCTGCCGGATACATTTCCTTGCGCAGCTGCTGAATTTCCTCATTCTCCAGATACTCATCATAAGACATTTGACGATCAATTACGCCGTTTGGAGTGATCTCAATAATTCGATTCGCAATCGTCTGAATGAACTGATGGTCATGGGAGTCGAACAGGATGGTTCCGTCGAAATCAATCAGACCGTTATTAAGAGCTGTAATGGATTCGAGGTCCAAATGGTTCGTAGGCTCATCGAAAATCAGCACATTCGCACCATTGAGCATCATCTTCGCCAGCATACAGCGGACTTTCTCTCCTCCGGAGAGTACACTCGCTTTCTTCAAGGCTTCCTCGCCAGCGAACAGCATACGTCCAAGGAATCCGCGCAGGAATGTCTCATCCTGATCATTCGAATATTGGCGCAGCCACTCGACAAGGTTCAGATCAACCCCGTCAAAGTAAGCCGAGTTGTCCTTAGGGAAATACGCCTGGGAAGTAGTCACGCCCCAGTTATACTCACCTGCGTCCGCCTCTGTCTCGCCCATAATCACCTGGTACAGCGTTGTCTTCGCGAGTCCGTCCGGACCTACGAATGCAATCTTGTCGCCTTTGTTCACCACAAAGCTGACATTGTTCAGCACCGTTTCCCCTTCAAGAGTCTTGGTGATGCTATCTACCGTCAGAAGCTGCTTGCCCGCTTCACGCTCGGCTTTGAAGTGAAGGAATGGATATTTCCGGTTAGAAGGACGAATATCATCCAGAGTAATCTTGTCAAGCTGCTTCTTACGGGAAGTAGCCTGCTTCGACTTGGAAGCATTAGCCGAGAACCGCTGAATGAACGCTTGCAGTTCCTTGATCTTCTCTTCCTTCTTCTTGTTGGCATCCCGGGTTAATCTAAGGGCCAGCTGGCTGGACTCGTACCAGAAATCGTAGTTACCCACATACAGCTGGATTTTACCGAAATCGATATCCGCAATATGTGTACATACCTTGTTCAGGAAGTGACGGTCATGGGATACAACAATGACGGTGCCTTCATAATCAAGCAGGAAGTTCTCCAGCCAAGCGATGGAATCAATGTCCAAGTGGTTGGTAGGCTCATCGAGCAGGAGGTTGTTCGGAGTACCGAACAGCGCTTGGGCAAGCAGGACTCGTACTTTCTCGTTACCGCTAAGCTCGCTCATCTTCTTATCATGCAGGTCTTTCTCGATACCGAGACCAATCAGGAGTGAAGCCGCGTCGGATTCCGCATTCCAGCCGTCCATTTCCGCAAATTCGCCTTCCAGCTCACCTGCACGAAGACCATCTTCTTCAGAGAAATCCGCTTTGGCATACAGGGCATCCTTTTCTTTCATGATGCTGTACAGACGGGCGTGGCCCATAATAACTGTTTCGAGAACCGGAAATTCATCATACTCGTAGTGGTTCTGCTTCAGAACTGCCATACGCTCGCCCGGAGTCATATGAACATCACCTGTGTTAGGCTCAATTTCACCAGACAGAATCTTCAGGAACGTAGATTTGCCGGCACCATTCGCACCGATCAGACCATAGCAGTTCCCTGGCGTAAACTTTATATTTACATCTTCGAAAAGTGCTCGTTTTCCATAACGGAGCGTTACACCATTTGTACTGATCATTAATCATTACCATCCTTTATATCGATAATCACGCTACTAAGATGGAATGAACTAAAGCTGCGTGATTAATTACCTCTTTAGTTCATTCCATCTAACTCATAATTATAGCATAGAAATCCCCTTGGGAGGGAACTAACCTTAGCAGGGTGATGTTTCGGATGGCTTAAGCTTCGGATAGCGAAGGGTCTCTCCGTAGAGCAGCACACGAATCGCATCTTCCGGGATGCCCCTTCTCTTGCGTTCAGCTTCCATGCGGTCCAGCGCTTCACGTGCCGTATCATCGGCCAGCTTGAAGGTACCGTAATGCATCGGAACCATCGTCTTGGCCTTAACATCCAGGAAAGCCTGAATGGCTTCTTCGGGATTCACGTGTTGTGAGGTCATGAACCACTCCGGCTCATAGGCCCCGATCGGCATAAGTGCAACATCAATGTTATACCGCTCTCCGATATCCTTGAATCCATTGAAATAACCGCTGTCTCCCGCAAAATAAATGACAGGATCTCCCTGCCCCTTCTGCTGCGGAGGATCAATCTCCATGACAAAACCTCCCCAATGGGAAGTGTTCGTATCGAAAGGCGTCCGCCGCGTCCAGTGCTGGGTCGGAACGAAGGAGAATTTAACATTCTTCACCGTTAGGTCCTCCCACCATTTCAGTTCCTCACAGCGGCTGAAGCCTTTGCGCTCCATCTTTCGCTTCAGTCCCACAGGTACCAGGATGGTCGTGTGATCTCCGTATAATTTGCGGATCGATGAGACATGCATATGATCATAATGAGAGTGGGAGATCAGAATGATATCCACCTCGGGAATTTCTTCAATCGGAATTCCCGGCGAACCAAGCCGCCGCTGAAAAGCCATTCTTGGGGCCCATACCGGGTCGGTCACAATATTGAGTCCATGATATTGAATCAGGAAAGTCGAATGTCCGATCCAGGTGATCGTGGTATCTTCCCGGTTGTTCCTCAAATATTCAATCTCCGGTTCCGAGTTAGGTATAACATAAGAATAATCTTTCTTCTTCCTGCGGCGCTCTTCGCGCCATTGGCTGAATTGTTTGAGTGTTTTATCTGTACTTACATTATCGATATTATTGAAACGGTGTCTGGGCATGAAGAGGGCTCCTCCTTCCTATTTCCCTGTATAGTCTAAATAAAAGGTCTCCCTGTTCAATCGCCTTTCCTTCATCTTAACCTACTATTACCCCGATTTCCAAATTCACTAGCAGGTAACCTGCAGCTTCAAATCATTCCCCGGAATCCTTGAATTTCCCGGCGTACACGAACAGAAATATAACGGCCCCAGCGACAACCAGCTGGGGAGCATACATCATCATAAAATGCTCAATCATATGCTTATGACCCTTTCTTCGGTGAATTCCCGCGAATATACCGGGCATCGAACAGGAACAGTCTCATCAGCAGTATTAGTGACGGGACGAGGAGAATGAACCCGGCAATGAACGCTGTGAGCAAGGCCGTAGCCATTGCTTCGTTCGTGAAGTTCTGATAAATGTTGATATACTTATACAGTACGTACGGCAGATGTGATCTTCCGTATCCATACCAGGCAAAGGCAAACTGGAGCAGTATCAAGATAAAGGACCAGCCTAGATGCTTTTTCGCCCACACCAGATATACGGCGATCAAGAAGCACACAAGAGAGGCCACGAACATCCACGAGACGTGAAGCATGTTTTGAAAGTGCTCCGGGTTCTGCCGGTTGATCTGGAAGAAAGCGAACACACTTGCAAGAATGGTAGGCCCGCTCCAGAAGAGTGCATACCCCCGCAGAATTTCAAAAGCCGTCTGGTCCTCCGCCTTAGATGCATAAAAGCTGAGGAACATCGCTGAGATATAAAGCACCGAGACGAGTGCCAGCAGAATGACCGACCAGGTGTAAGGATTGGAGAAGAACACCCCCCAGTTGAGCAGCACCTGCCCTCCTTTCTCCTGAATAATTCCTCCTTCGGATAGAGCCAGAACCGTAGACAGCGCCGCCGGAATCAAGAGCCCCGTGGCCCCATACAGCGCCATGTATACAATATTTCCATTGTTTGAGATTCCGTAAGTGTTATAGGCATAGTAGACCCCGCGTATCGCCAGCAGGACAATTACGATACTGCCGGGTACAAGCAGTGCGGTTCCGTAATAATAGGCAGACTCGGGAAAGAACCCAATCAGCCCGATTTCAAAAAAAATCAGGAATACGTTCGTGACCTCCCATACCGGAGACAAATATCTTTGAATAACCCGGTGTACCTTGTTCTTATGTCCGGTCAGTACACTATAGAAGCTGAAGAACCCTGCTCCAAAGTCGATGGAAGCAACAATCAAATACCCGTACAGAAATGTCCACAGCACGGTAATCCCTAGAATTTCATAGCTCATTTCAGCCGACCGCCTTCCGGATAGAGCTCCCGCAGTTCATCTTCCACGTTTTTGTTACGGAACATCCTCCCAAGCACCTTCAGACAAGAGACACACAGTACCAGATACAGCAGCACGAACAGCACCAGCATCCACGGCACGTGAGTGGATGTAGTAGCCCCTTCAGATACCCGCATGTAGCCGCGGAGAATCCAAGGCTGACGCCCCACCTCGGCGAAGAACCACCCCAGCTCCACAGCAACGAATGCGAGCGGGGCAAGTGCAACGAGTCCGATTAGCAGCCATTTGGGCACCGTGCCCCTCATTCCGGGAATTCTTTTTCGCAGCATGTAGATGAAAGGAATGAGAACCAGCAGGACCCCATTCGTAACCTTGAGATCAAACATATAGTGAATACTCAGCGGAGGAATGTTCTCCTTGGGGAATTCATTAAGTCCGATTACGGTTTTATTCGGCGAGTTGCCAGCCAGAATACTTAGCGCATAAGGAATTTTTATCGCATATTTGACCTGATTGTTCTCATCCAGAATTCCTCCGTATATCAGTGGGGCTTTATCCCGGGTATCAAAATGCCACTCCGCTGCAGCAAGCTTCTCAGGCTGATACTTAGCAAGATACTTACCCGAGAAATCCCCAATAATGGCCGTGGCTAACGCGAATACAAAAGCAGACACCGCCGTGAGCTTAAGCGCCTTCTTGTAGTAGGCATGGTTCCGTCCTTTGAGAAGACTGAAGGCAGCAATGGCCACAAGCAGGCAGGCGCTGACTGTATAAGAAGAAGCAATAACATGGGATACCTTCGTGGGCGTTGCCGGATTGAACATGGCCATCAACGGATTCACATCGGTAAATACCCCATTCTTTAGTGTGAACCCCTGCGGCATGTTCATAAAGGCATTCATAGACGTAATGAAGAAGGCCGATGCGGTAGATCCGATCGCTGTCGGAACCAGCAGCAGCAGATGCAGATATTTATTGCGGAACCTGTCCCAGGTATATAGATAGATCCCCAGGAAGATCGCTTCAATAAAGAATGCGAACGTCTCCATGAACATCGGAAGGGCGATAGCCCGTCCCGCGACCCGCATGAATGTAGGCCACAGCAGGCTGAGCTGCAGCCCGATGGCCGTACCTGTCACTACACCTACCGCAACCGAAATCACGAATCCCCGCGCCCATCTGCGGGCGAGCAGGATATAATGAGGGTCTCCGGTGCGAATTCCCCTCCACTCTGCAAGGGCCATCATGACAGGCAGTCCAACCCCTACTGCTGCCAGATTAATATGTACGAATAAGGTGAGTCCGGTCAGAATCCGGCTCATCAGAACCGGGTCATTGAGTGACATCAATAATTCATCTCCTGTCGACTTAATGGTAATGCAGGTAACGGATAAAGCTGCGGATGGTTCCCGCCAGCATAATAATCGTGACGATCAGACATACCAGGGCAAGCCTTCTCTCCTGTTTCGTGAACATCCTCCTATCCACCCTTCACGTTCCATTTGGCTTGTTTCAGTTTTTCGCGTTGGTGTCTCCCTATTTATTCCACAAAATTCACGGTTTTACGCGGATATGGCGATCATACTTAGGAATACACCTTTAATTGTTGTAAAATAGACACAAGACCCAAAAAGGAGATGTCATTCGTCTATGAAAATTAAATTTATCGAACCGACCCCGAGTCCCAATACGATGAAGCTTCACCTAGACGCGACTCTGGCCCCCGGCCTGCGCAAAACATATACGTCTGATAACGAACGCTCTGCTCCGGCCTGGATTCAGCAGATGCTGCATATCCCTGGCGTGAAGAGCATTTTTCATACCGCGGACTTCATAGCTCTCGACCGTAAAGGCAATGCCGATTGGTCCTCCATTCTGGCCAGCGTACAGGAGCAGCTCGGCCAGGAAGGCATGGAATCTGCCTGGAAGCCGGATGAAGAAGCCCAGAACGCAGGCTACGGCGAAGCCCAGGTCTTCGTTCAGTTCTTCCGCAGCATTCCGATGCAGGTTCGTGTGAAATCCGGCTCCCGGGAGGAGCGGATCTCTCTGTCAGACCGCTTCGTGAATGCGGTGACTGAGGTCGCCAGCGCGACCCTGATCAAAGAGCGCAAGCTCGTCGATTATGGCGTCCGTTATGGCGAGCTTGAAGACATTGCCCGCGAGATCGAGCAGGAGATCGAAGCGGCCTTCCCTCCCGAGCGGCTTGCGAATGTAATCCGCCAGGCCATTGCACATGGCCGCAGCGAGAGCGAATTCGTTGAGGAGCGCCGCGAGCTCAGCCTCCATGAGGTGCAGGAGCGCATGCAGAGCGACGACTGGCGCGTACGTTATGCCGCGCTGGATGCGCTGCAGCCAAGCGAAGAGGCGCTGCCGCTGCTGGCGGAAGCGCTGCGCGATTCGCAGATGCAGCTGCGGCGGCTCGCCGTGGTCTATCTCGGCGACATCCGGACGCCGGGCGCCATGGCGCTGCTCTACGAAGCGCTGCGCGACAGCTCCGCCGCCGTGCGCCGGACGGCGGGCGACACGCTCTCGGACATCGGCGATCCGGCAGCGACCGGGCCGATGATCGAGGCTTTGTCCGACCGCAGTAAGCTGGTGCGCTGGCGGGCCGCGCGCTTCCTGTATGAAGTCGGGACGGACGACGCCAGAGAAGCGCTCGAGGTGGCAGCGGATGACCCCGAATTCGAAGTCAGTCTGCAGGCGCGAATGGCGCTTGAGCGCATTGAATCCGGTGAGCAGGCGGCGGGAACGGTCTGGCAGCAGATGGCCCGCCGGGGTGAGAATGGAGCGTCCTGACTACTGCCGCTTTTGCATAAATTGTCTGTTGCTGTTCGGTTTTTGTTGATTTATACTGAATTAAGTTTCAGATGATGATAGTTTGATGGAAGATACAATTGAATATTACCTCATCATTCCTATTCCAGATGAGGTAGAGGTCGCGGCAAGTGAAGAGTAGACCGGGGAAAGCGTATAAGGACGCTGTCGATCCCGGGGTGAAAGGCACTGCCGCCGAAGCAGAGTTGTTCCTTTATTTCAATTCTGCTGGGGCTGTTACCGAAAGGGACAGAACTGTCACGTTCGTCTATACCAACGGGTGAACGTGTTGAGCTATCTTTATTTGAAGGTATGATGCGGGTACTAATACGAAGCCGCGGAAATTTCTTCCGTGGCTTCTTCGCGCTTCCTTAAGACTTATCTCTTCACTTTATATTAAGGAGAATTCATATGAGCAACCGTAAAGTAGCTACTGTATCGCTCAAAGCCGGACTCAAAGCCCGCCACATGACGATGATTGCCCTTGGGGGTTCCATCGGGACGGGCCTGTTCCTGGCGAGCGGGGGGGCCATTGCTTCCGCTGGTCCCGGAGGCGCCCTGCTGGCTTATGCCGCAGTAGGCATCATGGTATATTTCCTGATGACCAGCCTTGGGGAGCTGGCCACCTATATGCCGGATTCCGGATCGTTCGGCACCTATGCCACCCGTTTCGTAGATCCGTCGCTTGGCTTCGCACTGGGCTGGAATTTCTGGTATAACTGGGCGATTACCATCGCCGCTGAACTTTCCGCGGCCACGTTAATTATCAAATACTGGTTCCCGAACAGTGACTCGTTTTGGTGGAGCCTGCTGTTCCTGGCGGTAATATTTGCACTGAACATCCTTTCTGTCAAAGGCTATGGGGAGTCCGAATACTGGTTCGCCATCATCAAAATTGCTGTCGTTATTATTTTCCTCGCGGTCGGTGTATTGATGATCGTCGGGATTATCGGCGGCGAGACCGTTGGATTCAAGAACTTTACCATTGGAGATGCTCCGTTCCACGGTGGATTCTTCGCCTTCCTCGGCGTGTTCATGGCTGCAGGCTTCTCCTTCCAAGGCACTGAGCTGATCGGGGTTGCCGCCGGAGAGAGTGAGAATCCTCGTCAAAATGTACCGAAAGCTATACGCCAGGTCTTCTGGCGTATTCTGATCTTCTACATTCTGGCGATCATGGTGATCAGCTTGATCATTCCTTACACCAATCCGGACCTGCTGAAGAGCGGTGTGGATAACATTGGGGTCAGCCCATTCACGCTGGTGTTTGAGAAGGCGGGACTTGCTTTTGCAGCCTCGGTCATGAACGCGGTCATTCTGTCCTCCGTGCTGTCAGCCGGGAACTCGGGAATGTATGCTTCCTCCCGTGTCCTGTATGGTCTTGCCAAGGAAGGAAAGGCTCCGAAATTCCTGGCGAAGCTGAATCACCGGGGAATTCCGGTTAATGCGCTGCTGCTGACAACGCTGGTCGGCATGGTGGCATTCCTGGCCTCTCTGTTCGGAGACGGAGTCGTCTACTCTTGGCTGCTAAATGCCTCAGGGATGTGCGGCTTCATTACTTGGCTCGGCATCGCAATCTGTCATTACCGCTTCCGGCGGGCCTATGTGGCTCAGGGACGGGATCTGAACAAGCTGCCTTACAAAGCACGCTGGTTCCCGTTTGGCCCGCTGTTTGCTTTTGTACTGTGCTTCATCGTTATTCTCGGTCAGAGCTATAGTGCCATCTCGGAGAACGGGATCGACTGGTACGGCATTCTTGTCTCTTATGTCAGCATACCGCTGTTCCTGATCGTATGGCTCGGATACAAATGGACCAAGCGCACCAAAGTCATTCCACTGGAGCAGTGTGATGTGACCACAGGCTCCCACATAGACTAACAAACTCTTCATAACGCACCTCAAAAAGGGAATGTCCACAGGCTGTAAGGCCCGTAGACATTCCCTTTATTTTCACTCTAGTTGATATAATTCGCCTAATCACCGCGAGCAGCCTGCTTTCCCACCTAATCTTCCCAATCCACTCTGACCTTAAGGTCAGAGGTATCCTCAAGGGGTTCATTGTAATAGGTAATATGGCTGATATCCAAATCATACAGCTGTGGAAGGTCACTTATGAGCTGCTCATCTGTGCCCGAATAACGAATGGTCGTCGTGTGCTGTCCCTGCTTGATAGCCTCCAGCACTTTGGCTTTCAGCCCTTCAGCCGAGTTCACGGCGATTCCTGCCTGATACAGGCTATATCCCAGATCCTTCTGAAGGGATTCGTAGGCCGCTTTACTGACCCCACTTGCTGATTTCAAGAGCGATAGCAGAGTATCCTTGTAAGCAGTTCCAGCGCCCGGATAAGCGCGGGTCCAGTTATGATCCTGCTTCATTTGCTTATCGGTACGGAGATAATAATTATAATGCACCTGTCCTGCTATGTCGGGTGTCGGATCATCCCAGGTGGTATCCATATGATACCATTTTCCCTGCAGCTTCAGCAGATTCCAGGCATGCAGCTGGCCACCAGCTGTCCCTTCCACTATGAGATTCGGTATTCCCGCCTCAAGTAATAATTTATAAGCCAGAAGTGAGTATCCCTGGCATACCGCCTCTCCAGTCTTCAGGCCTTCGTAAGCTGTATATTTACGTAAAGTTTTATCATATTGTAGATGAAGAACAATCCAGTCATGCAGTGCTTTTACCTTTTGGTGATCATTCATCCCGGGCTTGACCACACTTTTCACAATTTGCTTCACACGGCTGTTCACATAATTCGTCTGCACAGCCGACTCCCGGTATATGAATCGCACCGTCACCGCCGCGGAAGTCGCTGTCCCCCGCCAACTGAACGAGTAGCTGTCTGTGACATACTTGGTATATACATCCGAATCAAGAGCCCCGGTGAGCGCCTTGCTCAGCAATGAACGCAGTGCGGAAGTCTGACCTTTATAGGTAAAAGTAATGCTGCTGAGTCGAGCCTTCGTCGCACTCGTCAGCTTGCTCTGAATTTGGTCAGCGGTGACCACCGTGCTCTGTTCAGAACCTGCATATACAACGGTTCCCCAGTCGGCTGCTGAGGGAATGAATCCAAGAAGAAGCGAGCCTGTCAACACGATCATTGCACATTCCAACCAGCGTTTCTTCATTGCCGCTTCCGCCCTTCTTCAGACTGCTGTCTTCGAAAGTCCCATGCTTACTTTATCCCTTCCGAGACTTCTGCTTGGCAATATTGTACCATAGCTTGCCAGGTCAAATGCCTTCTAGTTTTGTCGATTGCTCGGGACAAGCTGTGGTAATTTGTTCATACAATAGACGTATTTCAGCCTAATTTCACCGTGAAAAAACATCCCAAAAAATCCGATTTTCGTTATAATAAAGTTAAAAGTGTGATTAATTTCATTGCACAAGTCTGAAACTTGTAGAAGCGGAGTGAAGAGAGCCATGACGATCCCGAATATTTCGGATATTTCCGTGCAAATGTTCGTTACTGTATTTTTCTTTCTGCTGATTATAGCGCCGCTCTTCAGCCTGGGCGCTCTTCGTCTGTTTCAATCCAGAAAGAAAGCCGGGTTCACCTTGATCGGAGCCGGAGTAGTAGGCTATTTGATCTTTATGCTTGTTATCAATCTCATAACCTGAATGCGGTTGCAGGACGGTATGCCTGAATAACACAAAGGGGATAACTCCACCATCCATCCTAGGATCTGTGAGCTATCCCCTTCTTAGTTTCCCTTGTTCCTAATAAAGAACCCATCTGCTAACTATATCGAAGTAAAAAGGCACTTCCAGCAGAATAGTCATAGTCTGCATGGGAAGTGCCTTTTTGTATATGTTAATTGGCGGCTAATGCCTTATCGAATTGCAGCTTGTTCATCCCTACAATTTTGAAATCGCCGATCAAGGTAACCGGAACCGCACGCATGCCCATATCCCAAACCTGCTGGGCAAATTCTTCATTCGTCTCGATATTGCGTTCCTCAAAGGATACGCCCTTCTCGGTCAGGAAGCTCTTCACCTGCTTGCAGTGAGGGCAGTTCGTACTTGTATATACAATTGCTTGTTCCACGGTTCATTCTCTCCTTTTTTATTATCGTTATTTGATTAAGCTCCTATTATAGAGCTGCTGCTTCATGCTCCAGACTCTCAATATACTTCTCCGCGTCCATCGCAGCCATACATCCGCTGCCAGCCGCAGTGATCGCTTGACGGTAACGGGTATCCTGAACGTCACCACAGGCAAATACACCTTTGACATTCGTCTCGGAAGTTCCTGGATTTACAACGATATATCCGTTCTCATCCGTAGTAATTTGACCTCCAAGGAAGCCGGTATTCGGGTGATGCCCGATGGCTACGAATACTCCACTGGCTTCGATAATCTCTTCTTCGCCAGTAACGTTATTAAGAACTTTCAGACCTGTTACCCCGCGTTCTCCAGCAATCACTTCAATTGGAGTCCGGTTAAGTGCCCATTCCACCTTTTCATTCGAGCGTACGCGGTCCTGCATAATCTTCGAGGCGCGCAGCTCCTCACGGCGGTGAACCAAAGTCACCTTGGACGCAAACCGAGTCAGGAAGCCCGCTTCTTCGAGCGCCGAATCCCCGCCTCCAACGACAATAATTTCTTTGCCGCGGAAGAAGAATCCATCACAGGTTGCGCATGTGCTGACTCCGCGTCCCACATTGTCTTGCTCACCTGGAATACCAAGATATTTGGCAGTAGCACCCGTTGACAGAATCAGGGTTTCAGTTACCAGCTCCCCAAGACCCTCTACCTGAAGCTTGAATGGGCGGCTGCTTGTGTCTACACTGTTCACCCAACCGGTACGGAACTCAGCACCGAAGCGTTCAGCCTGCTTGCGCATGTTGTCCATGAGCTCAGGTCCCATAATCCCTTCAGGGAACCCAGGGAAATTCTCAACTTCCGTAGTGGTTGTCAGCTGTCCACCCGGTTGAGGTCCTTCAATAATGAGTGGGCTGAGATTGGCGCGAGCCAGATAGATAGCGGCAGTCAGACCAGCAGGCCCTGTTCCAACAATAATAGATTTATACATAAAAATCGTCTCCTTCATATCGCTTAGATCTAAGTTCGAGTACAATTATGCTTAACATATCTGAGTAATTATGAGCTGCTTACTTTATATCATAATTATCTTAAATCTCTCATGGATCGTCAACATTCCTAGCGGACACGTTCAGTGAAGGTTAAATGAAGGAATGATGAAGATGTTATCTAAGCAGCCTTAGTCCATTCAGAATAACAAGAATCGTGCTTCCCTCATGTCCGATAACCCCAAGCGGGAGAGGGATTCCTTGTACGAAGTTGCCGGCAATCAGGAGCAGAATCACGCTAATCGCAAAAACAATATTCTGCTTCACGATTCTCCGCGCCCGGCGGGATAAGGTGATGGCCTCAGCAATCCGCTCCAGGTCATCATTCATCAGGACCACATCCGCGACCTCGAGCGCGGTGCCGCTTCCGCTTACCCCCATCGCTACACCTACCGAGGCTGTGGCCAGGGCCGGGGCGTCATTGACCCCATCACCGACCATAACGACATGGCCATACTGCTCACGCAGCGATTTAACATGCTCCACTTTACCTGCTGGCAGCAGATCCCCATAGACCTCGTCTACGCCAGCTTCGCGGCCAATGGCTTCGGCCGTTGTATTATGGTCTCCTGTAAGCATGGCGGACTGTACACCAAGCTTGTGCAGCCGAGCAACAGCTTCCCTGGCCTGTGGACGAATGTTGTCTCTTAGTGCAAGAAGACCGACCGGGATCTCCCGGTGCACAATCACGGATACGGTCTTTCCTTCCGCTTCCAGCTTGAGTACCTCTTCCTTACACCACTTAGGCAGCTCGGCTTCCATGGCAGAAGGCTTACCGATCTTCCAGACGTCCCCGCCGATCCGGGCTTCGATCCCCCAGCCGGCAACACTCTTCATCTCTTCCGCAGGTAACAAATCAAGTCCCCTCACACCAGCTTCCTTCACGATAGCCCGTGCCAGCGGATGATCGGATAGATTCTCTGCGGATGCGCAGTAACGCAGGACCTCATCCGGTTCATATCCATCTTCTACAACCAAATCTGTCACTTCAGGATTCCCCATCGTCAGTGTACCCGTCTTGTCGAAAGCCACAACTGACGCATAACCCAGATTCTCCAGATGAGCCCCACCCTTGAACAGCAGGCCCCTCCGGGCACCATTCGATATCGCGGACAGCATGGCCGGCATAATGGAAGAGACAAGCGCACATGGTGAAGCAACAACAAGAAAGACCATCGATTTGTAAAAAGTCATTTCCCACGACCAGCCCAGCAGCAGCGGTGCCAGAACAATCAGACACAAGGTAGCTCCCACGACAATTCGGGCATATATGCCCTCGAACCGCTGGATGAACCTTTGGGTTTTGGGGACCTCACTCTGAGCTTCTTCTACGAGTGTAATAATTTTAGAGAACAAAGAGCCTTCAGCAGGGCAGGTTACCTCGATATATAGAGCACCCTCTCCGTTCAAGGTTCCTGCGTAGACTCCCGCGCCAGCTATCTTATCAACCGGAATCGACTCTCCGGTAATGGATGCCTGGTTCACTGCAGAGCTTCCGCTCTCAATGACCCCATCTGCCGGGATGACTTCTCCGGGCTTAACCAGCAGCAGGTCGCCGACCCTAAGCTCCGTTACAGGTACCACTCTCATTCCCCCCTCTTCGATACGAAGAGCCGTCTCTGGCTTTAGGGAGATTAAAGCGGAAATATCCTTCCGGCTTCGCTCTGAGGCGAACGACTCCAGAGCCCCGCTTAGGGCAAAAATGAAGATCAGCATTGCCCCTTCGTTCCAATATCCAATGGCTGCAGCACCCATAGCGGCCGCAATCATCAATAAATTCACATCCAGATCACGATCTTTCACAAGCGTCTCAATACCGTCCCTGGCCTTGCCCCAGCCGCCAACCGCGTAAGCTGTGACATAGACAATGATAGACAGCAGCGGGACCCAGTTATGCATACCCCAGGCAATCAGCATCAGTGCTCCGCTTCCAAGCGCCTGAAGCATTTCTTTGTGGCGAAGCAGACTTAGTAGAGTCTGCCGTTTATTGCGGTGTGGATTGGGCATATTCGCCATCTTGTTCGCAGAGGGAATTGATTTGTGAATAGCTTGCATATGAATCACGTTCCTTTCTAATTGAGAATGAGAGCCGTTATTAATACCCTTAAAACAGCACATGCTGCTCCGGGAAACCCCGAAAGCAGCATGCTCATTGAGAATGATAATCATTTTTGTATTGGTACAATATTGTTTCCTATTTGCAACTTTGACTTTATAGTAATCCTTTCCTCTTTATTTGTAAAGGGCCTTGGATCACTGAGGCGAAGGTCTTTGCATGTCCCAAAGCAGGCATAACAAAAAGAATGCCCAGGCGGGTTATGAAGTGCACCCCTTATAGTGGACATTGGAAAAACACCCTGTGTTTAAACCGATG
>RCUN01000645.1_pt1 | contig 16535 bp, 16 predicted proteins | sample 2166181 | NCBI WGS metagenome assembly RCUN01 (sample SAMN09932603, study PRJNA488358) | compost metagenome | feature: garden; material: soil; isolation source: compost soil in crotononitrile-enriched culture | place: Germany: Experimental Botanical Garden Goettingen | collected 2016-01-27 | reverse complement strand
ACCTCAAGAAGGTGCCTGAACTCATTCGGCTGGCCCCACAGGCCGCTGAATCCTTCTTCGCATTCGAGAAGGAAGTATATCATGAGCTCCATACCATTCCGTTAAAGACTAAAGAACTCATTGCGCTGGCCGTTGCACACGTTACAGGCTGTCCTTACTGCATTGATGTACACACCCAAAAATTCAAATCACTTGGCGGGACACGTGAAGAGATGTTTGAAGCTGTGCTGGTCGCGACCTCGACCCGGGCCGGGGCAGTTCTGAGCCACGCCACTCATTCATTGCTTGCCTTTGATGAGGATCTTTCGGGCCGTCAGGAAAAAACCGAGGAACCTCCTGCCCCTGGCACACCAAGCTGTTTTTGTTAACCTTTCTCAGGGCCTCTATAACCTCATCAAGGCGGGCACTTACGTTCCTCTTGTAGCAGAAGAGAACCCGGCCTCACTCGGCCGGGTTCTCTTTATAGGGGCAGTTGTCCGAATATTGTCCGATTATTCACTGCTCTGTGTTATTCTGAATCGCCTTGCTCACATCATAATCCGCTAGATCAATATCCGGCTCCATGCCTAGCGCTAACTTGGCCACTTGGCTTCCGATAAAAGGGCCCATCGTCAAACCAGAGGCGCCGAGACCGTTTACCGCTAGAAGGCCCTCCCAGCCTGGAACCGCTCCAATAACCGGAAGAAAATCGGCTGTAAATGGTCGAAATCCCACCCTTACCTCCTGAAAAGTGCTGTCTGCCAGACCAGGCGCCCAGGTAAGGCATTTGCTTATAATTTCATGCATTCCGCCTGGCGTGATCCTCGTATCGTAGCCTTCAATGTCATTCTCATGCGTGGCTCCCACCACAATCCTCTGCTGCTCAAAGGCAAGCAGATATTGATCCGAAGGCGGCATCACGACCGGCCATTCACCCGTATTCAGCTTCTCATCAGGAAGCTGCAGATGCATAATCTGCGCTTTCTGATACCTCACCTGAAAATCAACACCCAGCGGCTTTAGCACCTGCCCCGCCCAAGCTCCCGCACACACGATAACCCTATCGGCCGGGTAGCTGGCTGCCCCGCATGTTATGCCCGTCACACGGCCCGCTTGAAATTCAATCTTAGCGTCTCCGTGTATTAGTTCAGCCCCATTCCTCACAGCAGCTCGGAGCAAAGCATCACGCAGCGCACGCCCGTCCACCCGGGCGGCCCCGCTAATATGAAGGGAAACGTACCCTTCCACGAGCAAGGGGAACCGCTCGCGGGTTGCATGCTCATCCAGCCAGGTAATCTCACCGATCTCCGGAGCGTCTTCCAGGCGCTGGTATGCACGTTCTTCCATTTTGCCGATTCTTTCCGGGTCCATATGTATATTAAGAGCGCCGACCTTGGCATAGCCAGTCTCGGTCTCCCCTTCTCGTTCAAGCTCTTCAATTAGAGCCGGGTAATAACGCGCACCGGCCTTCGCCAGTTGGTACCAAGCCTTATTGCGCCTCTGCGACAGCCATGGACAAATAATACCTGCCGCCGCATCCGTAGCCTGTCCTTTATCCTGCCGGTCAATAATAAGGACATCTGCTCCCAGCTTAGCCAGATGGTATGCCGTAGATGCGCCGGCAATTCCAGCTCCGATTACAATGACTTTCATGAAGTTCCAGCCTTCCCGCAAACTCTCTTTTTCATAATAACGAGATCTACATCAATTAGTGTCTAGAAATATCAGGGTTATAATTAACTGCATTTAGAATTTTAACATGGCTCTTCCCCTGCGATACACTTCTCCGCAAGTAATTTCTTGTGTCTAATTTTGTTGTGTCTCGAAACTTCTACATAATTTAACTGTCTATAGCAATACGAATACTAAGGAGGTTCTATTATCTTGAAAAATTCCTAACTTTAATACTGAGCCTAGTATTACTAGGTTCATTTGCTAATTCTACTTTTGCCGCCAGTCCCGCTGCCGGCGAAGGACACGCACTTAGCGGAATTGTGGACATTGACTTTACGGCTGAGGGAGATGAAACCGGGCCTGCGCTGGACAGGAGTGGAACGGTCTGGTATTGGCACGGCAACGAGCCAACCAAACGCGGAGCTAGCGTTCCGGGTGCTGTGAAGATAACCCCCAAGCTGCTGCCTGTGCAGCATGAGCTGACTGTCACCTGGAACGGTGCCAACCTACCGCTCACATCCGCACCGATACTGCGTGACGGATCGCTACTTGTACCGATGAGGGAGCTATTTGAGGCTTTCGGCGCCAAGGTGGACTACAACAATGGCCAAATCAATGCTTCACGGGGAGAGCGAACCATTCAGCTGACGGTGTACAGCAAGACAGTAATCCTGGATGGAAAGACTGCGGTGATGAGCACAGCACCAACCTATGTGGATGGCAAGACCTACGTACCGCTGAGATTTCTATCACAGGCTCTCGGAGCTGCTGTGGAGTGGAAGGCCGCTGAAGGTGATGTGTCGATCGTACTGAATAAGTAATACGGATGGTGATTGTTGATCATTCTCTCATTCCCATTATTTTTTTTTGAAAAGTAGAATACCAGAGAGGAATCGCGCATTACAGGCAGAAGAATGATATGACTCGCAAAATATCCCAAGGAGGGAAATCATGGGCAAAGTAGTTCATTTCGAGATTCATGTAGATGACATGGAGCGTGCCAAAAAGTTTTACGGAGAGGTATTTGGATGGACCTTTGAGGATTGGAGCGAATATGCGGGAATGTCCTACTTCGGAGCCGTGACCGGCGAGGCCGCCGAGCTTGGGATTAACGGAGCTCTCATGCAGCGTCAAGGCGCATCCCCGCAGCCCGGCCAGGCTTTGAATGGCTATGCCTGCACAATCGGTGTGGAGGATTACGACTCCACGGAGGCCAAGATTCTCGAGCATGGAGGCAAGCTGGCTCTGCCTAAGTACGCTCTGCCTGGTATGGCATGGCAGGGCTATTATGTAGATCCCGAAGGAAATACGTTCGGTATTCATCAGCCGGATAAGAATGCGAAATAGCTGGGTTACTGCAAATAAACAGGCACTTCCCTTGAATAGGAGAAGTGCCTGGTTTTAAATTTAGATAATAACTCTAATTGAACAAGCTTGTCCATTCTGATTTGGCCAACAAGGATTTGTTCCTCAATGGAAATCGGCAGATGCCTCCACTCCCGAAAATTGTAAAGATTGCCTATTTTTTTGAAATGGGATACTATGAAAAAAATCCATGTAATTTCCCCTTTCGATTCGTTCGGCAGCTTTGAGCAATCGTTTGCACCAATTTGCAGCTTTGTTACTTTACTTCAATAGAACTCTTTAATCCAGAATTCGCCCTAATCCATCTTATGTCGATTTACATTTACAGTTGTCGCCGGCATACGACGCCGCGCGCCATTTCATTTCTTATTGAACTTGCCCGAGCGCCGACGGCGCTGATGGCGATTGTTGGTATGGTAGCGCTCTCTATGTCATGAGTCGAATGGCCGAGCGCGGCTGCCGTATTCCGCGCGATTTTGCCGTAATCAGATTTAATAACATCGTCCTTCGGAACTTACGTCTCCCCTCTGTTCAGTCGATCTCGGCTTATATTCAGTTGGGCTGCAGCGCATCGTGATCCCACATCGCTTAGCTGCCAGAGAATCGACGATAACCGTTCCGAAGTGCCGATGGCCTCAAGCTGAAGCTTAAGTGAGGAGGGGCACGAACGTCATGTCCGTAGACCAAAAGATACAGAAAGATATCCTGTTCGACCATTGGTTCCGACATGCCGGGACCGGTTTGGCGGTCGTTTCCAACGAGGGTGCATTTTTAATGGTTAACGAATCGTTTTGCCGGATGCTCGGTTATGCGGAGCATGAACTGCAGCGGCTGTCTTTTCATGAGATTATGCGATTCGGAGAAGCGGCCGCAACCAGCGAGCTGCTTGCGCATACCCAACAAGACGGACGGCAGGCGCAGCATCTGGAGCAGACGTTCGTACGCAAAGACGGCCGAATGGTATGGATGCAGCTGCATATTACGATTGCGGACAGCGTTATGCAGCATTTTCTCGTTGAGATGCACGAAATTTCAGAACAAAAACGGCTGGAGCAGCAGTTGCGGGAATATGAAGAACGATTCCATTCGATCTTGGAGAACCATCCCGAACTCGTCTTCTTATATTCTGAATCGGACGGGCTCGTCTATATCAGTCCGGCATGCGAGAAATTAACTGGATATACGGCGGACGAACTTCTCTCGAATCCTTACGCGATCCAGGTGCACAACTTAACTTCAAATAAACAGCAGTTTGAATCGGCATTACGAGGGGAGCCCCTTAACTTCGAAATGTCTTATCTTCACAAAGACGAACGTACGTTGTACGTTAATGTCACATCTGTTCCGATTACGTGCGGCGGCAAGATTGAATCGTTGTTCTGTATCGTGAAGGACGTTACGAACGAAAAGTTGAAGAGCGAAAGGCTGGAGCAGGCAGAAAATTTGTATCACCTGATTTCGGAGAACTCGCAAGATATTATTACAATTACCGACAAGTACGGAATCGTCCAATACACATCGCCTGCGATTACGAGAGTGCTTGGGTACAAGCCGGAAGAAGTGATCGGTCTTTACGGCGGCAATCAATGGGAGCAGAACGAAGTACGGGAATTTGAGAGTTCTTCACCTTTCCAAGACTCGCTTGAGGTGCTCGTAACCGCCCCGAACTTGCACAAAGACGGCCATATCGTGTATATGGAGAACAAAATACGAGCGATCTGCGATGAGCAGGGGGAAATCGTTCAATTTCTGGCGATCGCCCGCGATATTACGGAGCGGCTTGCCGCAGAAGAAGGATACCGGCGAATTGTCGAAGACTCCCCGGATATGGTTATCATAACCCGCGGGCAGCAATGGCTGTTTATTAATGAAGCCGGTACAGCACTGATCGGCTGCAATGATAAGTCTGAGGTCATGCAACAACCATTTATCCAATACATCGCCCCGAAGTATCGGGATTTGATCGAAGCGAGACTTCTTGAGGTGGCCGGCGGCCAAACCGTTGAGTTGATTGAGCATAAGCTGATTCGTGCGGACGGGTCAATCATCCATGTCGAATCGAAATCGATGCCGACTGTTTTTAAAGGGGAGGCTGCCATTTACACGGTCATACGTGATATCACAGAGCGGAAGAGGACGCAGGATCTGCTGATCAACTCGGAGAAGTTGTCCGTCTCGGGCCAGCTTGCTGCCGGGATCGCACATGAAATCCGCAATCCGCTCGCCGCGATCAAAGGATTTTTGCAGCTCATGAGGTCCGGACAGCCGACCAAGCAGGAGTATCTCCAAATTATTTCGGAAGAAATGAGCCGGATCGAAGATATTTTATCCGAACTGCTTGTGCTTGCTAAACCGCAGATTTCGAAGCGTACGCCCAAGGATATCGGGCAATTAATCCAGCAAACCGTCACTCTACTCAGTACGCAGGCGATTTTGAACAGCATCGAGGTCAAAGTTTTGACTGATGACGAACTACCACTGCTCGTGTGTGACGAGAATCAAATCAAGCAAGTGATGATCAATTTTATTAAAAATGCGCTCGAAGCGTCCGCAAGTGGAGGCATGATTGAAGTCAGCGTCCGCAGATTAGACCCTACGGCAATCGAGATCGTGATTCGCGATAAGGGGTGCGGGATCTCGAAGGATCGGCTGGCCCGGCTCGGCGAGCCGTTTTATACTACGAAGGAAAAAGGAACCGGACTCGGGCTTATGGTCAGCCGACGCATTATCCAAAGCCACGGCGGCACCTTCTCGGTTACCAGCACAGTCAACGTCGGCACATCGGTCACCATCACCTTCCCTACACAGCGAGCAGATGAACGGATCGGGATAAACGTTCATTAGCCGCGGGCTGGGAATCGTCACTGTAAATGCGATTGATTGAGCCTTATGCATTATTCTTAATATATTAGACATTTATAAGCCCAAGCTCTAAGAGCCGCTCTTCCCGTAGGAAGAGCGGTTCAATTTTACTTATAACAGAAATTCACATATGGCTTGCCTTGGACTGTATTACCAGCTTACTGACCACGCCCCTTAGAGGGGTTGGCTTTAACCTGTGCCGAATTCGGGCTGACCCCCAAGCTGTTCCTCGCAGTTACCACATAATAAGTCCTTGCCATTCTTCAATCCTTTCTCCGTAAAACTTGGTGCTCGCAGGTTCGAAGCAACGGTTGAGTATGGGCCGTCACTCTTCGAGGCCCTCTTCATCCGGTTGTCATTGGTTAGCCGGTATGAAATATCCAGCGGCACGTTAATCAGTTCTTCTGTACGCTTCTGGACACGCCCCACATTGGTGGAGACTTGATTAAAAGCGTCCTTAATGACAATCTCCCGAAGCTTCCCAATTAGAAACAAGCCGCACAGCAGCAAGGGAAGAACGGCTACTGAAATGAACGTGAACGCAAGCTTCTTCTTCATTTTCATGTCATTCATCATTCGGATAAAAAACATAGTTGACCCTCCCTACCAGTAAGCCTTCTAACGCAAAATGCCCCTTTTTATTCAAAAAGGGGCATAATTTAATCGATTGGTTGTTCAGGTACTGCCTGTTCCTAGACTATACGTCAGGCACTTTAGGGTGTTACTGCCCAGAGTCTGAACCATCCGCTTTCATAGTCTTTCTGCTCGTAGGCAAGGGGCAGACCTAACTGCATGAGCCTGTCTCCTCCATGGATAGACTTTTCTCCTTTATTTCCCGGCTCTACCTCGTATTCAAGTTCCGGATTAAGTCCGTCTAGACGTAGGCTTCGCTTAGGTGCGTTCGGCACGGCCATCACTTGGAAGTAGTAGACGATAGCCTCCTCTTGGTTTTCCGACACGATCATCCAGGCCGACTCGTTCCCCTCAAACGGACTCTTAAGCCGATACAAGTCCCCCTTCTGAACCAAACCGCGAATCTCCTTATAGGCTGCGACTTGGCGCTTAACTATCTCTTTCTCCTCATCGGTAAATTTCGTCAGATCCAGCTCATATCCGAAGTTCCCGGACATAGCGACATCTCCCCGGAATTCAAGGGGGGTGACTCGCCCAACCTGATGGTTCGGAACTGCCGACACGTGCGCCCCGATGGCGCTAACCGGATACACCAGGCTGGTACCGTATTGAATCTTCAGCCGTTCCACCGCGTCGGTATTATCGCTGGTCCAGGTCTGAGGCATATAGTACAGCATGCCGGGATCAAAGCGTCCGCCGCCGCTGGAGCAGCTCTCGAACAGAATATGCGGGAATGCGCTAGTGATACGCTCCAGCAGCTCATACAATCCAAGAACATAACGATGGGCAGTCTCTGCTTGGCGTTCTGGCGGCAGAGCAGCAGAACCGATCTCCGTCAGTGCGCGGTTCATGTCCCATTTCACGTAAGAAACTGGCACAGTCGTGAAGATGGCGGAAAGCGAGTCAAAGATATAATCGCGCACTTCCTGGCGGGTGTAATCGAGCACCAGCTGCCATCTGGCCTCACTGCGTCTTCTGCCCGGAACGTGAAGGCACCAGTCCGGATGCTTCCGGTACAGCTCGCTGTCCGGTGAGATCATCTCGGGCTCGAACCAGAGACCGAACTTCAAACCCTGCTGGTTGACGCGCTCCGCGACATCCGCAAGCCCGCCCGGCAGCTTCCGGCGATCCTCGTACCAATCGCCAAGGGAGGAATTGTCGGAGTCCCGTTTCCCGAACCAGCCGTCATCCAGGACAAACAGCTCGATGCCGAGCCTAGCGCCCTCTTCCGCAATGGATACCAGCTTGTCCGCATTAAAGTCAAAATAAGTGGCTTCCCAGTTATTGACCAGGATAGGCCGTTCTTCGTCCCGGTATTTCCCCCGGCACAGCCGGGTCCGATACAAGCGGTGATACGTCCGCGACATGTCCCCGAGTCCCTGACCGGAGTAGACCATAACGGCCTCCGGCGTCTGAAAGCTCTCCCCCGGACTGAGCTGCCAAGCAAAGTCGAAGGAGTTCAAACCGATACTTACCCGTGTAGAACCGAAAGAATCTACTTCCGCACCAGCTTCAAAGCCCCCGCTGTACACGAGGCTAAAGCCGTATGCCTCTCCATAGTTTTCCGTTGTCTCTGGAGTGACCAATGCCGTAAAAGGGTTGAACTGATGGCTGCTCATGCCTCTTTTGCTATCGATCCGGGTTTCGCCCTGATGAATCGGCTTACGGATAATGTTCGCTTCCCGAGCCCATGCTCCCGACAAGTACATTATCTCCAGATCACTCTTGCCCGAGAAATCGACACTGGCGCTTAGAGCACGGCGAAGCCGAAGGTTCTTGTCCCCCGCATTACTCAAATGAGCCGAACGAGTGACCACATTTCGGTTCGCAAAGATCGTGTAGCTAAGAACGACCTTGAGGCCTGAATAGGCATCCTTTAATACAAGTTCCAGCGTATCCGCTTCGGCGTCATCCTCTGTATATACAGCCGGAAGCCCGGATAAGATTGGCTTTCCCTTAATGATCCGGTATCCGTCATACTTTAGCTCCGTAACACGGGTTCCATCCTCAAGTTCCGCTTGGTACGCCGGATTACGGAAGTCTCCGCTTCCATACTGCGGATATTCTTGAGGCAGCCGATCGAGTCCAGCGTTCGCCGGGGTATGAATCAGCAGATCGTCCATGGATTCCCGATGCTTCAGCCGGCCTCCCCAGTATACGTGCACGGGATACCCGTCCACGATCTGAATCATATAACTCATGCCGGGCGACTGCAGATGAAACAGCCCGGTGTGCTCTTGAACAATAATGCCCACTAGTAAACATCCTCTCTTCGGAAGTAATTTCCCAAGGATATTACTTCCTTAAAAATTAACTTTTATTAGTCAAAACATGGTTTAAAGCTTGATTCTCTCATTCAACATGACAGTGGAGTCTTCGAAAACACTATATTATATTTTGAATATAGAGTACATGGCATGGTGCTGACAAAACATGTTACAATGCTAGATATTAAATATTAGGGAGAATTGCCGTGATTGAGTATTTGCCGCGCAGCAAGCATCACTCGGAACTATATCTAACTCAATTTGGCGTGGAGGAGTGTATACCTGGGCATTTTTTTGGGCCGGCCGTAAGGGAGCATTATCTGCTGCATTATATACTGGACGGGGAAGGAATCTTCGAGGTTGGTGGAAAGAGATATCACCTGCGGAAGGGTCAGGGGTTTCTAATTTGCCCTGATGTCATCACTTATTATCAAGCCGATGCCGTAACCCCCTGGTCCTACTGCTGGGTTGGTTTTAACGGAACACTGGCTGAATGGCTCCTTAAGCAAGCGGGGCTAACGATGGAATCGCCGATCCTTCACTATGACAGAGACGACATGATCTACCAGTACTTGCAATTGATGATCGAGTCGAAAGCTTACCTTAAAGCTCAAGAAGCCAGACTGACCGGACTCTTATATTTAATGTTATCGCTCATTGTGGAGTTCGGTCCGACAGCTCCCCCTAGTGAGAGGGAAATCCGGGCAGAAGTTTACGTGGAAAAGGTGACGGATTTTATCGAAATGAACTATGCTCAGAAAATTTCGATTGAGGATATTGCGCATTTTATAGGACTCAATCGGAGCTATTTGGGCTCATTATTCAAACAACGAATGAATACAAGCATTCAGGAATATTTAGTTCGCTATAGGATCAATAAGGCATGTGAAATGATGGAGAATGCTGAGCTCTCGATAGGTGATATCTCCCGATCGGTCGGCTATAGCGACCCTCTACTCTTCTCCAAAGTCTTCAAAAAGCTGAAGGGTTCCTCCCCTAAGCATTACCGGGCCGAGGTCCACTTTCGGACTCAAACCGATTCTCAGGGGCGAATTGCAGATTGAAGGGAATGATCTATTGAAGCCCCACTTTCAGAGAACTATAAGCATACAGAAAAATGAAAGAACAAAGAGTCCGATATTTACAAGCAAATAGCCAGTATCTTCTTTTTTATTCAGCCTATAAATTATGAAACTATAACCTAAAATTACTACTATCAATGAAATCACTGATATTAAAGTTGCTTGTGGGTCTTTGTGTGTAAGAATATCATCTCCTGTCGTAAATATAATTGTAAGGGTGAGAAAAAAACTAAGTGCTCCAAAAACACAACTAATTAAGGGGAGTAATATACTAATTATTTTCAAATCTATTCCCTACTATCTGTTTAGAATACTATTTTTTATGAATCTATGAACTGGAAAATGCTGTCGAAATTTGGAGCATAATATACAAATCGCGAATCAAAAAGCATTACAATGACTAGGTTACGTTATTTCAAATATGGTAGAATCAGGATGTAAATCAATATTAAATCTCATCCGAAATTACATAACAACCTGCATAATCAACAAAAGGAGAACCCATGAACAATCCGATCCATATTCTCGTCGCCGAAGACGACAACGACATCAACCGATTGCTGTGCAGCATCATTAAAAAAAGCGGGTACATTCCTCAGCCCGCCTTTTCAGGAACGGAAGCGCTCCTCTATCTGCAGCAGCGTCAATGGAGCATGCTGCTTCTTGATCTGATGCTGCCCGGAATGACGGGGGAAGAATTGCTCCAGCAGATCGAAGGGCGTGACGATATGCCCGTTATTGTCATTTCGGCCAAAGGCGAGCCTAAAACCAAGGTGTCCGTCCTGCGCGGGGGAGCGAGCGACTTCATTACGAAACCTTTTGATGTCGAGGAAGTCTCAGCCCGAATTGATTCTCAGTTGCGCTTATATGCCCGCATTGCGCAGCCGGCTCTGCCTAACGTGCTGGAGCATAAAGGTCTTGTGCTTAATCGGGACGCCAAGACGGTGACGGTGAACGATACGGAGCTGAATCTCACGGCGCGGGAGTTTGAAATCTTAATGCTGCTAATGTCAGCCCCAAAGAAGGTATTCACGAAGGCCAACCTGTACGAACGGGTATGGGGGGAGAACTTCTATGGCGACGACAACATTATTAACGTTCATATGAGCAATTTGCGAGGCAAGCTGGCCAAGGAGGCACCTGAGGCCGAGTTTATCGAGACGGTATGGGGGATGGGCTATCGTCTCAAGACTTAATACATTCTTAAGGTTTGGCTTTAGCTCATCTTATGGTTTGATTTCTATACTTGGTCTATCACAAGAAGGAGGCCAAGACGAAGATGCAAGAGTACGTATTAAAAACAAATCATCTGTCCAAAACATTCAAAGGCCATCAAGCGCTCGACAAAGTCAATTTGTCCATTCGCAAAGGGGCGATTTACGGATTTATCGGGCAAAACGGTGCCGGAAAATCTACGTTAATCCGCCTTGTGACTGGACTCGCATTTCCGACCGGGGGATCACTGGAGCTGTTCGGATCAAGCGAGGAGCATGCCTTAATCGAGGCGCGCAAGCGGATTGGTTCGATCATCGAAAGCCCCGCGCTATTCCCCCACATGACGGCCAGTGAAAATCTCGAGGCAAACCGGGTTTTGCGTGGCATCCCCGGCAAGGATTGTGTTCCCAGGATGCTGAAGCAAGTTGGACTGGAAGGGACCGGCAACAAAAAGGCAAAAAATTTCTCGCTGGGCATGAAACAGCGGCTGGGTCTTGCGATTGCGCTGCTGGGTGACCCCGAGTTTATAATTCTGGACGAGCCGACCAATGGTCTCGACCCGATGGGCGTTATCGAAATGCGCGAACTGCTAAAGACGTTAAACCGGGAACTGGGCATTACGATCATGATTTCCAGCCACATTCTTAGCGAACTGCATTTGATGGCTAGCCATTACGGGATCATCCATCGCGGGCAATTGCTGGAGCAACTGACTGCGGATGAACTAAACGAAAAATGCCAGCAGTATATCTATCTGCAAGTGAACGATCCGGGCAAAGCAGCCGCGGTCATACAGAACGAGCTGGGAACGGCCGATTTTGAAGTGCTGCAGGACGGAGCCATCAAGCTGTACAGCCGGATGGAGAAACCGAGTCAATTGTCGGCGGCGTTATTTTCGGCTGGCCTTGAGATCGAGAAGTTTATGCCGATGGGCGAAGACCTGGAAAGCTATTTTACGAAGCGGATCGGGGGTAATCCTCATGTATAACTTGATCCGAGTGGAGTTGTTCAAGCTCCGCAAAAATCGTTCGTTCTGGACGCTGCTGATCGCGCTTTCCGTCCTTTCGCTTGCGTATCCTTTGCTGTATTATTTTGATCACCGTTCAAGCGGGAAGCCGCAGTTTACGGGGGCCGAATTCCTGCTCTCCTTTCTTTCGGGCAATACCTATGTGATCAAACTCGGCGTTGCAGTATTGGCCGGCTTCTTCATTTCCAACGAATATGCGACTGGCGTCATGAAGACGATTGCGTCATCGGGCAATACAAGAGGACGGCTGTATGCGGGAAAACTGACCGTATTCGCGATCGGAGCTATGGTGATTTCGCTTGTTTTCCCCATCGTCAGCACGGTGGAGGTCACACTGCTTTCGGGCTTTGGGCATTTGCCGGAGGGGAGTGGAGCGATATTCCTGCTGCGGGTGATCGGTCTGACGCTATTGTATACAGCGGCTTATGCGGCCCTCGGGGCGCTTTTTACCGCAATTCTTACCGATAGCGGCAAAACGATCGGCTTTTCGATGATTTTCTTTCTGATGATTGATGTGGCACTGTCGAGTGTAGGCTCAAAGGTGGGATTTGTTGAAACCCTGTATGACTATTCCATTTTCAAACTGGTTGGCGATATCGGCCGGCTTAGCATTGAAAGCGGAGATTGGCCAGCTCTTCTGATTGTGCCGATATTGACGATTGCCGTATCTGCGATTCTAGGCATTCTCGTATTCAGGAGGAAGGATATTAAATAAGAGACGGAGGTGGAGAGCTTGCCTCTTATCCTGACATTGATCTTGGTGGCGGCTCTCCTGCTGATCCGTCTGATGATGCTGAGACGGGAATTGGGACGGATGACGGAGCAATTGCGCAGCTATAACGAAGGTGATACCGGGAAAAAGATCGACGTGGCTCTATTTGATCAGAAGCTCGAAGAGCTTGCTGGGCAGATTAATCGCCAGTCCCGTTTGATCGTCGAAGCACAGGCGCAGAAGAAGCGCATACAGCAAGAATTTCGGCAAGCGGCTGTGAACATGTCCCATGATATCCGTACCCCCTTGACCTCTATATTGGGGTATATTCAATTGCTGGAGGCGGACACCATAACAGCGGAGGACAAGTGTGAATATGTGGGTATCGTCAAGAATCGAACGAAGCGCCTGCAGGCGCTGCTGAACGATTTTTTTGAGCTAGCCGTCATTGAATCACCGGACGATTACCTTAAAACCGAAAAGATTGAAATGACCGACCTGATTTCTGATATTTTAGTCGACTTTTACGATTCGTTCAACGAACGAGGAATAACTCCGACCATACGGTTAGCGGAGGAGAGAGTACGCATCTACGCCGATGAATCGGCTGTGCGCAGAGTGGTAGAAAATTTACTGGTCAATACGGCTAAATATGCCAATGGGCAGGTGGAAATCTGCTTTGAACGACAGGGGGAGTCGGTGAGCTTGACGATTATCAACGAGGCGAAGGAACTGATCGGGAGCGATGTCAGCCTCCTGTTTGACCGGTTCTATACGGCCGATCGCGCTAGGTCCGCTCAGACGTCGGGACTTGGTCTCTCCATCGCCAAAAGTCTGATGAACAAGATGGGAGGGACATTGACCGCAGAGCTTCAAGGGGAGCAGTTGCGGATGATTTGCCGATGGGATGTAATATAGCGCCCCCATAGTGTGAGAAATATTTTGCTCCCAGAATATGATGATTTTCGAATGTTCCGAGTGCTTTTCAATAGCCCTCAGTTCAGTTTAGGCCCCCTTAAGGTTTATTTGCCTTCTTCTAAAAATTGCTCGATTCGGTCCTTAATATCATCACGAACCTTTCGGAACTGATCCATAATTTCTTCCTCAGTACCTGTAGCTTTAGCCGGATCATCAAATCCCCAGTGCCACTTCGTTACATTTTTATTAGAAATCACCGGACAATGCTCATCGGCATGGCCACACAGCGTAATCACATAATCTGCACGATTAAGAAGTTCAGGATCAATTACGTTAGAAGTCTTGTTACTGATATCTACGCCAGCTTCCTTCATAACCTGCACAGCCCGTGGGTTTAATCCATGAGCTTCGAGACCCGCACTTTTAACTTCATAGCGATCGCTGCCAAGTGTATTTAAGAAACCGTCAGCAATCTGACTACGACATGAGTTTCCTGTGCAAAGGAAATAAACCGATTTTTTATTCATGATTAGATAATCTCTCCCTATGAGTTTTTATTGTTATGAAACTAACTGCATCCATAGATACAGCCCAATTAATGCAACGAACAAGGTTGGTATCGTCAGAATTATACCGATTTTGAAGTAATACCCCCACGTAATTTTAACGCCTTTACCAGACAAAACATGAAGCCATAACAATGTGGCCAGAGAACCAATAGGCGTGATTTTGGGCCCAAGATCCGAACCAATTACATTCGCATACACAAGGGCTTCTCGAATTGCACCTTCAGTTTGCGTTCCTTTAATCGCTAATGCATCGATCATTACCGTAGGCAAATTGTTCATAATGGATGAAAGAATCGCTGCCAAGAAACCCATTCCCACCGTGGACGCATACAATCCTTGCCCGGCAATCCACTCGATAAGATTTCCTAGTTGATCCGTTAACCCGACATTTCGCAGACTGTACACAACCACATACATTCCAATCGAAAAGACTACAACGTTCCAAGGAGCGTCTTTGATCACGGTCTTTAATTCCACTGCCTTACTTTTTCTAGCTACCAGGATAAAGGCGATCGCAGCAATCCCTGCAAAGAGAGAAACTGGCAAGGAGATAAATTCACTTAGAAAGTAAGCCGCCAAAAGGACTCCTAAAATAACCCAGGAAAAGCGAAACATTCGCACGTCTTTAATAGCATCCTTAGGCTTTTTTAGCTGTTCAACATTGTAATGTCTTGGGATGTTCCTCCGGAATAACAGGTAAAGTACCAAGATACTAGCAGCTAACGAGAAAAGATTAGGCACAAACATACGGACTGTATATTCAAAAAATCCAATATTAAAGTAGTCTGCAGAAACGATGTTGACTAAGTTACTCACCACGAAAGGCAGCGAGGTCGTATCTGCGATAAATCCACAGGCCATAATAAATGGCAGGACCATTCGGGTATCAAATTTAAGTGCCCGAACCATTGCCAGTACAATCGGTGTTAGAATCAGGGCCGCCCCATCATTGGCGAATAATGCAGCCACCACCGCGCCTAAGAGGATAACATAGATGAACATTCTTATCCCACTACCCTTGGCCGCTCGTGCCATGTGCAATGCTGCCCATTCGAAGAAACCGATCTCCTCCAGGATTAGTGAGATAAGGATAATGGCAACGAAGGTTAGGGTAGCATTCCACACGATTAGGGTAACATCTTGTACATCGCCAAAACTTACCACCCCACATAGCAGGGCTAGAACAGCACCTCCAACTGCAGACCAACCAATGTTAAGTCCTCTAGGCTGCCATATAACAAACACAAGAGTAATCAAAAATATAAGAACAGCAGTGTAAACCATATAAACCTCCTGTAATCATCAAACACAGCAATCATTGTCTTCACAATTCGTTTGTTCAATCATTTCCCTTTGGGAAGGGACATGCTTTAGAATTTCACTGATAAAAGGCTTATCCTCGATATTCAGTGAATAGTATACCCACTGCCCCCTTTTCGCCTCTTTAACCAATCCACCGCCCTTTAGTTTTCGCATATGTTGGCTGATATTAGGTTGGCTTGTCTTTAGAAGATCAACGATCTCACATACACAAAGCTCTTTTTCATTAAGTAAGGCCATAATAGTCAGTCTGGTTTTGTCTCCAAGCAGCTTCAGGATGTCAGACATCTTTTCAATTTCAATGGTCATTAAATTTCTCCTTTCTTAAGTAGTAAGGAGTCTATTGTTCCTTGATAACTATATAATGATTCGATTATATAATCAATTGATTATTTACTATCTATTCTTTTATTTATCGGAGGAAAAGAAAAAGGATAGAAGGATCAGACTATCTGATCTTTCTATCCTTATCATCTTTAATATAGAGGATGCTCAAGACATCTTCAGTTACTGTCTCTTTAAAGATATTTCCATCATCCCGATACTGAAGCAAGTACAATGCGGAAATTGTGTAGGCATCAATGCGACGCCGCTCGGGGCAAAAGAGTTCTCATGATGGGGACCTATAGAGGGGCTTATGCTTGCAGAAGTAAAAAGCCCCCTCCGTTTTGAGCAGATGGGGCCAATTAAATGATTGTTGAAGGTTAGGTCGAACTCAAGTAGTCGCTACCGGGTCTATTGAATCGAATCCTGGTACTTGTCAATATACAGCGTCCCGTCCAATTGGAGCTCTGCGTAAAATACTTGATCTAAAGAATGAATGCCCCCTTTCTTTAATTGTTGATCCAGCCAGACAACGGAGACATCCATTTTCACAAGATTTTTCTCTACGATTTTACCATCAACGATAAG
>RCUN01000644.1_pt1 | contig 16539 bp, 11 predicted proteins | sample 2166181 | NCBI WGS metagenome assembly RCUN01 (sample SAMN09932603, study PRJNA488358) | compost metagenome | feature: garden; material: soil; isolation source: compost soil in crotononitrile-enriched culture | place: Germany: Experimental Botanical Garden Goettingen | collected 2016-01-27 | reverse complement strand
ATACCCGTCTTATATTTGTGTAATGTAATTTGGCTTACCTTACAGACCTGCTTGCTCTTTAAGAAGCTCAGCCTTGTCTACACGTTCCCAAGGAAGGTCTACATCCGTACGGCCAAAGTGACCGTAAGCTGCAGTCTGGTGATAGATTGGGCGACGAAGGTCAAGCATACGGATGATTCCGGCAGGACGAAGGTCGAAGTTATTGCTTACGAGTTCGACAAGCTTCTCCTCGGACACCTTACCTGTTCCGTATGTATCGACATTAATCGATACTGGCGTAGCTACCCCAATCGCGTAAGCGAGTTGGATTTCCACTTTGTCAGCAAGACCAGCAGCTACAAGGTTCTTCGCAACATAACGAGCTGCATAGGCTGCGGAGCGGTCTACTTTTGTAGGATCCTTACCGGAGAATGCGCCGCCGCCATGACGCGCATAACCACCATAGGTATCTACGATGATCTTACGTCCAGTCAGACCGGCATCCCCTTGAGGACCACCGATAACGAAACGGCCAGTTGGGTTGATGAAATATTTAGTATCTGCATCCAGCAGTTCAGCTGGAACTACAGGAAGAATAACTTTTTCTTTGATATCGGCTTGGATCTGCTCCAAAGTTGCTTCTTCAGCATGCTGTGTAGATACAACGATCGCATCGACACGGGTCGGCTTGCCGTCCACATACTCAATCGTAACTTGTGTCTTACCGTCTGGACGAAGATAATCCAGGGTACCGTCCTTACGTACTTCGGAGAGACGACGAGCGATACGGTGGGACAGAGCAATAGGAAGAGGCATAAGTTCAGGTGTCTCGTTCGTTGCAAAACCGAACATCAGACCTTGGTCCCCTGCACCAATATCAGCCGTTTCCTTATCCACTTGGGCAGGATCGCGGTTCTCCAGTGCCGCATTCACGCCTTGGGCGATATCCGCGGACTGTTCATTTAGTGACGTCAGCACTGCACAGGTATTATAGTCAAAACCGTACTTCGCACGGGTATAACCAATATCCTTGACGGTCTTACGTACGATAGACGGGATGTCCACGTATTCGGAACTCGTACTAATCTCACCAATTACAAGCACCAGGCCCGTCGCAACGGACACTTCGCAAGCAACGCGAGCATTAGGGTCATTAGCCAGAAATGCGTCAAGTACCGCATCAGAGATCTGGTCACAAATCTTGTCCGGGTGTCCTTCGGTAACGGACTCGGAAGTAAACAAATGTCGCCCTTTAATGGACATGAATTCTCAACCTCCCATATGGATAGTATGGCTATCGCCAACCGATCCTACACAAAAAATGAACCTTTTCCGCTCGGAAAAGGTTGAAGTACAAGCCTCAAAAGTCATATTAACGTATTTGTACCCCCCTGTCAATCAAGGGACCAGGCTTATTATTCCTTATTTCCGATTAATAATTGCAGAGTAAATAAATACGCTCTCTATAATATAAAATGCCGCTCTGCATGCGCCACCAAACGCTTCGTAATCTCCCCGCCCACGGAGCCATTCTCACGCGAGGTCAGGTGACCCCAGCTGCTTGTCGTATGACCATTTCCCATGCTCCCAAGCTCCCCGGCAAATTCAGTATCTGCCGAACCGATAGATCCTGCACCATAACCTACCGGCAGGCCGAACTCAGCCGCGATCTCATATTTCATTTGTTTCAAGGCTTCCCGGCTTTGCGGTACAATTTGACGATTTCTTCTATTGCTACCAGCCATTAGAATACACCTCCTGAATAAATTGTATACAGGATTAGTATCTCTGCCTTGCGAACTTGTAGCCGTATGAATGTTTGTTAACTGAACTAATTATTGGAGCTGGATTGATTCTTACTTAACAACATATCCTCCTCTTACCATTACAGTAAGACTCATCTTCTGTCCGTCTGCTACCTGAATACCCCGGCCTTCCCTTGGAAAAGATAACAGATGATTACTTGCAGCCGCCTCTCCATTCGCTACATCCTTACCGTCCGTCAGATCCGCCACACCGTTAGCGTCTGCACTATAGATGATGGCTTTGCCAGCACGAACGATGAACTCGGCACCTGCCTTCGCGATCAATGTTTGGCCAGGCTTCAGGGTAACGACTTCAATTCCCTCACTAGACGCAGATCCTCCTGTCGAAGTACCTGTCCCACTTCCGGTATCCGGCTTTGGAGTTGTTGTCGTTGAGCCGCCTCCAGATCCGCCGCCAAGCGTCTTCTGAATCTGCTGATCTACATAACTCTTCGTCACCACTGGATCATCCGCAGTACCCGGCTGGTTCGTTACTCCCGCACCTTCAGCTTGAAGGTTCAATAATGAGCCTGCTAATAATCCACCACCAATTAAAACGGCTGCCGCCGTGATCTTCCATGTTCTGTTCATGAGTTGCCTCCTGCCATTTTGGAAATTCTTCTCTTATCTATCAATGATAGAGGTTTTGATAGAGGGAGACAAGGAAAAATCCCCTAAGACGGGGATTTTTCCTTGTCTCTAGTTTTGTACTTCAGCATTGAGGTTTGTAATATTATAATAATATCCCTGAGTAGCTAATTTCACCTTTTGCCCTTGGAATTGATCATAAATTGATAATGTAAATGAACCAGATTTCCGCTTTTCGAATGTTGAATCATCAATGCTGAAAGTTACTGTACCGTTTGTTCCAATCTTCAAATCTGTTTCAGGAACAAACTCCTTTTCAAAGGTCTTTCCAGTCGTATCTTTTATCTCAATCAAAAACTTGTGCCCTAATTCTCCCACATTATAATCATTATTTTCACTAAGATTATAATCTAGATTAACACGAACGGAGCTCGAACCATTAAGATAAGCAACTACGTTATTCACATCGAGTTTGTAAGGGAACATATCAATATTTTTAAGTGTTGCAATAGGAATCGGTTGTCTTACATCCAATTCTAATGATGCCGCATTTATATATCCAGTTGGCTCAGTTTTTACTGGGGATAGCTTATTGTCCGTTATTCCTTCCCCAAGAATTAATTTCATATCTGACACATTGAACTTACCTGGGATTTTCGACCATAAAGCCACAATGCTCTTCTCTTCAGGTCCTGCAGGCATATCCACTTGAACCGCCTTAGCACGATAGTTTTGCCCCCCTGATGCTTGGTAATATCCTACAACTTGGGACAAGTCAATTTGATGTTTCTCCATATTCTTAACTTCAACTTCTGTATATACAATATCAGAGTTTGAACCTGGATACACAACTGTTCTTAAAACTTTATACTCTTCCTTACGCCCACTTGATACAAGCTGATAAGTAGAGCTTTTTTTAATAGTATTCAATTCTGGGAGACTACCTAAATTTGTGAATTGAAACCAAGGAGAAGTTGTTGGTGAAGTAGCCTCTCCTGACTTTTCAAGCAAAGTGATCTGCAATTGTGAGAAATCCAGGTCGGATGGAAATTTGGAAACTACAAAAAGATCTGCTGATTTTCCTGCTGCAAGCAGAGCAACATTCAGAGTGTTGACCAGTTTAGTATCCCCTGTAAGCTTGGCTGAATCAATTGTAAATTGGCCTGCCAAATCAGGTAGTATTATTGTTTTGTTACTCTTATTAGCAATTGTAATTTTTGCAGATACAATATCACCATCACTCCATGGAAGTCGCTGGATATTATTTAATGTTAGCCCAACTAAGCCATTATTGGTTTGCATTAATTGCTCAATTCCAGTCGTATTTTGCAATGGAGTCGCTTCCGGCAGCGCAAAGATCCCTACAGGATAAGTAAACACCTGATCTTTACCTGTGCTGGTTGTATCTTTACCATTGTTATCTTTACCTGGATCAATTGACGATTGTGGAACATTAACAAATAATTGCAATTTTTCATCAACCATTTCAGACGGGACCGATATATTAAGCCTTATATTTCTTTCTTCCTGTGGTTTAAGGGTGATGTTATCAAGTCCTGTTACTGGAATTGGAAGCGTGTAGCCTTTTGCAGTATGGAGCACAAAATCATATTTTGGAACCGATAATGTAGTGGTGCCGACATTTTTAAAAGAAAACTGAATAGCTAGATCTGTATTATTATAACTTTGGTTCATCCACACACCTTTTACACTCGCCCCCAGTTTCCCTGCTGGCAGAGCGATAACCTTCTCTGTATAAGGCTGCACCGTGATTGACTGATTCTTAACTCCCGGCAGTTGTAAGGTTGCTAAAGGCAGACTCATTTTGGATGCCTCATCGTCCTGAATCACCTGCAACTCCAAGTTTTTGAGAGATATACTCTTTGGAATGGAAGCCATGAGATTTAGTTTTTTAGTGTCTTGAGGCTGAATTCGATAATCTGACCCCAGTGAATCGGCTGTGAGAGGATAGTTAGATCCTCCTGCAGTTTTAATTACCATTTTGACCTTTGGATCTTCAAATAATTTATACCCAATATTCTGAAGGTCCACCGATACTCCGACATAATTATAATCACCAGATAAGTACGACGTAACTTGGCTTACTTTCATTTTTACCGGTGCTTCATTAATACGGAAGGTCTTAGCTTGTCCGGAAGGCGTGGAAATTAGATATGCTGCTGGTACTTTGAATGAGCCAAGATTGCTCTCATAATTCGGTTTACTGAAATCCCATTTCACGATTTGGAAGGCCAGGTCACTTATCTTAACATTCCTACCTACTTTAACAATGTAAGTCACGGTTGTTGTTGACCCTGCAGCTACATTCTTCTTTGTTGCATCTGTTGACTTTAAAGCAGCGCTATATACGGAACCTCCAGTTGACTTAACTCGAGTCCAGTAGTCTGTCAAGTCAAGACTTTTGTTTTCTCCATTCTTAAATGTCAACGAGTAAGTAACTATACTTCCTTCATCCTGAGTGAGGATATTAACTTCAGACAGTCGAACAGAACTTTTACCCGTAAGTTTAACTGCTGGAAGTGCATTAATAGTATGAACTACCGGAGTTACTGTCTTAGTAGCTTGTGTTTTTTTGTTAGTAGGACTTTTAGCTGCTGACAAAGCAACGGTTGTTCCTGATACTGCACTACCAATCAATAATGTAATTCCTAACGCCGCAGCTGTAATTGGAGCTTTTCTCAAAAGGTTTTCCTCCTATGCCAAAATTAGGTATACTACTTAAACGTTTATAAGGGCAAAATGTTTCGAAATCTTTATTTCACTATGTATTGATGACTCTCTCTTGGGCTTTCTTCTAAACTTCTTCGTTTATAAATAAAAGTCCCCAGTCATTAATTAATGACTGGGGACTCCCACTTCACAATATTAAGAGCATATGAAGTAATTTGAGGATTAGTTAAGGAGTTACAGGTGTAGTTTCAGAACTTTTAACGGCTGTTCCAGTTGTAGTTCCGGCAGAAGCAACAGGAGTTACCTCAAAGGAAAGCTTATGAGTAGCATCACCAGCTACAACTGTATAAGTTTTTGCATTTGCACCCACGATTGGAGCTCCATCTGAATACCATTGGTAAGTTGAAGTTCCTTCTGGGTTGCTTTCAGCGTCAGCATAGGTGTAATTACCAGTAAGAACATCGCCAACTTTTGGTGTAGCACTGTTTACAGTAACTGCAGTTGCTGTTGGAGCAGCGTTAGCAGCAGCAGTAGCAGTAGCTACATTGAAATCTTCAGAAGCATTACCAGCGGTATCAGTAATGTACTTACCCTTTTCATTATCGACAAGGTACACTTCTACGGTTGCAGATGCTGGGATAGCATTTTTCAAAGTGATGTCCACTTGGTTAGCCGTAGAACCAGCTTGTGCTCCAGTTACATCTACACTGTTACCATTTACAGAAACCTTGAATGCAGCAGGTGTGTAGTGAACATCTACAGCTTCAGAGAACTCAAGAGTAACCTTGCTTCCAGCAGCTACAGTTTTGCTCTTATCAATAACAGGTTTGATTCCATCTACAACTGTAACCGGAACCGTTACAGCGCCGAGTTTGCGGTTAAAGGAATCAACTGATTTAATGTTGGCTTGAGCTACAGTAGAGAATTGAAGACTTGGTTTGTCAGCAATAGCATCCTTGTTAGTAAATGTAAACTCAATAACTGTGTTACCATCTACAACGGAAGTATTAGTGATGTTGAATTCGTTTTGTGCAAAACCATTGAAATTAAAGTCTTCTTTAGCTACATAGGAAAGTTGACCTTTCAATGTTACAGTTACTTTGTTTTTAGCAACAGCTTTTACTTTATCTGTATCAACTTGGATAACTGCAGTGTTAATGTCGCTAAGATCCACGTCTGAAGTTTGGATGTAATTTCCATCCACATCAGCTACGTTTGCTACGCGAATCTTAGTAGCAGTTGTGAAGTTAGGAACGTCTTTAGTCGGAACAGCGATGCGCACTGTATTAGCATTATACAGTGTTACATTTGCAGTGCTTGATGGAATTGGGAAGTAAGATCCGCCAACAACATAGTTATATTTGTTAGCATCATTTGCTGCACCGTTTCCTGTAGCTGCTACAGATTTATTGAATTGTACATAGATCACAGTAGTAGTACCTGCATCCTCAGTTGTATACCAAGCTGAAGTAGCTTTAAGAGCACCTTTTTCAGTTACAGTAAAGCTAATTGTTTGTGGAACCAGAGTGTTTCCGATACTAGCTGTATCACGGATTCCAGAAACCTCCAAGCTGTATTTGCCTGCTGGCAACAGGTCAATAGATGTAAGTTCCACTTTATTTAGTACTTGTGCACCTTTTTTGTCAACAGCATATTTAGGAGTAATTACAGGGTGGCCTTTAGTAGTGAAGCCTTTACCGCTGTAAACTTCTCCTTTTTCATTTCTCAATACATAGTTATCAGTGTTCTTGATATCATCGGAGTTAACATCCTTGGAGAATTCCACAGTAAGAACTGTTGCATTTCCAGCAGTGTTAATGTCAGATGTAACACCATTAACTGTTGGACGCTCTGTGTCAAGAACTGGAGTTACCTTGTAGTTGCGATCTGCAGAGTTACCGCTGTAATCAGTTACCCCATCCAGATATACAGTAGATTCACCCAAGCTCAAACGGTTAGTTTCAGTGAATGTAATTGTAACTACGTTGTCTTTAATAACAACTGTATCAGCAGGTCTGCTAGTAGAAGTTTGGTAAGCTTTAGTTACAGATTTAACTGGCTCATTGAAAGTTACTTCTACTTTCTTAAGATCAGTTGCTTTAACAGCAGTGATTTCTGGAGCAGTTTTATCTTCAGCTACAGTGATTTTTACATCACTAGGGTTTACTTTGAACTCATTGAAATCAGTTACGTTAGAAACTGTCAATGTGTGCTCGCCTACAGCAAGATCAGTAGTGATAAATGCAATGTTAGGGTATGTGAAGTTAACATAACCGGAGATTGCTTTACCATCGATCTTGTAGTTAGACAAGTTTGTAGCAGTTGCGGAAGTTACAGGCTCAGAGAACACTACTTTGAAAGCTTTTGTTCCCAATGCAGTAGCTTCTTTAACTTGTGGAAGCTGAGTATCTACAGCCGTGAATTTAGTGGACTCGCTGAAAGTCTTAGAACCATCAGAGTTCTTAACACCTTTAACTTCAAGAGTAGTTTCCTTTTGTTTAGGAAGACCAGCACTTGATTCAGCTACAAGAAGTTTAACTTCTTTCTTATCAGCCGATACTTTTGCAGACTCGAAAGTCACACCAGCAACTTTGTAATTTTGCTCGTTGCCTGCAGTTTTGCTATCAACATCACCATCGAATTTAACTGTCAATTCTTTGTAGTTGTCAGCAGTTGCAGAAACGATTTTTTGAGCTGCAGTTACAGTGTAAGTAACCTTAGTCGCGATTGTGTTACCTTTGGAATCTTTGAATTCTACTGCTGTTTCTTTGTTAGCTTCAAGAGCTTTGTCAAGTTTAACCTTAACAACTTCGCCATTGGACAGTGTGAACTCAACGTTGTTAGCATCTACAACTTTGTAAGAAGCTACAGCAGGGATTTGAGCTTTTTGATCGATTGTGTAAGCTGCTACAACCACTTGGGAGCGAGTTGCTGCTGCTTGGAAGTTAGTTCCTTTTTCAATCAGACCAGCGTTGATTGCTGCTTGAACATAACCTTGAGCCCATTTAGTAGCACTGTTGTCAATGCCAGTTGTAGGAACTTCAAGTTTCAATGCACGTACAAGTACAGTTGCCAATTCTTCTACAGTAACGTTACCGTTAAAGTCGAAGATTTTCTTAGCAGTGTCTTTACCTTGCATGATTACTGGAGTAGAAGAGGATACAGCTTCGATGAAAGGAGCTGCCCAGTTCTTAGCATTGTAGTTCTTGTCTTTGAAAGAGTACACACCAGTGATTTCTTTCAATCCAAGAGTCTTAACGATCACTTTAGCAAGTTCTGCACGAGTGATTGTTTTCTCCAAGTGAGCGGAACCATCTGGATAACCAGTAAGGATACCTTTTGCTTTCAAAGCATCAAATTGTTGTTGTGGAGTCTGGGACTCAGCACCGAATGCTACAGAAGCAAACATGGAGAATGCCATTGCTGTAGACAATGCTACGGATAAAATTTTCTTCATAACCTTTTTGTCTCCTCCTTGAATATCTTTCATTTGAGAGTTTTCTTTAAATGTATAGCTCGTGTTACTCATTAGCCGATACACCCCCTTTCCCGAGTTGAGCGAATTACTATAAATTATGTCTGTGAACGGTGCCACAGAAACTTGTAAACTTTGGAGCACGTAGAAATAGAGTAGTTACCTAATCCTACCTTGACATTATACAATGGGTCCCTAGAGCCGTAAAGATAATTTTTCTAGTAAATAGACAAGTTTCCCTATGAGGAACATATTGGTTTGTCTAAATTGGTCACCGTTGTTCATGTTCTACATCTTAAACGCAGGGAATTTCAAAAAGTTGCGGGTTGCGGAAAAAAATTATTAAATTATTTCGACTTACTATCTGAATCCTCATATTCAACTTTATCCCAGTAATGGATTTCAACGGATATTAGTATAACATGGGGTGTTATTCCAGTCATTAAGCGACTTCCCCCAATTCAATACCCCACATATATCCAATTTAAACATAGAAAAAAGACGTCCATAACACGGACGTCTCCCTACTATATATAGTATGAAAAATTTCAATTATTACCTTACTTTCATAGCCAGTTCAATAATGCGCGCGCGCATCTGAGGATCGGAGTTCAAATTCGCATACATATTCTCGATCGGCTGCTTGTTCTCTTTGTAAGACTTTTCATGCTTCATCGTAGCGTGTGACCAGTCAATTAGAGCATTCTCGGCAACGGTAAGTTCGTTGAAGGCATCATGAAAGCCAGTCTCTACTACAAGCCCTTCCATTACCTCTTGCGTAACCTCTTGCAATTTCTGAGTCTCTTCGATCTTCTTCTCCAAAACTTTCGCTCTATCCTCAAATTTCGCTTTTGCTTTCATATAATCCAGTTGAGCTTTCGATAATAACGGTTTCATGTGCATATTCACCCTTTTGCAAAAAATGTCTATTACTCTGTTATTGTATCCTAATCTCTGAATAATTACAAAAAGATGTAATTGGTAATTACAGATTGTCCCTGTATTGCTAATGTTCACAATAGAATACCCGCCTGTAAGCTCGCGCTCACAAGCGGGTAGTTGCGTTAATGCTAACTTAAGTTTTTAGGGAAGATCTTGGTGCTCTTCAGAAGCAGTGCAACTGCGATCTTACCAGCTTCGGCACGTGTAAGTGTGCCCTTTGGATTGAACGCATAAGTTGGCTTCTTCTGTCCTGCAATCGTCTGAGGATTACCACTCATAATCTTAGCTTTGCTTACTGCATCAATGGCAGGCATGGAGTAACTATCCATGGTGCCTGAATCTGTAAAGGCTTTTGCAAGTGTTGCTTTTAGCTTATCGTCATTCGCAGCTGTCTTCAGCTTCAAGGCTCTTGCGATCATAACTGCAGCCTGCTCTCTAGTCAGAGGCTGGTCTGGACCGAAGAATCCATCGCTAAGCCCTGTTACGATACCCGCTCTAGCGGCTGTCTCCAGATGTTCAAAGTCCCATGTTGGGGCTTTGACCGTAGGCTTGATATCGAAGAACGTTTGCTGATTGTTATCATAATTGAGCGGGAGGTTAAGCCCTTTGACAATTAGAGTTGCGAATTCACCCCGAGTTGTACGGTCATCGGCACCGAAGGCATCTGAGCGCAGGTTGTTCATAATTCCTTTGGCGTAGAGTCCATTCAGGTAGTTCCTTGCCCAAGGGTGATTCGTAATATCGTTGTAACCCAGACGAAGCTTCATTACTGTGTAGTAACCGAACTCATCGAAAGGTACGGAGATGGTGTGAGCTTTCATGTCTACTTCTCCACCAATGTTCTCCCATACACCTTGATCGGTATAACGGAATGCTGTAATAGTCGATCCTACTTCGTCAACAATGTTCTTGTTGAAGCCAATCTTCATGGTTCCACGGTTTGAAGGCACAATCTTACGTTCAGCCTCAAACTTGGTGAATTGACCTTCCAAAGAATAAGGAGCCAGACCGTTCGTCGCCGGCTTGTAACCGGAGGTTCCAAGATCCCCCTTCTCGCCTACACCACCGCTTACCCAGAAAATATCGGATACACGGCTGAAGTTGCTTGTATTCGCATTGGATGTGAATTTAAGCAGCAGCAGATCGTCGAGTGCTACGCTAGGGAATCCACTCACAACTCCCGTGTTAGGAATGCCGATCAGGTTACCATAATCGTTGCGACGCTCCACGACGCCGTCCTTCGGATCGGCGATCCCGAACAGCAATTTGGTGTCCGGATAGAACTTCTTCACACTATTCCCATCTGGGTTGGCTGTCTGCATTACAGTTCCCTTAGGGAAGGACAGCTCTAATGACTTGTTGAATACGCTGTACTTCGTAGCTACCTTCTCAGCCATGAACTGAGAATCTACTGCCACTGTACCTGTGTAAAACACCGTAATCGTATCGTTAATTGTAGCTCCACTTCGTACGATTTGAATCTTGATTGTTGTTGCTTTATCCGGTTTGAGTCCTACAAAGTCATACAAGAAGCGGTTCCCTGTTCCAAGATCAGGACGCTTAGTTGCTTCATCCTTACCAATGAGAACTTTCGTAGCTCCTTCTGCTTCAATATCAAAGTGAACGAAGTTCTTATTCACAATATACTGCTTGCCTACTGTTGGCTGCGGAGCAAGGATACGATAAGGAGATACCTCACGGACAACCTCAAGACGTTGGTTAGCGCGAGCTCCTGTAGCATTAATCATCTCCAGGTTATAAACATGGCTGCCTGGAGCGTCAAAAGCGATGTTACGGATACGAAGGATGAAATCATCCTTATTCCCTGAGAAATCGTAAGTGTAAGTAGTTCCTTTATAAGAGAACGTGCCTGGTGCTTTTAATACTTTAGGATCGCCCAAAAGATTATCGGTGGTGGAGCTAAAGAATAAGTCTGTACCCAAGTTCAGGTTCAGTACAGTTGCACCACTTCCTCTAAGCACCAAATCATATTTCTGCTCCGTAGTCGTGTACTTTCCATCTGCATACACAAATTCCGGAGAAGGTGCAAAGATGTTGGTAATATCGTTATCCCCGGCTACATCCTTAGTGAACGGTGTCCGTGTATCCAAGGCTGCGTTCGGAAGGAACATATCAATCTTGGAGATATTCTTATCAATGATGTAAATATGCAGTTCCTTGGTAACCACGCGCTTATTCCCTGCTCCGTCCATGGAAGTTCCTGAGAATACAATCTTGTTGTCCCCATAGAAGAGCGGCCCTGAAGCAGTGATATTCAAATTCAGAGCAAACGATGGAGTTGCACCAGTTACGCTCAACACAGTATGATCCCCATCAGCCCCGGAATCTGCTCCACCGTTTAATGTAGTCCCGGCAATCCCGTTCACGAAATACTCAGCATTGGAGATATTCTCGAAGCCGATATACTTACCGCTTATTGGAAGCCTGTTGGTAGAACGGGAATCGAATTCAAAAGTCTGTCCATCTGTTAGGTTATCAATGTAGATGTAATTCTTGGATACATAGGAGATGTCCGCATTATACCAAGAGCTGGATCCTGAATATTGGAAGCGGACCTTCTGTTGTCCATTAGAGAAACCTGTTACTTTATATACCTCTTGGTTAGCCGTTAAGCCTCCTGCTGGTATAGTAACTTTGGTTAAAGTTACAGGTTGTGTACCAAGAGGAAGGTAATTAGCTACCAGCGTCTTGGTAGGTGGAGTATTGGATTCGACTAAGATATAGAAGTCCTGAGAATCCACGTTGGCTCCATTAAGCGGAAGCTTGGTTGCCTTCGTGATGTCATCTCCTTCTTTGAACTTCTCCAGATACTTCATGTCCGTAATTACGGTATCCCCAGGCAAATATCTGAATGAAGCCGGATAAGCAGCAGTAAGTGTGCCGTAAGTTACAGCAACAGTTGCCTTTTGCTCTGTCAGTACTTGTGGAGTTGTCCCTGAATCGGTCTGAAGATTGTATGGAGCCGTCTGAAACCTAACCAATCGATAAGCCGGTGTGATTCCATCCGGACCCGGGATGATCTTCTCATCGCTTGCCGTTCCGATGCTACCATCATCCTTCAATACATCAAAGGGAAGCTGGCTTCCACCATTAACCGTAATTACGGCCTTGTCCTTGAATGGGTCAGATACATAAGGTACCAGAACTTGCCCTGTAATGTATCCAGTTGTTTGACTGGCGTCTTTCGTAAATGTCGGTTTATTCTCAAGAATAGGAAGTTTCTCTGTTCCTACATTCGCTTGCAGCTCAGTGAATGGCTGCAATTTATCAAAGAAATATACCGTACGTGTAATGGCGACAGCATCCGATCCATTCTGGATAGATACCTTCAGATCATTCTGTCCCGACTTTAGGTTAAGGGTTGGGGAGAAGAATGTCCCATCTAGAAGTACCGTGGAGACCAGTGCAGTACCTCCATTTACGGATACGGTTACCTTAGATGTGTTCTGTGCTACCCCTTGAAGGGTAACGGTCTTACTGTCTACAACCACCTGTGTGCCTTCATTTAAGAGAATGGCACCTTGGCTGCTGCCATAGATTTTCAATGAATCAACATAAGGCACCTTATCATAGAGAACATAGAAAATGTCCGAGCGTTCAAGGCTACCTTGCATCCCTGTAAAAGTAATCTTGTTGAAGCCTGCAAATAGACCTAAGTTATTCGCATTGAACTTCTGCGGGTTCGCAGGATCAGCAGTAACAGAGCTTGTCGTAAAGTGCGTTCCGTCTGGTACCCAACGAATTGCATTTGTTCCTGCAGGTTCAGATACGAGCTGCTCAACCTTAACCTTCATTGTATCCTTAGCAACATATGAGAAGGTACCGCTAATCGTCAAAGCGGAATTATTGGTTGCATACACATTGCTTCTGTCAATTTGTTGAGCCAGGGCTCCTGGTTCAGTTGTGAGCAAAGCGGTTTGACGTATACCACTAGAGTCCGGAATAAAATACGTTGCGGCCAGGCCTGTAGCTGCTGAAGCCTTGCCGGTCAATCCAGCCGGCACCAAAGAAACAATCATTGTCAACAACATAAGCCATACTAACGGCCTCTTAACGCGCTGCATGTATGAATCTCTCCTTTTTGAAGTCAGTTATCTTATTTATCGGACAAGCGTGAGAGATTTTGAAGAATACTGGATAATAAAATCCAAATTAATGGAATTTTGCCTCCAATATGGATGGTTAGTCTTCCAGTGCGTGTATCCAGGTACAAAAAAAGCCCCACAGCACCTATGTGCAGCGGGACATATCTAGTAGTAAAAGATTTTACTTACATACCTGGCTTACTTGATGCGGCGCAGCTCTGAAATATCAGCTTCGTGCTCAATGGAGCGCACGGACAGCTTCTCCAGAAGCTTGTCATGTCTCTCCTGACCTTCCTTAAGGCGGGTGAACTGTCCGTGCAGCTTGTTAACATCCATACTAAAGATCCAAAATTATAAAAGACACCCCTCGCCGTAGCTTTCGCAGACGAGAGGTGTTCTTGATTTCAATAAAGTATCTACATATTTAGATAAATCAGTCCGAGCCCCGTTCCGTGCTCTCCTTCATTCGCAGCCTTGCGATGAAGTTAAGGACAGGACGCTTCGTTTTACCAATCAAGCCGATAACTTCTGCACCGATCTGCAGGAAGAAGACCATGATACAGATGACAACGAAGGTAACCCAGTTGGCCGAGTAGAGCGCGGCCGAGGATTGGATGATTGCAAGCACCCCGAAGAATGCGGCAATTCCGTAAATGATCAAGACAGTCTGACGGTGGCTGAAGCCCAGCTCACGCAGACAGTGGTGAAGGTGGCCTTTGTCCGGAGAGAAGATTGGCTTCTTCTGCATCCAGCGGCGCACAATAGCGAACATGGTATCGGACAAAGGTACCCCGATCAGGATCAGCGGTGTCAGGAACGACACGATCGCGACCTGTTTAAATCCTAACAAGGACAAGAGCGCGAGGCTAAATCCAAGGAATAACGACCCGGAATCTCCCATGAAGATCTTGGCCGGATGAAAGTTAAAGTACAGGAACCCCAAGATACTACCCAGCAGCAGAAGACAAAGCACTGCTGTAATCTCATTCCCCATAATAAAGGCCATAACCGCAATGGTACCGATCGCAATCGCCGATACACCTGCAGCAAGTCCGTCAAGTCCATCAATCAGATTGATCGCATTCGTTACACCGACAATCCAGAGGATCGTGAACGGAATCGACATCCAAGTCTCTACGGATGAGTAAGTGTGAAACGGAATATTAGCGAATTCAATCTTAATATCAAATCCAAACACCACAACACAGGCGGTAGCAATTTGGATTAGTAATTTTAATTTGGCAGACAGATCAAATCGATCGTCTAAAGCACCTAGTAATACAATCATAGTTCCACCGACTAGAAACGCTCCCACAAAGTCGAGGTCTCTGGAAGAGATATAACTATCCGGGATAAAAGGAAGTAGCGCGACTAATCCAATTACGAAAGATAAATAAATGCCTAGTCCACCGAGTCTCGGCATAACTCTGGTATGCACCTTACGTGCATTCGGAACATCAACTACGCCAACCTTAATCGCGAATTTCTTCACCAGCGGCGTCAAGCCGAGCGCCAGAACGAGCGAGACGATAAACCCGATGATATAGATCATCAACATGTCAATTTCAACCCCCATTTTATCTACCGAATGAATTATACTCCGAATGCGAACAAACTACCAACTCTGTAATTCAGCAAAATTCCGCTAATTTTCAGAGGATTCCGCCTATTTATCGCACTTTCGTGAGGTTTTCTCCCTCACGCAGTACTTTGACGGTGAATTTCGGCAGCGCAAGCATTCTTCGAATCCTTGTAGGTTCGCGGAGAAGACGGTAGAACCATTCCAGATGCATTTTCTGCATGAATTTCGGTGCACGCTGGGTCCGCCCTGAGATCACGTCAAAGCTTCCTCCAACTCCCATAATAACAGGCACACCAAGTTGTTCCTTATATTTGGCAATCCACGGCTCTTGTGTATCTGCCCCCCGGGCTACGAACAACAGATCCGGCTTAGCCTTAACAATTTCAGCAACGACTTCAAGATCCTGCTGCGGACCAAAATAACCATCGCGGGTACCCACGATCTTCACTCTCGGATACTGCAATTGTAACCGTGCGGATGCTTCCTGAATCACTTCGGGCGCTGCCCCGAGCAGAAATACTTTCCAACCCAGTTGTTCGCCCTGTTTCATCAGTTCATGCAGCAGGTCGAACCCTGCTACACGCTCGGTTACGGGCTGACCGCCCTTCCGTGCAGCCCATACCACTCCGGTTCCATCAGGCACAATCAGATCAGCGTGCTGCATCATGGTCTTATATTCAGGGTTCTCCAGTGCGGCCATCACCATGATCGGATTAGCAGTGATAATCTGGTGAGGCTGTCCGGTCTGTACGACTTCTGTCAAATACTGAACGGTATCTTCCATCCCCCACTTGCAGACTGGAATGCCGAATACAGATACGGTAGGCACATTTGCCGGCTGCTTCATGTTGATTCACCCTCTGTTCCTAAAAAATTCAGCAATCCACTCCGCCGGACGGCGAGCTTCCTGCTTCAATGTATCGATTCTGGATGCATTCCGGCTGCGCCAGGATTCACCCTCGAGGAGCAGGCTCCGAAGCTCGGATGCCACGATCTGTGGATCAAGCTGATCGCTTGTTCCCACTGGAACGGAGCCCAAGCGGGCCAGAAAATGATCAATCTTCGGATCATAGGAAATACCGAGCAGAGGAACCCGCTGCGAAGCCGCATAAATCAAACTGTGCAGCCTCATTCCGATGAGCGCCTGACAGCGGCTGACTTCTGCAAGCATCTCCTGCGGATTCACCGTCTCTGGCGCCACGCTGATGACGCTCCCCTGCGAAGTCACTCCCTCCATCCGCTCGATGACAAAGCGCGAGGCTTCATCATCCCCCGGTAGGTGGAAGGGAAGAAAGCGAAAGTGAACCGGCATGAATGAGGCTAATGCCACAAGGCCGGCAGCAAGCTGAATTAACTCCTTACGCTCTGTAT
>RCUN01000640.1_pt1 | contig 16673 bp, 13 predicted proteins | sample 2166181 | NCBI WGS metagenome assembly RCUN01 (sample SAMN09932603, study PRJNA488358) | compost metagenome | feature: garden; material: soil; isolation source: compost soil in crotononitrile-enriched culture | place: Germany: Experimental Botanical Garden Goettingen | collected 2016-01-27 | reverse complement strand
GGCATCCACAGCGACGCCCATTTAGGCGGCGGCAAAGGCGTAGGTTTTGACATTGGAGGGAACCTGGGGGGTCATAACGGCCATCTGGGCGTTCAATTCGGCGGTGACAAGGAAAAGGAGCAGAAATAAGATCCAATCTTATTCTAAGCTTAGCAAAAACAAAGCAATCGCTCCGAAAGGGCGATTGCTTTGTGTCGTTTATGAAAGATTAGAAGCCCGGTCATACCGAAAGTAGCCAGGCGAACGGAACTACCTGTGGACAAGCGGCAGCGGTCGGCATTGATTCCAGATTTACACCGCCAGGACTATTTCGATAAATGCGGAAACCACAGCGAGGGGAGCAACATTCCCTTCGTTGGAGCATCTCACAGAACACCCACTCACTTGGGCTTTGCTCAAAAAGGAAGAGTCGTTCGACAAAAGATTAGAGAAGTTCAAGAAGAAGGTAATAGATATGTATACTCACTACAGAACCGAATTACCAAACGTTTACAATTTACTTCCATTTAACTCCTAATCTATAAAATCTACACGCAGAGCTTTGTTTCCACAACTTGGAATTAACCCTCGTTCAATAATTTTACATTCTGATGAAAAAATTGTACAAAATCTGTATCTCTTTTAATAAATCTCCATTATTATATGGGTGTACATGGAATAAATAGATTCATAGACTACTCAATGAGAGGGATGAAGAATTACGTGAACAAGGGGTTAAAAAAACAACTTAGCAAAGTAGTTACATCTTCCTTGGCTCTAAGCTTGCTTGCACTGCCTTTCCACGGTGTGCTCGCATCTGCGGATGCCGCAGCAGCAACAAATTCTCCATTAAAGCTTAGAATCATGGAGACGACGGATGTTCATACCAACCTGATGTCCTATGACTATTACAAGAGTGCTGCAGCGCCAACCGTAGGCTTGGCGAGAACGGCAACCCTAGTGAAAGAAGCCCGTAAAGAGGAGCCCAACACCCTGCTCGTCGATAACGGTGACTTAATTCAAGGTACACCCCTGGGTACATATGAAGCTCTTGTGAACCCTGTTAAGCCGGATCAGACTCATGCTGTCTATAAAGCCATGAACCTGATGGGCTATGATGTGGCCACACTCGGTAACCACGAATTCAACTATGGTCTGGACTTCCTGGATCAAGTGGTGAAGAAGGCAAGCTTCCCTTATATCAACGCGAACGTCTACAAAGATGATAAAGACAACAACCCTGATAATGACGTCAACCGCTTCAAGCCTTACGAAATTCTCACCAAGACTTATAAAGATGAGGCTGGTCAGGATCAGACCGTTAAGATCGGTGTACTCGGCCTTGTCACCCCCCAGATCACAGAATGGGACAAAGCCAATCTCGAAGGCAAGGTCATCACTAAAGATATTGTAGCTACGGCTGAGAAGTTTGTTCCTGAGATGAGAAAAGCGGGCGCCGATATCGTCATCGCTATGGCTCATACCGGCTTCAACAGCAAAGCGAGGCCTTATGTGAAAGATGAGGATGTTATCCTCCCACTGAGTAAAGTGCCTGGCATCGATGCCATTACCTTCTCTCATACTCACAAGGTGTTCCCTGCAGCTACGGACAAAGCTTTGGATGCCCTGTTCAAAGACTCGGCAGGCAATGTCCTTCCTGAAGTTAACAATACCAAAGGGACCATCAACGGAGTACCTGCGGTTCAGGCCGGATACGGCGGGAGCAACCTGGGTATTATCGATTTGACTTTGGAGAAGAAAGACGGGGTATGGAAAGTGGCCTCCTCCCAGTCCTCTACCAAAGCAATCTATGATGCTGCGAACAAAAAGTCACTCGCTGAGCCTGATCAGGCCGTAGTGGATGCCATTAAACCTGATCACGAAGCGACTATGACCTATGCGAACAGCCCGATTGGTTCCACCACGGCTCCAATCCACAGCTATTTCGCACTCGTTCAGGACGACCCTTCGGTTCAAATCGTCACTAACGCGCAAAGAGACTATGTTGCAGACTATGTGAAGAAGAACCTGCCGGCATATGCCAAGACTCCGATTCTGTCTGTAGGGGCCCCGTTCAAGGCAGGACGTAACGGCCCTGAAGAATTTACTGAAATCGCAAAAGGTCCTTTGGCGATTAAGAGTGCCGGCGACCTGTACCTGTATGACAACACCCTGAAAGCCATCATGGTTAAAGGTTCTGTAGTTAAGGATTGGCTTGAAATGTCTGCAGGCAAGTTCAACCAGATCGATCCTTCCAAGAAGGACGAGCAGCCGCTTCTGAACCCTAGCTTCCAGGTGTATAACTTCGATGTAATTGACGGAGTTACGTACCAAGTCGACGTCACCAAGCCAGCGAAGTACAACATCGACGGTACCGTGAATGATGCCAGCAGCAGCCGGATCGTGAACCTGCAGTACCAAGGCAAGCCTGTAGATCCGAATCAGGACTTCATTGTGGCTACCAATAACTACCGCGCAAGCGGCGGCGGTAACTTCCCTGGCGTCAAAGGAAGCAAGTACATCATTGACAGCCCGGATGAGAACCGTCAAATTCTGATGAACTACATTTCCGCTAACAAAGAAATCAATCCTACAGCGGACAACAACTGGTCTATCGCACCGATTAATGCGGATGTTAATGTGACCTTCACTTCGTCTCCTAAAGCCGAGCAGTACGCGAAGCTGACGAACAACATTCAGTACACGAACAAAACAGATGATAAGGGCTTCGGCATCTTCAAGCTGGATCTGAGCAAGGCAGCTGCTCCGGCGCCGGCACCTGAACAACCGGGCACCTCTACACCAACACCAACACCAACACCTGAAGCGCCAATCTTCAAGGATGTCCCTGCTGGACACTGGGCCTTCACTTATATTCGTGATCTGGCTTCCAAGCAGATTGTGACAGGCAAGACTGCATCGACCTTTGACCCGAACGCTTCCGTAACCCGTGCAGAGTTCGCTAACCTGCTGGTGAAAGCTCTGAACCTGAAGGCAAAAGGAAAATCCACATTCAAAGATGTGTCTGATAAGAGCTGGTTCGCAGGTGCGGTCATTGCCGCTTACGAGAACGGACTCATCAGTGGAACAAGCAAGACGACTTTTGAACCAAACAAACCGGTAACACGCGAAGAGATGGCTGTGATGGCGAAGCATGCGCTGGATATTAAAGCCGGTGAGAAGATCAAAGTCAGCACCGAAGCGAAGTTTGCGGACAGCGCTAAAGTGAGCACTTGGTCCAAAACTGAGATCAACGTAATTGTTGACCGCGGTGTGATGAACGGCCGCAGCGGCAACAAATTCGAGCCTGCTGCTACTTCGAACCGTGCAGAAGCAGCTAAAGTAATTGATACACTCATCACGAACATTTCCGTACAGCTGCTAGGGATTAATGACTTCCATGGCCAGCTGGATTACAAGAAAGAGAACAAGGACGCTTCAGGTAAAGTGATCTCCACCGTAGGAGGAGCAGATTACCTGGCGGCCTATCTCAAGCAGTACAAAGCTAAGAACCCGAACACCCTGCTTGTCCATGCGGGCGATGCGGTAGGTGCAAGCTCACCCGTATCCGCTCTGCTGCAGGACGAGCCTACAATTGATTTCCTTAACCGTCTTGGCTTCGCGGTGGGTACCGTAGGTAACCACGAATTTGACAAGGGTACGGCAGAAGCACTTCGCCTGATTCATGGCGGCAAGAACCCGAAAGACGGGCATGACTTCGCGGGTGCTAACTTCCCTTACGTAGTAGCGAACGTTCTTGATGCGGACGGCAAACCGTTCCTTCCAGCGTACACGGTCAAAGAAGTGGGCGGCGTGAAAATCGGATTTATCGGGGTAATTACGAACATTACACCTACTATTGTTAGCCCTGCTGGGATCAAAGGACTTACCTTTACCGATCAGACTACAGCGGTGAACAAAGCCGTAGCTGAACTTAAGGCACAAGGCATCAAATCGATCGTCATTCTGGCTCACGATCCATTCGCTGGCTCCAAGGATGCGCCGACTGGTGAAGTGGTAGACCTCGCGAACAGTGTGGACGACGAAGTCGATGTGATTCTGGGCGGACATGACCATGGCGGTCTGAACACTGTGGTAGATGGCAAGCTGATCGTAGAATCTTATTCTTATGGCACTGCCTTCTCTGATTTCGACCTGGAGATTGACCGTGCCTCGCAGAACATTGTCAGCAAGAAAGCAACTATTGTGGATACGAAGCATGAAGGAATAACACCGGATGCGGAAATCACAAAGATGGTCAGTGACTATCAGGCGAAGAATGCTCCTGTATTGAACGCATCAGTGGGTAAGACTGCGGCAGCAATTACCCGCACAACAAATGCGTCCGGCGAGTCAGCGCTCGGCAATCTGATTGCTGACAGCATGCGCGATGCCATGAAAGCCGACTTCGGATTCATGAACTCCGGCGGTATCCGTAATGACCTGCCGCAAGGCAATATCACATATGGCAACATGTTCGGTGTAGAACCATTCGGTAACGCTCTGGTGAAGCTGACCCTTACGGGTGCACAGATCAAGGAGCTGCTTAACCAGCAATGGGGCGGTGCGAAGACCCGTATCGGTCAAGTATCCGGTCTGACTTACAAATACGATGACAGCAAGCCGGATGGCTCCAAGATCACCGAGATCAAGAAAGCGGACGGTACTCTCCTCCAAGATACAGCCAACTACACAATCGTTGTGAATGACTTCATGGCTTCCGGCGGGGATGGCTATACCACTCTGACTAAAGGCACGAACCGTGAGGCTGGCGCTGTGGATCTGGATGCATTTATCGATTACGTAAAAACGAAATTCGCAGGCAAAGACATTGATGCGAAGATCGAGAACCGGATTACGAAAGTGAACTAATCTTATATTTAATAAGCGAACCCCCTCCGGAAGTCCGAGGGGGTTCTTTGCCTGAGGCGACGCATGGAATCCTTTGTAATAAACTCACGAGACAAGAGACCGACTCCTTATCTGTGTTAAAGTAGGGAGTTTCTTTGTCCACAAACGAATGTAATCGCTTCCTTTAATCCGGGCTTATTCTACATTTAGAAGGGCCGTTTAATCTGGATGAAAAAGTGTTTACAAGGATGGTATAGGGGAGTATCATAAGCATCGGTTTCAATTTCCAGACCGCTGAAACTTGCATGAGTACGGGGGAACCGTTCAAGTGGATTGCTGCAACAATCCAGGGGGTGAATCCTTTCAAGGTAGGGCTACTCAAGGGCCCGAATCCGACAGCTAACTCCGTAAGCGTTATTTGAGAAGGAAGGTGGAGCTTGCTTAAGTAAAATATCCGTGTCCACAGTATTTTAGATCAGGCTAGTGGGCATTTTATACTTCGTAAGCGTAATTCAGGTTGTTAAATTTATTGACTTATTGGTGGTGAAAAGATTGTCTCTCAAAAGATTTCTAATTGGACGTCCACTCAAGTCAAATGAACTGGGTGAACAAAAGCTCAATAAAACCAAGGCCCTAGCAATCCTTTCATCCGATGCACTATCGTCCGTAGCCTATGGTCCTGAACAAATTCTGATTGTGCTGGTTACCCTTAGTGCCGCGGCCTTCTGGTATTCCATCCCGATTGCGGTGGGTGTGCTGGTATTGCTCGCGGCTCTTATTTTATCTTATCGGCAAATTATTTTTGCTTACCCGCACGGCGGCGGGGCTTATGTCGTATCCAAGGAGAACCTTGGAATGAATTACGGCCTAGTGGCCGGAGGTTCCTTGCTGGTCGATTACATTCTTACGGTTGCGGTAAGTGTATCGGCCGGTACGGATGCCATAACCTCTGCCTTCCCAAGTCTGCACCCTTATACAGTGGTCATTGCGATCGTATTCGTTCTGCTCATTACCACCTTGAATCTAAGAGGGGTAACGGAGTCGGCTTCCATTCTGGCCTATCCGGTGTATTTGTTTGTTCTGGCTCTGTTCATCCTTATCGCGGTGGGCATTTATAACATTCTGACCGGACACGTATCCCCAGAGCTCCATACTCCTGTGGGTACTCCCATAGCTGGGATCAGCCTGTTCCTGCTTCTGAAGGCTTTTGCTTCGGGTAGTTCGGCATTAACCGGTGTAGAAGCTATTTCGAATGCAATCCCTAACTTCAAAGACCCAGCCCCTAATAATGCTTCCAAAACATTAATGGCAATGGGCACACTGCTTGCCGTACTGTTCTCTGGCATCGTATTCCTCGCTTACTATTACGGGATTACGCCGAGAGCGGAGGTTACCGTTGTCTCGCAAATTGCTGAACAGACCTTTGGGCGCAATTTCATGTACTACTTCATTCAAGGGACAACCGCTTTAATCTTGATTCTCGCTGCCAACACAGGGTATTCCGCGTTCCCGCTGCTAGCCGTCAATCTGGCGAAGGATAAGTTCATTCCCAGAATGTTCACGGTTCGGGGAGACCGTTTGGGGTATTCTAACGGTATTATTATTCTCGGGGTCTGCTCCATTTTGTTAATCCTTGTGTTTAAAGGACAGACAGAGCACCTGATCCCGCTGTATGCCGTGGGCGTGTTCATTCCGTTCACCCTTTCCCAGACTGGCATGATCTTCAAATGGGTTCGGGAGAAGCCGAGTGGCTGGATAGCTAAACTGATCATTAACAGCATTGGTGCCCTGATCAGCTTGATTGTTACCATTATGTTCTTCTTAACCAAATTCGTGCAGGTATGGCCTGTATTGATTTTCCTGCCGATTATCATCTATATCTTTTACCGGATCAAGAAGCACTATCAAGCGGTCGGAGATCAACTACGACTTACAACCTGCGAGCCAGCTATGCCGATTGAAGGCAATGTGATCATTGTTCCTGTTGCGGGGATTACTCATGTGGTAGAGAATTCATTGAACTACGCCAAGTCGCTTAATGCGCATCAGGTGATCGCTGTGTATGTGCCTTTTGAGAGACAGGATGAGAACGAATTTGAGGCCAAATGGATGAAGTGGCAGCCTGATGTCAGACTGGTCACATTGTACTCGCCTTACCGCAGTATTATCCAGCCGCTTCTTAAATTTGTAGATACCGTCCAGCGCAAGGCAAGTGAGTCGAATTATCAGGTCACCGTGGTGATTCCCCAGTTCATTCCCAAGAAGGGCTGGCACAACATCCTTCATAATCAGTCAGGCCTTGTGATTCGTACCAAGCTGCTGTACCGGAGAAAAGTCATTGTTACAACCGTTCCTTATCACTTAACAAAATAAACTCAAAAATAGGGAAGTCTCATCAGCCATATTACGGCTAGTGAGACTTCCCCTTTAATTTCTTGCGGCTGATCCATAAACCGGAGTTGTTCAAAGGACTGTAACTTGTGCCTGTATGTACGCCATAATAAGCCCCTCCCGATTTGCCGTTCTAAACTTATATCGCTGTCCTAACCGTTGTAGGTTGATTCGATATTTTTAACTAGAAAAAAGAGGCACTTAGTATGCGCCTCCTACGTTCTAACTTTAGCTAATGCCTCCGGCCTCTTTAGGCTCTCCCCCTTGATGGGGCATCCTTCTTTGATCCCACTCTTCTACCACATGCGCTGGATATTCATAGACCTCTGGGTCCTGCTCACATAAGCGAATCCAAGCCTTAACACAGTCCGCATCGAAATGAGTCCCCTGGTTCTCGGTAATCAGCTTCATCGCTTCTTCGTGGGTCCAAGCCTTCCGGTAGGCTCGTGTTGAGGTTAGCGCATCATACACATCTGCGACAGCTACGATTCTGGCCAGCAGGGGAATCTGCTCTCCCTTTAACTGGTCCGGATATCCAGTGCCGTCCCACTTCTCATGATGAGATCGAATAATATCCAGCTCATCCTTCATGAATCCAAGCGTCCGACACATCTCATAACCCTTGACGGGATGAAGTTCAATGATATCCCTTTCCTCCGGCGTCAGACGTCCCGGCTTGTTCAGAACTTCATTTGGAACATGGATTTTGCCAACATCATGGATAATGGTCCCTTGCGAAATCGCCCGGAGTTCCTCGGGTGACAGCTTCATCTCTTCGCCAAGCTTCATCGCATACATCGTAACTCTGAAGTTATGTCCTGCCGTATACAGGTCCTTCTCCTCGGTTGCATGGATCAAGTTCCTCACACTGGGAGACAAGCAGCTGGTAATCCGCTCCATCGGATCTGTAGAATAGAGTCCCTTGAAAGTCATGTTCCATGACGGGTTGGAAGCATACTGCCGAATGAGTCCCGTAATCATCACAATCATCGAAGACAGGAGCAGGAAGTGATACATCCACCAACTAAGGCGCCATAATTCCCCTGCCGCCATAATGTACTGGGCCGCCATAAGCCAGCAGCAGCTGTAGATGATCGCCTTCTGGAGCGGGAACCGGGAATAACGGTAAGATTGGAAATACCGATATATTGTAATCAGATTCATAACAGCCACAAGGCAGGTAACTGGCCATTTCAAAGGGTTCTGGTCCAGCGGGATTAGATTCATCAGGTGTGGATTCATAAAGCTTACGATGCTGAGAATTACAATAACAATCAACCATATCGGAATCAATCTGCCCCTCAGTCCGGACAGCCTTACAATAAGTGCTGAATCGGAAGACATCGAAGACAGCCACAACCAAAAAGTCGCAAGCAGCGTGCTCGCCTGAGCTGCAACCCCGGGCAGGTGTGAAGCATGTATCATAAGGTTAGGCGTAGACAGCCCATGAACCGTAAATGTCTCGCCTAACGAAATGAATGCCAGTGCGAGGAAGCTTACCTTTATATTTCTTACGCGATGCCCCGCGATTCCTACGGCAATGGCTACCATCATGGACAGCATAGCAACCGAGCTGACAACATAGAAATGTCCCTTGAGTGCAACAAGGAAGACATCCCATGAAGGGTGTGCCTTGAGGAACTCAAATAGTACGAAAGGCACAACTACAGCCATTATCGGACCGACAACATCACGCTTTTTCATCTAAAATATCCCCTTCAACACGACAAATAGGTATTTAGCCTCAAGTCACTTCAGTGTAACACAAAATAAAGCGGCAGAATATTCATGAATTGCACAAATTTCTCTCAGATTTCAATGAGGAATATCTCCCGAAGCCCTTTTCTGCCCTCAGCAGTAATTCGAATCGCCCTCGTGTCAGGTAAACGCTGAATCCACTGCAGTTCAATCATTTTATGCAAAAGGGCTTCACCCAGCGCTCCCGCCAAATGATACTGCCTTTCACTCCAATCCAAGCATTTATGGGAAAAGGAACGCCTCCTCCGCTTAACTTCAGCTGCATCAATCTGCAAGCGGCTAAAGAATTCCTCCCCTTTCTCCGTTAATGTGAATTGATCCTGCCCCTGATCTGCTTCGAGTACGCCAAGCTGTAGCAGCGAATTTGCAATCTGTACACCCAGATTCCCTGCAATGTGGTCATAACAAGTTCTGGCCAAGCGGATCTGCTCATCTTGCTGAGCTTGTCTCAGCGATCTTATCTCCCCAGGCCTAGAGATGGATAACAAGGATTCCATCACCTGGGCGACCTGCTGATCCGGTATGCCATAATACCGGTGTCTTCCTTGTTTTGTAACGGAGACCACACCAGCTTCAACCATTCTGCCCAGGTGAAAGCTGGCTGTCTGCGGCTTAATGCCTGCCATATATGCTAAATCACCCGCCGGGTGCAGCCTTCCGTCAAGCAATGCGGTTAAAATGGCAGCACGCGAAGCATCGCTTGCAAGTGATGCAACCAGAGCAACGCTCCCATTCATGTTCATATTCATATTCATCCCTTAACCTCCCAGTCATTGTACGTTCCATCAACTTCGATCACTTTTGTAATCCACATTTCGATGATAATTGAAATTTCTATGTACTACAATAAGGGGGAACTTGTTTGGGAGGAGAATATCATGAAGACAATAACCATTAAGCCGAGTATTCTGTACTATGGCACTCCGGTGATTCTGCTTAATACCTTGAACGAGGATGGAACCGTCAATATTAGTCCAATCTCATCATCATGGGCTCTGGGCTACAGTATCGTATTAGGTCTTGGCGTCAGCGGAAAAGCATTCGAGAACCTGCAAAAACACCCTGAATGTGTGATTAACGTTCCGGGGCCTTCGCTGTGGGAACATGTTGAGCGGCTGGCTCCATTTACGGGGAAGGAATGCGTCCCACAAGGCAAGAGGGATATGGGGTTTACATATGAGAAGGAAAAGTATTCCGCGAGCGGGCTAACTCCGGTCCAGTCCCTGTCGGTCCAGCCGGATCGAATAGCGGAGTGCCCCATACAGCTTGAGGCAAAGGTCAAGCATATTCGCGTTCCCGATGATCAGCCGAGCTTCGCCATTGTAGAGACCGAGGTTATCCAGGTTCATGTACACGAAGAGATGATCTTAGAGCAGAATCATATCGATCCGAACAAATGGAGTCCTTTAATCTATAATTTCCGGCACTATTTCGGTCTGGGGCAGCCTCTCGGGAAGTCGTTCCGGGCCAAGGCATAACGAGAGCTTGAATAGACTCTGCATGAAAAGCCACATAGAAAAAAACAAACCTGACCTCTCCCTCTACCGGGATAAGATCAGGTTTGTCTGTTCATGGACTGTGAGGATGATAACGGATCAAGCATAGTATTCTTGAAGCAGTGCGCGAGTCTCTTCGGCGCCGTCCTCTTCTTCGAGATTAAGCATCCCCTTAGCTGCCCAACATTCCTGACAAGCTTCTTCGGTAGTACACAAATGCGCATCCTCACAGGTATAGCAGAACTGCAAAAGGTTTCTGGTTACGTCTTCCTGGTTGACTGTTCTCATCTTAATCACTCCTTATCTTCTTTACGAGTTAAATATATCACACCCCTCATCACTATATTGTGATTAATTTCACAATATGACTAGAATCACATTTTATTCTTACCACCTGATTCCTGAGATCAGATCAATCAACCTTTCCCGGTGGTCCATACGCATCGGCCATCCGGCAATCTCCTGCTTAATTTGAGTCAGATTCGTGTAACCTTTCGCTAATCCATTCAAGCGGGCTGCAAGGGTAGAGCTCAGCAGCTCCTGGTGGGATGGATAGATAGAACTAAGCTTCTCAACCGCATTCGGATATCGGTGAAGGTAGTATTTCTGGTGCCGCTCCTCAGCCGGATAGAATGCGACATAGGGCGAAATCTCCGTGTCAGGCTTCGCTTTACCCTCCCGTTCTCTTTCCCTAATCACCTGCTCGGCCTCGGCCTTCTGCTGCTCATTGTGATACAGCACCAGGGACCTGTACTGCCGCCCTTTATAATCGTTGATATTGACCGGATTATGACTATTCCAGAAAATGCGCAGGATTTCTTCGTAGCTTAAGATTTCCCGGTCGAAATCCAATTGGACCATCTCGGAGTGATCACCCATTTCCCGGTAAGAAGGTTGATCTGTTGTTCCCCCGGCATAACCAACCTTGGTTCTAATCACGCCAGGGAAGTGGCCGAACAACGCTTCAGGACTCCAGAAGCAGCCCATACCCAGTGTCGCCGTCTGCAAAGGATTTGTTAGATAAGAAGACACGGTGACCCCTCCCTGATTATTGAAGTTATTCATCGCAAGTCCCCTCCTTGGCGTGGGCAGGGGACTGCCCCCTCTTGTACCTTTTATCTTAGCACAATGCAAAAAGACACTTTGGAGGTATCTTAGCTCAAGGCCCGAAATCAGAAGCACATGTCTTCATCCCAGCCCGTTATTTAAATCTGAAAGACAAGAATACCCGCCACAAGTGCCACAGTGCCAAGCACAGCCATGGTAAGCTCGAAGAGCGCAATGGATTTCTTGGCTAGTCGGACTGCAGACAGATTGACCGCACTGTGCAGAGGAATCAAGGCAATCACCAGCCAGTGATACCTCGCAACGAGCAGGGTGAAACCAATATGGAAGGCGCTGGCGAATACTCTTTCTACTATACCCCATAAAGGGCTCGCCGTAACCGTTCCCTGTGCTTCAAGCATGGCTTTAGCTTGCATAGCCTTATCATCTGTACGATGGGCCAACGACGCGATCGCTATAACCTGAATCATGGTATACAGCACCTCAATTGCGGCCCAACCCTGTCCCAGAGAAAGCGCCCAAGAAAAACCGCTGCTGGTTAGAAGAAGCAATCCCATACGAACGCCTTCCTCCAGAGGACCGGAGGAGCCTACGATAATAGTCTGGGCCCGTTCCTTCGGCATCTTAAGCCCTATCACGCTGATTGGCCCGCGTAGGAATAAAGCTATCACCCAACCTAATGCTCCCAGGCCGAACGCCTTCCAGATCATATCCGTACCAAAGCTGCTGAACCCGAGCCAGTACAGTAGTGGAATCAGCACAAACACCGGCAGTAGTGGGATTCCTTTCTTCATTAACTTCTCCATAGGTTCTTTCGCAGGACTAACTTGGGGTGTCATCATCATTCTCTTCCTCCCATGTGTTATTGTTTGCATTATCTCTTTCCGGGATGACGATCGTTGTCAACATGCGTCTGCGCCTTCCCTCCCCAGGCTTGTTCCCCATATACCGGGCCATTTGTTCGCGTATTTCAAGCAGCATCTGCATGTATTCCTCATCGGTCAAATAGAACTGGGCCTGACGGAACGATACCCCGTCCTTGACCAAGTCATACTCATCTTGCTGCAAATATTGACCAAAATCTGCGACCAGGCCCATCACAAATTTCATGAACAACTGCATATGTTCGTCAGCGGACAACTTTGTCACATCCTGAGGGGTCACATCCGCACCGCCCGCAGCCAAAGCATATACCTTCTCGGCGGTTCCCCGTACCTGCTTCTGCTGCACCACTTCAATCAGTTTGGCCTGACGCAGCTTATTTAGATGCCGGTACATGGTTGCCTGCGGCACATCCTGAAGCATTTCGGACAGCTGCTGGGTCGTCATCTGTTCACCGGTTATTAGAGCCTGGATGATCCGCATCCTTATAGGATGAATGATCAGGTCCATTTTTTCGTTTGACATATCTTGATCTCCTTATTTGTATTATCATTATCGATAATGATAATATTCGAGGAGGCTTTTGTCAATATGAAAAAGAGCTGCCATTCCTGTGCCGGTATGCACCTGAACGATGGCTCTCCAACATTAACGAATCCTGTCGTTATGTACCGTGCTCTGATCTGTGGATATCACCTGGAAAGTTGATGCCTCCCGCCCACACTTACATCTCCTTTGGTCTTTGTCTCTAAGATACATCAAATTAGTCTCAATGATTACAAATTACGAAGTCCTGCCCTAGCTTCCTCTTTCCGTCATTCTGTATACGTTCGGGGATACCCCGAATTTCGCACGAAATACCCGGTGGAAATACGAGTAGCTGGAGAATCCGCAAGTCTCCGCAATGTGCTCCAGTGTCATTGAGCTGTATCTCATCCGCTCCAGAGCCGCATTGAGCCTGATCTGGGTCGCATATCCAATCATGGTCATCCCGTAGTAGTCTTTGAACAGACGGACAGACCTGGACAGACTAAGTCCGGCATATTTAGCCGCCTCTTCCAGCTTAAAGGTCACCGTCGCATGTTCTTCGATGAACCTCTTCAGTCGCAAAGCAGCGAATACCGTCCGGTTGGACTGCGTGTTCTCTGCAATGGCCCGGTCGATATACAGGCATAGCCCTCTTAGCAAATAATCCATGATCTCGGTATTCTCCTCAAGCGGCCCCCGGCGCTTCTCGATCAGCAGATTCTGCCACAGCCGAAGCAGCTTCTCATCGACCCCGATATGGTGCACCACCGGCCTGGTGGTGCGGTTCCACCACTCATCAATCCATGTACCCTCACAAAAAATATAATAGTCTCCGCTGGACATACGCCCGCTATGATCCGAGTCTTCCACCTCAAGGGCATAATCCTCCCCGGGTTTAAGCAGTATTAGATCGCCGGCCTGTACATTATACTCTTGACCGCGGAAATATACCTTGCAGGAGCCTTCCGTCTGCAGTCTGAACAGATAGTTAGTTAATCCACTCCGGTAGTTCTGGACAAAAGGCTTTGAATGATAGGAATAATCGCAGATGAGTAGGCTTGTTTCCATATGATCCCTGTCTCCTCTATAGGAATGAACTAAAGAAATAATGTTAAGAACGGTTACGCAGTCTTTAGCTCAATCCATATCATATAAAATGTAATCAAATAGTTCAGGTTATGCGTAGATTGTGTATGTTCATTTTAGCCTATTTTCATTTATTCTGGAATCAGATAGGGCACTTATTATATTCCATAGGATGAGGTGTGTTAAATGAGAAAATTAGGTATTGGCTTGCAGCTGTATACGCTTCGTGATGAGACAGCTGAGGATTTCCGCGGAACGCTCCGTAAGGTAGCTGAGCTCGGGTATGAAGGGGTAGAATTTGCAGGTTACGGCGACATTTCTGCAGAAGAAATGAAAGCGCTCTTAGACGAACTTGGACTTAAAGCGATCAGCAGCCATGTCCCGCTTCAGGCGATGCGCACAGACCTTCAGAAGGAAATTGACTATCTCAAAACCATCGGCGCCGAATATATCATTTGTCCTTACCTGGCTCCCGAAGACCGTCCGCAAGGAGACGGTTGGAAAGAGCTATTCTCCTTCCTTCAAGAGGCAGGGGCTGAGGCCCGCAAGCAGGGGCTGATCTTCGGCTACCATAATCATGATTTCGAATTCCAGGATCAGGTTGGCGATCTGACTGCATTTGATGCGATGTTCGCCGAGACTACCCCGGAAGCCGTTCAAGTGGAGCTCGATGTATGCTGGGTTCAATTTGCAGGGCAAGATCCGATTGCCTATATCAATAAATATGCAGGTCGTCTGCCGCTGCTTCATTTGAAGGACTTCAGCAAGGATGAACAGGGCCAAATGGTTACGCTGGAGCTTAGCAAAGGCTCAGTAGACCTTCCGGCTGTCATTGACACAGCCACGGATGCAGGAGTGGAATGGCTGATCGTCGAGCAGGACTTCTGCCAGATTCCGCCGCTTGAGAGCGTAGCGAACAGCTTGAACTGGCTGAAGCTTAATTATCTTAATCAATTCTAACAAGGTCAAAGGAGACTTCTGAATATGAGCAAAATTAAAGTAGCAGTTATCGGCTGCGGAGCAATCGCTCAGCGTCGCCATGTACCCGAATATGCGAACAATGAGCAGGTAGAGCTTGTGGCCTTCGCGGATCCAAAGATCGAGCGGGCACAGGAAATGGCGAATACCCATGGCGGTAAAGCCTACGCCAGCTATGAAGAAATTCTGGCTAACGAGAAGATCGATGCTGTTAGTATTTGTACACCTAACTACCTGCATGCTCCAATGACGATTGCCTTTGCAGATGCTGGTGTGCATGTTCTGGTAGAGAAGCCGATGGCTACCACGGAGGAAGAGGGGCAGCAGATGATCGAGGCAGCCCGGAGGAACGGGGTCTACCTGATGGTTGGACACAACCAGCGTCTTATGCCTCCACATGTGAAGGCTAAGGAAATTCTGGATTCGGGCAGACTGGGCAAAGTGCTGACTTTCCGCACGGCATTCGGCCACCCAGGTCCAGACGCATGGAGCGTAGACGGCCGGGAGAGCTGGTTCTTCGAGAAGGATGAAGCGATCCTGGGTGCCATGGGTGACCTGGGCGTTCATAAGTCCGACTTTATCCGCTACTTGCTCAGTGACGAAGTGTCTGAAGTAGCTTCGTTTATTGGAACCCTGCATAAAGAAGGAACCGAAGTGGATGATAATGCGGCCTGCCTTCTTCGCATGAAGAGCGGAGCAATTGGAACGCTAGTAGCCAGCTGGACTCAATATCGGGGCGGAGATAACAGTACCGTGCTCTGGTGTGAGAACGGAGTTATGAAGATCGGTACGGTGGATGGAGACGAGGTTATCGTTGAACTGACTAACGGTACAGTGGAGACTTACAAAGTCGGCGCCATGGCTACTAATGAGAAGCAGGTCCCTAGCGGGGTCATCGATGCTTTCGTGGAATCGATCCAAAGTCAGACCCCTCCGACCATTTCTGGAGAAGAGGGCCTTCTTTCACTCAAGGTTATTCTGGCAGCATTTGAGTCTCAAGCAACCGGCCAAATTGTTAAATTGTAATCTAATGAGCAGGCGACCCCGGGGTTAATTCGGGAATCGCCTGCTCATTATTCTGTGGACATCAACTGAGGTAAAGACAGTGACATAGATATATTACACAGCATGCCTCTGGCAAGGAACATAAGGGTGCGTTCCTGCGGATTAAGCAGTCCGGCCTGCTTAAATGCATCCAGAACCATTTGCTGAACCTCAAGAAAGCCCTTCTGCATGACCTTAATGACAGACTCCTCCTGGATCGTATGTGCCTGCATTTGCAGCAGAACTTCATTCTTGTGTAAGTTCATAATTTCCTGATAGCTCTCTATCAGCTCTTGCTCCAGATGATCTGCGTTCGCCCTCCCGATCACGGCTCGGAATGCATCCAGGATCCGGCTCCATGAGACCTCCAGTGCTTCTACTAATAAAGCTTCCTTGGTTGAAAAGAACTTGAATACGTACGGTTGGGAAATTTCCGCTCGCTCAGCTACTTGGGCTGTAGTGGCACGATAATACCCAGTCTCTGCAAAAACTTCAATCGCTGCAGAGATAATATCCGTTCGCCGATTAACTGAACCTGTTGAATTTCTGGGCATACTTGCGTTCCCCTTTCTCTTTGGATTGACCATACGGTAGTGATTGATCAATCACTCATCT
>RCUN01000633.1_pt1 | contig 16923 bp, 17 predicted proteins | sample 2166181 | NCBI WGS metagenome assembly RCUN01 (sample SAMN09932603, study PRJNA488358) | compost metagenome | feature: garden; material: soil; isolation source: compost soil in crotononitrile-enriched culture | place: Germany: Experimental Botanical Garden Goettingen | collected 2016-01-27 | reverse complement strand
TCCGCCACAAGATCGATCTGGGCGAGGCGCGCAATCTGGTGATTGTGTCGGTGACTCTGGTGTTCGGGATTGGCGGTGTGCTGGTCGGCACCGGCACCGGTCCGGATGATTTCGGCCTCAAAGGCATTGCGCTGTGCGCGGTGGTGGCGATTGCGCTGAACCTGATCCTGCCGGGCAATGACAGCTGGAAGCACAAGAAGGCGGATGAGCCGCTGATCTAAGCCAGCCTCGAGAACGCTATCGCGGGCAAGCCTTGCTCCTACAGGTTTCATGTCGACCACACCATTGTGGATGGACACAACTTTGTAGGAGCGAGGCTTGCCCGCGATGCTTTTAGAGCATCAACGGCGCTCGCTCGCACAACACACTCAACGCCTGCGCCCAACGCGGATCATCGTTGAGGCACGGCACCAGCACCAACTCCTCGCCCCCCGCCTCGCGGAACTGTTCCAGCCCGCGATCACCAATCTCCTCCAGCGTCTCGATGCAATCGGCAACGAACGCCGGGCACATCACCAAGACCTTCTTCACGCCGTTTTTGGCCAGTTCATCGAGGCGTGCCTCGGTGTAGGGTTCAATCCATTTGGCGCGCCCCAGACGCGACTGGAATGACACCGACCATTTGCCATCCGGCAGGCCCATGCGCTTGGCAAATTCCTTCGCAGTGCGCAGGCACTGTCCGCGATAACAGGTTGCGACCACTTCCGGCGGCGCACCGGCGCAGCAATCGCCACCGCCCTCGAAGCTGTGACCCGGGTTGAGTTTGGTCAGGTGCCGCTCTGGCAACCCATGGAAACTCAGCAACAGATGGTCGTAATCCTGTTGCAGATACGGCTTGGCCGTGGCCACCAAGGCGTCGAGGTATTCCGGCTGATCGTAGAACGGCTGGAGTACCGACAGTTGCACATCGAGTTTTTTCTCACGCACGACGCGCCTGGCTTCTTCGATCACCGTCGTGGTGGTGCTGTCGGCGAACTGCGGATAAAGCGGCGCCAGGGTGATGCGTTTGTTCCCCGCCGCCACCAGACGCAACAGCGTCGACTCAATGGACGGCTCACCGTAGCGCATCGCCAGCTCTACAGGCCCGTGCTTCCATTGTGCGGTCATGGCCTGTTGCAGACGACGACTCAGCACAACCAGCGGCGAGCCCTCCTCCCACCAGATCGAGGCATAGGCATGGGCCGACTGCTTGGGACGGTTGACCAGGATCAACGACACCAACAGACGCCGCACCGGCCAAGGCAGGTCGATCACGTACGGGTCCATCAGAAACTGATTGAGGTAGCTGCGCACATCCGCCACCGAGGTGGAGGCAGGAGAGCCCAGGTTGACCAGAAGCAACGCGTGATCGGTCATGCAACGTCCTATTTCAAAGGCGGCTGGACAGGTCGTCCAGGGCCGCGCGCAAATCAGTGAACTGGAAAGTGAATCCTGCCTGGAGCAAGCGCGCCGGCATGGCCCGTTGGCCACCCAGCAGCAACAACGACAACTCGCCCAGACCGACCTTCAACGCAAAGGCCGGCATCGGCATGAACGCCGGGCGGTGCAAAACGCTGCCCAGGGTTTTGGCAAACTCGCGGTTGCGCACCGGCTTCGGTGCGCAGGCATTATATGGACCGACGGCTTCATTGCGATGCAGAAGAAAATCAATCAGGGCGATTTGATCGTTGATATGGATCCACGGCATCCACTGCCGACCATTGCCAATCGGCCCGCCCAGCCCCAGTTTGAACGGCAACAGCAGGCGCGACAAAAAGCCGCCCTCGGCCGACAACACCAACCCGGTGCGGATGAGGATCACGCGAATGCCCAAGGCTTCGGCACGCTGTGCGGTCTCTTCCCAGGCGATGCACAACTGGCTGGCAAAATCGTCGATCACCGGGGGCGAATCTTCGGTCAACTCACGTTCACCACCATCGCCGTACCAACCGACCGCCGACCCGGAAATCAGAACTTGCGGTTTTTGCTCACGGCTTTCGAGCCAGGCCAGCAAGGTTTCGGTCAGGGTGATGCGGCTGCTCCACAACAAGGCTTTGCGCTTGTGCGTCCACAGTCGGTCGGCAATAGGCGCGCCAGCCAGGTTGATAATGGCATCGACCGGCTCTTGTCCAACGTCCTCTAACCGGGCAATGCCTCGCACCTGAGCGCCGCAGATTTTGGCGACTTTTGCCGGCGTGCGACTCCAGACTGTGAGGCGATGGCCCTGACTCAACCAGTGTCGGCAGAGCTGACGTCCTATCAAACCAGTACCGCCGGTCAGCAATATGTGCATGACTTCTTCCTCGCGTGGCGTTTTACCCTGTCCACTAGTCTATTTTTATAAGCAGGGATCTTTGGTATCGAGCAGGCTCTATGTTTAACAATAGGCCAAGCTGTCAGATCGAGAACGCTAAAAGTTATACCAAAAAACAATATTGTACAGGTTTGAACCCCGGCGTAGTCTGTACAGAAAGGTAAACGAGGCCCCTATGACTGTACCTATCGCAATCATCGGCACCGGCATTGCCGGACTCTCCGCCGCCCAGGCCCTGACGGACCTCGGGCACGTGGTCCAACTGTTCGATAAAAGTCGCGGCAGCGGCGGGCGCATGTCGAGCAAGCGCAGCGATGCGGGTGCTCTGGACATGGGCGCGCAGTATTTCACTGCCCGCGACCGGCGTTTTGTCAACGAAGTCCAGCGCTGGCAAGCCAAGGGCTGGGTCGCCGAGTGGACGCCGCAGCTGTACACCTACCATGGCGGCCAACTCAACCTGTCGCCGGACGAGCAGACCCGCTGGGTCGGCACGCCTCGCATGAGCGCCATCACCCGCGCCCTGCTCGGTGACCTCGAAGTGCATTTCGCCTGCCGGATCACCGAGGTCTATCGCGGTGAAGAACACTGGCATCTGCAGGATGCCGAAGGTTTCACCCACGGGCCGTTCAGTCACGTCGTGATCGCCACGCCGGCTCCGCAAGCCACCGCCCTGCTGGCCTCCGCGCCGAAGCTCGCCGGGGCCGCCGCCGGGGTGAAAATGGACCCCACCTGGGCCGTGGCGCTGGCGTTCGAAACCCCACTGGATACGCCCATGGAAGGTTGCTTCGTGCAAGACAGCCCGCTGGACTGGCTGGCACGCAACCGCAGCAAACCCGGCCGTGACAACACTCTAGACACCTGGGTGCTGCACGCCACCAGCGCCTGGAGCCGCCAGCACATCGACCTGCCAAAAGAAGCGGTGATCGAACAGTTGCACGGTGCGTTCGCCGAAATGCTGCACGACTCGATGCCCGCACCGACCTTCAGTCTCGCCCATCGCTGGCTCTATGCCCGCCCTGCCAGCAGCCATGAATGGGGAACCCTGGCCGATGCCGATCTGGGCCTGTATGCGTGTGGCGACTGGTGCTTGTCGGGACGTGTCGAAGGCGCTTGGCTCAGCGGCCAGGAAGCCGCCCGCCGCCTGCATGAGCACCTGCAGTGACCGACATCAATCCAAGAGAATCGCTGCTGTCGACCCGGACAGCAGCCCGACAAAAAACCTATACATAAAATTTGACTTGTATAGCTTCGAATCTAAGATCAAGTTATGTTGTACAGCGCTGATGCTCTGTACAGATTTTGATTCGAGGTGCCTTCCATGCCGCTGCTCACCACCAAACCGAAAATCGCCATCAGCGCCTGCCTGATGGGGGCCGAGGTGCGCTACAACGGCGGGCACAAGGCTTCGCAACTGTGCAGCCGCATCCTTACCGATTACTTCGATTTCGTGCCGGTCTGCCCGGAAGTCGCCATCGGCCTGGGCATTCCGCGCCAGCCGATACGGCTGGTGGGTGATCCGGATCAGCCCGACGCCGTCGGCACGATTGATCACCAGCTCAACGTCACCCGGCCACTGGCCGCTTACGGTCGGCAAATGGCGGCGGAACTGGACGATATCTGCGGCTACATCTTCATGCAGAAATCCCCGTCCTGTGGCCTGGAGCGAGTCAAGGTCTACCATGCCAACGGTGCACCGCTCGATGGTGGTGGCCAAGGCATCTACGCCCGCGCCTTCTGCGACTTGCATCCTGATTTGCCGGTGGAAGAAGACGGCCGGCTCAACGATCCGGTACTGCGGGAAAACTTCCTCACCCGCGTTTTCGCCTACGGCGCCTGGCAGCAATTGCTGCAACAAGGCTTGAGTCGTCGCGGCCTCACGGATTTCCATTCGCGCTACAAGTACCTGTTGATGGCCCACAACCCGGTGCAATACAAAACCCTGGGCGCACTGCTGGGCAACATGGGCGACACCGATCCGCAGGAGCTTGGCCCGCGCTATTTCAGTGAGCTGATGGCCGCCCTGAAAAAGTGCGCCACACGGCGCACCCACACCAATGTCCTGCAACACATCAGCGGTTATCTCAAACAAGCGATCAGCGCTGAAGACAAACAGGAAGTGCAGCACGTCATCGGCCAGTACCGTCACGGCATCGTGCCGCTGGTGGTGCCACTGACGCTGCTCAAGCATCACTTTCGCCAACATCCGGATCCGTACATTGCGCAGCAGGTCTACCTGCAACCGCACCCGGAAAATCTCAGCCTGCGAAACGCAATCTGATGAAAGCCGTACTCGACAGCAGCGCCGGCGAAGGGCTGGGCAGCGACTTCAAGAAAGCGCTCGATGAAGGCTGGCTGCCCATTCGCGAAGTGGCCCGCCAGACCGGCGTGAACGCCATCACCTTGCGCGCCTGGGAACGGCGTTATGGCCTGATCGTGCCGCAGCGCACACCCAAGGGCCATCGACTGTTCTCGGCCGAGCATGTGCAACGCATCCTGACGATCCTCACCTGGCTCAACCGCGGCGTCGCCGTTAGCCAGGTCAAGCAACTGCTCGACACCCCGCAAGCCTTTGGCGAACAGGTCGAAAATGACTGGCACCCGCAGCGCCAGGCGTTGCTCCAGGCGGTCATGCAATTGAACGAGCGAACGCTGGACGATAGCGTCAACCAGGTCATGGCGCTGTACCCGCCGCGAACCTTGTGTGAACAACTTCTGTTGCCACTCCTGGCCGAACTGGAACAACGCTGGCAGGGCCAATTCGGTGCACAGCTGGAGCGCGTGTTTTTTTACTCCTGGCTACGCAGCAAATTCGGTGCACGTATCTACCATAACAATCGTCAGCTGCGCACCGCGCCATTGCTGTTGATCAACCACTCGGACCTGCCACTTGAACCTCACCTGTGGCTCTGCGCCTGGCTGATCAGCAGCGCCGATTGCCCGGTGGAAGTATTTGACTGGCCACTGCCTGTCGGCGAACTGGCGCTGGCGGTCGATCACCTGCAACCCCGTGGCGTACTGCTGTATTCCAGCAAAGCCATAAACCTTTCGCAGCTGGCGAAACTTTTCAACGGCGTCAGTTGCCCAAAAATGATCGTCGGACCAACGGTGCGCATTCACCACATCGAGTTGTCCGTCAAAACTTCAGAAATTGCTGATCTGTTCCTGGCCGAAGACCCATTGTCGGCTCAGCAGATCCTGGTTCAGTGCGGGCTTGTTTAATGTGGGCATCAACATGCAATTGATCTGGCTGCGCAGTGATCTGCGCGTACACGACAACACCGCCCTCTCGGCCGCCGCAGCGGTTGGCCAGTGTGTGGCGGTCTATCTGTTGAGTCCGCAACAATGGCTGGAACACGACGACGCCCCGTGCAAAGTCGACTTCTGGCTGCGCAACCTCCACGAACTGAAGCACGCGTTGGGCGAGCTGAACATTCCCCTGTTGATCCGCGAGGCCCCGCGCTGGGATGAAGCGCCGAAAGTGCTGTTGGATCTTTGTCGCGCGCTGAACATCGAGGCCGTGCACTTCAATGAGGAATACGGCATCCACGAAAGCCGCAGGGATGCAGCAGTGGCCGAAACACTGAATGCTCAGGACATCGGCGTTCACAGTTACCTTGATCAGTTGCTGTTCAAGCCGGGCAGCGTACTGACCAGAACCGGCACGTACTTTCAGGTCTTCAGTCAGTTCCGCAAGGTCTGCTACGAACGCTTGCACCGGTCACTGCCACGTCTTGTCAGCGCTCCGATGAAGCAAGCGCCGCTGAGCATCGCCAGTGATGAAGTCCCGACCCGGATCAAAGGTTTCGCCCCACCTACCGACAGCCTTCGCGCACTCTGGCCGGCCGGGGAAGTCGAAGCCCGGCGTCGCCTCGACACCTTCGTCGACGCCCAGATCGACTACTACCAAAGCGAGCGGGACTTCCCGGCGAAACCCGGCACCAGCCAACTCTCGGCCTACCTCGCCGCCGGGGTGATCTCTCCACGCCAGTGCTTGCACGCCGCGCTGCAAAGCAATCAGGGTGAATTCGAAAGCGGCAAGGTCGGCGCCGTCACCTGGATCAATGAACTGCTGTGGCGCGAGTTCTATAAACACATTTTGGTGGGCTACCCAAAGGTGTCCCGGCACCGTGCTTTTCGCCCGGAAACCGAGGCCCTGGCCTGGCGCGACGCACCCGAGGAACTCGCTGCCTGGCAGCAAGCCCGTACCGGTTTGCCGATTATCGACGCGGCCATGCGCCAACTGCTCGAAACCGGCTGGATGCACAATCGCTTGCGCATGGTGGAGGCGATGTTCCTGACCAAAAACCTGTTGATCGACTGGCGTGAGGGCGAACGCTTTTTCATGCGTCACCTGATCGATGGCGACCTCGCGGCAAACAACGGCGGCTGGCAATGGAGTTCATCCACCGGCACTGACTCGGCGCCCTACTTCCGGATCTTCAATCCCCTGAGTCAGTCGGAAAAGTTCGATGCCGAAGGCGTGTTCATCAAACATTGGTTGCCGGAACTGGCCGGGCTGAACAAAAAACAAGTGCACAACCCGGCACATCTCGGCGACTTGTTCAGCGCACCGGACTATCCGCCACCTATCGTTGACCTGAACACCTCACGCGCCAGAGCCCTTGCAGCGTTCAAGGACCTGCCGTCACGACAGAGTGCCGGAGGCGACCATGAGTAGTTTCCTTTACCCTGCGCGTCCCGATTACCACCGGTTTTTTATTACCGCAGAAATGCTCTATGAACTTCTACAGTTATGGGGCCAGACAATTGTCGGGCTGAAAAGGAGAACGGGATGAGTCTTACGCCTCCACGAAGGTACTGGCTGACCGGAGCGAGCAACGGTATTGGCGCCGCACTGGCAGAAGAAATACTGAAAACCGGCGCCCATCTGGCCGTCAGTTCACGTTCAGCGGCACCACTGAAAGCCTTGTCCCAACGTTATCCCGGGCAAGTGCTGGTGCTGGCGGGCGACCTGACCAACAGCCAGACCGTACGTGAAATTGGCGAACAGATCGCCGAGGACTGGGGCTCGCTGGACACGGTGATTCTCAATGCCGGCACTTGTGAATACGTCGATGCCAAACAGATCGATGCCTCGATTGTCGAGCACGTGGTGCGCACCAATCTGCTTGCCAGCAGCTACTGCATCGAAGCCGCCCTGCCGTTGCTGCGAGCCGGTATCGCACCGCATCTGGTCGGCATGGCCAGCTCGGTGACTTATCTGCCATTGCCCCGCGCAGAGGCCAATGGCCGTTCGCGAGCCGGCCTGCGCTATCTGTTCGAGTCCATGCGCATCGATGTGGCTTCAGAAGGCATCGAGGTCACCGTGGTCAGTCCCGGCGCTGTCGACACGCCACTGCCGGCAAAAGATGAAATGTCGATGCCTATGAACTGGCCGGCGGATAAAGCGGCGCGGCATATCTTCGCGAAACTGGGAAGCCGTCCGCTGGAGATCACGTTTGCTGGAATGTTCGTGACGGCCCTGTGGCCGATGTCGGATTTTCCTGATCGGGTGGAACCGACGCTCGGTTCACGCAGCAGCCCGCCGATAGAGGACTAACCGCCAGGCATTGAGCGTCCGTCAGTGCTTTCACACAGCACTGGCCGACTGCCTTACACTGCGCGCCATGAAAACCATTCCCCACACGCAAATCGCTGAGCCGGCAGTCACCTGCTCGACTTGCGCAGCCTGCTGCTGCCAACTCGAAGTCATGCTGATCACCGACACGGGCGTGCCCGAGCGGTACATCGATACCGACGATTGGGGCGGGGAAGTCATGCTGCGCCTGGATGACGGTTGGTGCGCCGCGCTGGATCGCAACACGATGATGTGCACCATCTACGAAAAACGCCCGCTGATCTGCCGGGAGTTCGAGATGGGCGCACCGGAATGCATCGACGAACGCCTGGGGATTTCGACGGCGTATCGCTGAATTCAATTTCACCCTGAAACAAATGTGGGAGCGGGCTTGCTCGCGAAAGCGTCAGGTCAGTCAATTAAAATGTCGACTGATCCACTGCTTTCGCGAGCAAGCCCGCTCCCACATTTAGTACCGCGTTGCGTCTTACAACGGCATCGTGTAATGCAATGCGTAACTCTCTACACCATCGTTCGGAGTGGTGATCCCGGCGTTGGAATAGTGCGTCGCACGAACCCCGACTTCATGTCCGCCGGCAAAGCGCAAACCGAAACCAAAGCGGTCTTCGAACTGGAAGGCGCTGCCCAGATCGTTGCTTTCGACTTCGGTGCTGGCAAACGCCGCCACGCCAATCCCAAACTCAATGTAGGGTTTGACGTTCTGGCCGGCAAATTCATAAACAAGCACGGGTGAGAACGACAGGCTGTGGTTACTGGATTTCTCGTCACCCTCCCAATAGGTATAGGCGCCGTCCCAGTAACCGGTCAGACGACCAACGTCGCTCTGCCACCAGCTCTGGTCCCAATCGAATTGCACCCCCAATCGATAGGTCATGGTCGACTCGCCGGTTTGCCCCACGGCAAATTCCACACCTGCCGCCTGCGCGGTAAAAGTGTGCCCCAAAAGTGCGGTCGCAATCGCGGCCAAGCAGAATAGTCGCTTCACTTGAAACTTCCTTTTCCGAACGATTTCGTATGGTTTTTTTGTTACCAAGCCCTGCAAAACTATAGAAGTCAGCGATTTATCAGAAGTTTACCCCGACTCTTCGTATCCCCCCGGACAGCCATCTACCTGTTGAAGCTTCGCACAACACCAGAGGTATTCCACAGTATCGGCAAGATATTTCTGAAATGAAGCGGATCGGCGCTGGTCCAGAACTGTGCCTCACGGGAAGGTCCCTGGGCGAGCAGCTCGCCTTCGGCCAGCAGACGCTGAAGTTGTCGCGCGACGGCGGCGCCGGTGTCGATCAGGCTGATGTCCTCGGGGATCATCTGCCGCAGCATCGGCTTGAGAAAGGGGTAATGGGTGCAGCCGAGAATCAGAGTGTCCGCGCCGGCAGCCAGCAGTGGCTCGACATACCCGGCCAACAGCTGGCGCAACTCGGGGCTGCGCAGGTCGCCGTTTTCAATCAGCTCCACAAGCCCTGGACAGGGCTGGGTGATCACTTTCACATCCGTGGCGAAGCGGTCGAGCAACGCGGCGAACTTGGCGCTCTGCAAAGTGCCTGTGGTGGCCAGCACCCCCACCACGCCGGAACGGGTTGCGGCGGCGGCCGGCTTGACTGCCGGCTCCATGCCAACGATGGGCCATTCCGGATAGTCGCGACGCAGGTCGGCGACCCCGGCAACCGTCGCCGTGTTGCACGCCAGCACCAAAGCCTTGGCGCCCTGCTGCCGAAAGAAGTCGGCCATCACGCTGCAACGTTGCTGGATAAATGCCGGGGATTTTTCGCCGTAGGGAACATTTCCGCAGTCGGCGACGTACAACAGAGACTCATTGGGCAGCAAACGCTGGATCTCGGCCAGTACCGAGAGCCCACCGACACCGGAGTCGAACACGCCGATCGGCGCTTCACGCATGTTTCGGCCCACAGACGCTGCAGCCCGGATCGCGCTTGACCCGCAGTTCACGGAAGCGCGTGCCCAAGGCATCGATCAACAACAGGCGCCCCACCAGCGGCTCGCCGAATCCGGCCAGCAACTTCAACGCTTCAAGCGCTTGCAGACTGCCGACCAGCCCCACCAGCGGACCGACCACGCCGGCCTCGCTACAGGTCAATTCGGCTTCGCTGCCGTGCCCGTATAAACAGTGGTAACACGGACTCTCCGGTCGACGCGGATCGAACACCGACAGCTGCCCTTCGAGGCGAATCGCCGCGCCGCTGACCAGCGGTTTGCCGGCCGCCACGCAAGCGGCGTTGACCGCTTCACGGGTGGAAAAATTGTCAGAACAATCGAGGACCAGATCCACTCTGGCCACTACGGCGGCCAGGGAGTCTTCGTCCAGCGCCGCACGATGGGCGATCAGTTGAATCTCGGGGTTGATCGCCGTCAGGCGCTTGATTGCCGAATCGACCTTGGTCATGCCGACGCTGTCGGTGTCGTGAATGATCTGGCGTTGCAGGTTGGTCAGATCGACCGTGTCAAAGTCCGCCAGATGCAACTCGCCAACGCCCGCTGCCGCCAGATAAAGCGCCACCGGCGCACCGAGGCCGCCAAGACCGACGATCAGCACACGGCTTTCTTTCAATCGCAACTGACCGTCGATATCGATGTGCTGCAACAGAATCTGCCGGCTGTAGCGCAGCAATTCCTGGTCATTCAGCATGGCAGGCGTCCCAGACTGATGCGTTGATGGCCGCCCAGATCGGTGCGGCTGTGGACTTCTTCAAAGCCGCGGGTCAGCAGCAGATCGCGCACCGCCTCGGCCTGATCGTAACCGTGTTCGAGCATCAGCCAGCCACCGGCCTCAAGATGATCTGGCGCCTGGGCGACGATCAACCGCAGATCGTCGAGCCCGTCGACGCCGGCCACCAATGCACTGGCCGGTTCGAAGCGCACATCACCTTCCACCAGATGCGGATCGGTGGCGGCAATGTACGGCGGGTTGCTGATGATCAACTCAAAACGCTGACCTTGCAGCGCACTGAACCAGTGACTGCTCAGCACCGTGGCGTTGTTCAGGTGCAGACGCTGGCGATTGCGCTCGGCCAGGGCCACGGCTTCCAGCACGCGGTCCACGGCAGTGACTTTCCACGCCGGACGTTCGCTGGCCAGGGCCAGAGCGATGGCGCCGCTGCCGGTGCCCAGATCAAGTACTTTTGCGGGCGTGGCAGGCAACAGTTCAAGCGCGGCTTCCACCAGCAACTCGGTGTCCGGGCGCGGAATCAGTGTGTGCGGCGCCACTTCCAGATCGAGCTTCCAGAACCCTTGCTGCCCCAGAATGTAGGCTACCGGCTCACCACCGCGACGACGCTGCAAATACTCGGCGAAAGTCAGCGCCGCTTCGCTTGGCACGATGCGCTCCGGCCAAGTGTGCAAAAAGCTGCGGGACTTGCCCAACGCCGCCGCCAGCAACAATTCGGCATCCAGACGCGCCGTGGGCGAATCGGGCAAATCGGCGGCGCGCAACAAACTGGCAATGATCGTCATTTACTCACCTATCGCTGCCAGTTGATCGGCCTGGTACTCGGCCAGCAACGGCTCGATCACCGCCTCGACGCCGCCGGCGAGGATCTCGTCGAGGGAATACAAGGTCAGGTTGACCCGGTGGTCGGTGACCCGGCCCTGGGCAAAATTGTAGGTGCGGATGCGCTCGGAGCGATCACCGGAACCGACCAGCAGCTTGCGTTCGCTGGCGATGGCGTTGGCCGCGGCGGAGGTCTGCTGATCGTTCAGCTTGGCCGACAACCAGGACATCGCCCGGGCACGGTTCTTGTGCTGCGAACGTTCTTCCTGGCACTCGACCACGATGCCGGACGGCAAGTGCGTAATGCGGATCGCCGAATCGGTCTTGTTGACGTGCTGGCCACCGGCGCCGGAGGAGCGATAGGTATCGATGCGCAGATCGGCCGGGTTGATCTCGATGGCTTCCTGTTCGTCCGGCTCGGGCAATACCGCCACGGTGCAGGCCGACGTGTGAATGCGGCCTTGGGATTCGGTCGCCGGAACCCGCTGCACGCGGTGCGCGCCGGATTCGAACTTCAGCTTGCCGTAGACGTTGTCGCCCTCGACCCGGGCAATCACCTCTTTATAGCCGCCGTGTTCACCCTCGTTCTCCGAAAGGATCTCCACCCGCCAGCCACGACGCTCGGCGTAACGCGAATACATGCGGAACAGGTCGCCGGAGAAAATCGCCGCTTCGTCACCACCGGTACCGGCACGGATCTCGAGGAACACGTTGCGGCCGTCGTTCGGGTCCTTGGGCAGCAGCATGCGCTGCAGGTCGGCTTCGAGCGTGACCAGGCGTTCCTTGGCCTCGCGGACTTCTTCCACGGCCATTTCACGCATGTCCGGGTCGCTGTCCTTGAGCAGCGCCTGCGCGCCTTCAAGATCGCTTTGTACGCTGAGCAGCTTTTTATAGCCTTGTACCACCGGCTCAAGTTCGGCGTATTCCTTGGAATAAGCGCGGAATTTGGCCTGATCGGCAATGACTTCGCCGTCGCCGAGCAGCGCGGTCAGTTCCTCGAAACGGTCCTGGAGGATGTCCAGCTTATTGAGCAGTGACGCTTTCATTGCGGTTTTTTATCCGAAAAGCTATCCGATGAGCCCTCACCGAGGGCAAAGAGTTCCTGGGCCATCGCCAGCGCATCCAGGCGACCTTCGGCAGAGAGCTTTTTCAACTGCACGCTCGGTGCGTGCAAGAGTTTGTTGGTCAGCCCGCGAGCCAGTTGCACCAGCACCTCTTCGGCGCTGCTGCCGTTGGCCAGCATGCGCTGGGCCTTTTGCAATTCTTCGTCGCGCAGGCGTTCGCTCTGTTGACGATAGGCCTTGAGCACGTCCACCGCCGCCAATTCGCGCAGGCGGATCATGAAATCTTCGGCACCGATCGAGACCATCTCTTCGGCGGCCTGGGCTGCGCCCTGGCGGCTCTTGAGGTTCTCTGCAACCACTTCGTGGAGGTCGTCGACGCTATAGAGGTAAACGTCGTCCAGTTCGCCGACTTCTGGCTCGATGTCGCGGGGAACAGCGATATCCACCATGAAGATCGGTTTGTGCTTGCGCAGTTTCAAGGCGCTTTCCACCGCACCCTTGCCCAGAATCGGCAACTGGCTGGCGGTGGAACTGATGACGATATCGCTGCGCACCAGCTCTGCCGGAATATCCGACAGCAGCACCGCATGGGCACCGAACTGTTCGGCCAGGATGCTCGCGCGCTCCAGGGTGCGGTTGGCGACCACGATGCGCTTTACACCCAGGTCATGCAGATGGCGGGCGACCAGGGTGATGGTCTCGCCGGCGCCGATCAACAAGGCCTGGCTGCGTTGCAGGTCGCTGAAAATCTGCTTGGCCAGGCTCACCGCGGCAAATGCCACCGATACCGGGTTTTCGCCGATGGCCGTGTCGGTGCGCACCTGCTTGGCCGCGTTGAACGTGGCCTGGAACAGCCGCCCGAGCAATGGCCCGATGGTGCCAGCCTCGCGAGCCACGGCATAGGCCGACTTCATCTGGCCGAGAATCTGCGGCTCGCCCAACACCAGCGAGTCGAGCCCGGAGGCGACGCGCATCATGTGACGAACTGCCGCATCATCTTCGTGCACATAAGCGCTTTGGCGCAGCTCTTCGAGGCTCAAATGATGATATTCGGCCAGCCAGCGCAGCACGATATCCGCCGACAGGTGATCCTGTTCTATATAGAGTTCACTGCGATTGCAGGTGGAGAGGATCGCAGCTTCGCGGCTGTCGGTGAGTCGGCAGAGCTGCTGCAAGGCCTCAACCAGCTGCTCAGGGGTAAAAGCCACGCGCTCGCGGACGTCTACTGAAGCAGTCTTGTGGTTAATACCGAGTGCAAGGAAGGCCATTCAAAGTCGCTGGTGGTGACGTGAAGCCGGCAATTGTCCTACTTCGTCAGATCGAGAACAACTACTCGATATCTATCGCCCCTGTAGGAAGCACTGCAGACTGAGATCGCTTCTCGTTTACCTGGCATGCGGGTAAATTGCCGGGCCGGTTATGTTTGGCCCAAGGCTTGTGTCATGATGATCCGACCGCAGGTTAGTCGTCCTCTTCCTATATGAATAGATCTTCCGCGTTGCTCCTCGCTTTTGTCTTCCTCAGCGGCTGCCAGGCCTTGGCACCCGTTTCGTCGGACGGTACGCCGCCGGTTGAAGACAGCACCCCGGCCCCTGAAAAGCCGAAGGTCTACAGCTCCTTCAGCGAGGAAACCGTCTTCAGCCTGTTGAGCGCCGAACTGGCTGGCCAGCGCAATCGTTTCGACATTGCCCTGGACAACTACGTGACCCAGGCCATCAACACCCAGGATCCGGGCATCTCCGAGCGGGCATTCCGTATCGCCGAATACCTTGGCGCCGATCAGGCTGCCCTGGACACCGCGCTGATCTGGGCGAAAAACGCCCCGGACGACCTTGAGGCGCAACGGGCCGCGGCCGTGCAACTGGCACGCGCCGGTCGCTACGACGATTCCATGGTCTATATGGAAAAAGTCCTGCAAGGCAAGGGCGACACGCATTTCGACTTCCTCGCGCTGTCCGCCGCCGACACCGACCAGGACACACGCAACGGCTTGATGAAGAGTTTCGACCGGCTGTTGCAGCGCCACCCGAACAACGGCCAGCTGATTTTCGGCAAGGCCCTGCTGATGCAACAGGACGGCGACTCCAAAGGTGCGCTGGCACTATTGGAAGACAATCCGCCGGACGACGGTGAAATTGCCCCGATCCTCCTGCGCGCTCGCCTGCTGCAATCCCTTGATCGCGGCGATGAAGCCTTGCCGCTGCTGCAAAAAAGCATCAAGAAGTACCCGGACGACAAACGCTTGCGCCTGACTTACGCGCGCATGCTGGTTGAACAGGACCGCATGGATGACGCCAAAGCCGAGTTCTCGAGCCTGGTGCAGCAATACCCGGATGACGACGAACTGCGTTATTCGCTGGCGCTCGTTTGCCTGGAAGCCAAGGCCTGGACCGAGGCCAAGGGCTACCTGGAAGACCTGATCGCCCGCGAAAGCCACGTTGACTCCGCGCACTTGAACCTCGGGCGCATCGCCGAAGAGCGCAACGATCCACAAGGTGCGCTGATCGAGTACGGCCAGGTCGGCCCGGGCAATGACTACCTGCCGGCACAATTGCGTCAGGCCGATATCCTGATGAACAACGGCAAGACCGCCGAAGCCCAGCGCAAACTGGCAGCCGAGCGCGACGAGCAACCGGACTACGCGATCCAGCTGTACCTGATCGAAGCCGAAACCCTGTCCGCCAACAACCAGCCCGACAAGGCCTGGACCGTACTGCAGCAAGCGCTGCAAAAGTACCCGGACGACCTGAACCTGCTTTATACCCGTGCGATGCAGGCGGAAAAACGCAATGACCTGGCGCAGATGGAAAAAGACCTGCGCCTGATCATCAAGCGCGACCCGGACAATGCCATGGCGTTGAACGCCCTCGGCTATACCTTGTCCGACCGCACCACACGTTACGTCGAGGCCAAGGCCTTGATCGAACAGGCACACCAGATCAACCCGGAAGACCCGGCGGTTCTCGACAGCCTCGGCTGGGTGAATTTCCGCATGGGCAACCTCGACGAAGCCGAACGCCTGCTGCGTAAGGCGCTGGAGCGTTTCCCCGATCAGGAAGTCGCCGCGCATCTGGGCGAGGTCCTGTGGGCCAACGGCAAGCAACGCGAAGCCAAGCAAATCTGGAGCAAGTTCCTCAAGGAACAACCCGACAGCCCGACCCTGCGCAGCACCATCAAGCGCCTGACCGGATCAGAGACTCTTTAAGATTATGTTTTTGCGCCACATCATCGTTTTCAGCTTCATCGCCCTGCTCGCCGGTTGCGCGGGCTTCGGTGCCCGCGAATCGGTCGAGGGTCACGGCAACCCCGCCCAATGGCGCGAGCACAAACAGCAACTGTCCAACCTCGACGGCTGGCAGATCGACGGCAAGATCGGCATTCGCGCGCCAAAGGATTCGGGCAGCGGCACGCTGTTCTGGTTGCAGCGCCAGGATTACTACGACATCCGTCTGTCCGGCCCATTGGGTCGCGGCGCGGCACGCCTGACCGGGCGTCCGGGCAAGGTTTCGCTGGAAGTCGCCAATCAGGGGCGCTACGAAGCGGCCTCTCCGGATGCTCTGCTTGAAGAGCAAATGGGTTGGAAACTGCCGGTTGCCAACCTGGCGTGGTGGGTCCGCGGGCTCCCCGCTCCCGACAGCAAAAGCCGCCTGACGCTGGATGGCGACAGCCGTTTGGCCAATCTTGAACAGGACGGTTGGCAGGTGGAGTACAGCGCCTATACCGAACAAAACGGCTACTGGTTGCCCGAGCGGATCAAACTCCACGGCACCGACCTTGATGTCACCCTGGTGATCAAGGCCTGGCAACCGCGCAAGCTGGGGCAATGACATGCCGGCTACTCGCCTGACCCTGCCCTCGCCGGCCAAACTCAATTTGATGCTGCACATTCTGGGTCGCCGTGAAGACGGCTACCACGAGTTGCAGACGATGTTTCAGTTTCTCGACTACGGCGACGAAATTACTTTCGCCGTGCGCGATGACGGTGTCATTCGCCTGCACACCGAATTCGAAGGCGTTCCTCACGACAGCAATCTGATCGTCAGGGCCGCGAAAAAGCTTCAAGAGCAATCCGGTTGCTCGCTCGGTATCGATATCTGGATTGAAAAAATCCTGCCCATGGGCGGTGGAATCGGTGGCGGCAGTTCTAACGCTGCAACAACCTTGCTCGGCCTCAATCATCTTTGGCAACTGGGCTGGGACGAGGATCGGCTGGCTGCGCTGGGTCTGACGCTGGGCGCCGATGTCCCGGTTTTCGTGCGCGGCCACGCGGCTTTCGCCGAGGGTGTTGGCGAGAAACTGACCCCGGTTGACCCCGAGGAACCGTGGTATCTCGTGCTCGTGCCGCAAGTCTCTGTAAGTACGGCAGAAATTTTTTCCGATCCGTTGTTGACACGTAACACGCCGCCCATTAAAGTGCGCCCCGTTCCCAAGGGAAACAGTCGAAATGACTGCTTGCCGG
>RCUN01000622.1_pt1 | contig 17193 bp, 19 predicted proteins | sample 2166181 | NCBI WGS metagenome assembly RCUN01 (sample SAMN09932603, study PRJNA488358) | compost metagenome | feature: garden; material: soil; isolation source: compost soil in crotononitrile-enriched culture | place: Germany: Experimental Botanical Garden Goettingen | collected 2016-01-27 | reverse complement strand
AATATTGAATGGCTATGACCTTGTGGTCCTGACTCCAGATATATTTGGTCAGGAAGCTTTTGGGCTCGTGCAGTGCTTCTGTTTCGGCTTGCTCCGCATAGGCCATCACGTCATCCTCGTTCCGAAGTTTCAGTGTGCTTCTGGCTGCTTTACGGCTGTTTCCCTGGCTCCGCCTTGGTCGCATCAGCGTCAGCATTCGCTTTGGATTTGATAAAAGCGATCAGTGCATTCAGTTCCTCGTCACTCAGAGCCATGGCTGGCATGACGGCTGCGTAGCCCTTGACGATTTGGGCATTGGGATGAAGAACCGACTCTTTCAAATAGCCCTCATCGACCTTTACGCTCGTATCGTCGGCAAGGGTTTCGGTCTTGCCATACAGGCCCTTCCAGCTGGGGCCGACGCCCTTGTTGCCATCGACACTGTGGCAGACCAGGCAGCCAAGCGACCCGGCCAGTCGCTGCCCCTGCGCCACCAGGTCTTCACCCGGACTCGACGCTTCGCCAGTCGAATTTTGATCAGCACCCAATGATTTGATCAGGGCGATGACGGCACCCATTTCGTCGTCTTTGAGAGTATAGGCCACCATGACCGGTGGGTAGCCCTGTACCAGGCGGGCCTTCGGATCGAGAATCGATTCTTTCAGGTAGGCCTCGTCGACCCGCACGCCGGTGCCATCGGCAAGCTGTTCGGTGCGTCCGTACAGCCCCTTCCATCCCGGGCCGAGACTGGCACTGCCATCCTGGCTATGGCAGGCCTTGCAGCCGAGCTGTTCGACCAACTGGCGGCCTTTTTCCAGCACGCTGTCGCGACCGGGTTTGGCAGTTGTCGTCAATGTCTGCGCAAAAGTCGGCTGGCCTTTGAGCCATTGATCGAAGACGCCCTGCTCTTCCACGATCATATGGCCGCGCATGTTGTAATGACCTACGCCACAAAATTCAGCGCAAAGGACTTCGTATTTTCCGGTTTTAGTCGGCGTAAACCAGAAGTACGACACCATCCCTGGCACCATATCCATCTTGCTGCGAATTTGCGGTACATAGAAATCGTGCAGGACATCTTTAGAGCGCAGTAGAACTTTCACCGGCCGATCGAGCGGAAGGCGAACTTCGTTATTCATGACAAGCACATCGTCCTGGCCTGCAGGATCCTTAGGATCAAGACCGAGGGGATTGGTGGAGTCGACAAACTTGATATCCGACTTGCCCAGCTTTGCGTCTTGCCCGGCAAAACGATAGGCCCACTGCCACTGCTGGCCGACCACTTCAAGTTCGTAGGCATCTTTCGGTACCCGGATGAAATCGTTGTAGACAACCAGACCTGGCGCCAACATCCCGGCGATACCTGCCGAAGTAACGATGATCAACCAGGTTTCCAGTTTTTTGTTTTCCGGCTGGTAGGCCGCCCTGGCGCCCGCCTTGTGACGATATCGAATCACCGCTACCGCCATGAATCCCGTGATGGCAATGAAGAATATTCCGCTGATGATCAGAGTGATGAACAGGGTGGTGTCTATGGATCCCCAGTTGGAAGCGGCCGGTGTCGCATGCCAGGGCGCCAGTATGTGGAATAGCACGGAGGCAATAACGATGAGTATCAGGACAATTGCTATTGCCATTTGCTCTTCATCCTATTCCTGTTGTTCATTGGTTATGCAAGAAGCATCGCCACTGACATCCAAGCAGGGCTGACAAATACCACCCGTCCGGGCGTTAAAGTCAGTAAGAAGTATAGAGCCATCGGCTTGTACCGTGAGGCCGGCAAGGGAGTTACGGTTGCCAGCTATACTTGTTTGCTGATGACGGATGGCAACGTTCGAACCCTGCCCTCGTAGAGTCGTCAAACGAATGTGGTGACATTGAGCAGGGACGATAGCCACACAGTCCAGCAATCCACATGGGAGGTTTCGTCATGAGTGCCCTGACGATCGAAGGCTGGTGCAAAACCAGCGGCGACCAAAAGTCCACCCCGATGGGGGAAGTCCATTTCAACGTCGACGGACCTCTCCATGTCCGTCTGGAAGAGGCCGAAGAGCGCCTGCAGAAGACCCACGAGCGTGAAGCCATGGTCGATGTCGATATGGACTCGATGGAATTGATCATGCCCGAGGGATACGCGCCCTTGTCCGACTGTCAGATGCGTGTCTATCTGCACCACGAACGCGGCCAGTTTCATCTGGTCGGGCATCGTGCGAGCGATGGCAGCCTGATTTATACCAACGCGGTGTTGATCGATCAGTTGCTTGAGTAGCGGCGAGAGATTCGCTGCATCGATCGTTCTGTGCGGTGCGGTGCTGAAAACTCACCGATCGTAGAACCGGACACCCAGTGCCTCAAGACCTGGCGTACCGCAATGCGTGACCGCTAGTCTTCAAAACGCCCCGTGGAATCCCGATCGCGCTCGTAGCGTCGTGTGAGCGCAAACGCCGGCAGCCAGGCCTCGCGACGCACGACCCAGCTCTCATAGGTCGGTGTCAGTTGGTCGGGGGCATCCAGGGATCCGAGGTTCACTTCGATTTCGTCTGCGCTGCACGCAAACACGGACGAACCGCAGTGCGGACAGAAATGCCGCCCGGCGTAGTCACGTGTTTCGCCTTCGATCGTCACGGCATCCTGATGGAATATCGCAGACGCGTGAAACAGCGCCCCATGATGCTTGCGGCAGTCGAGGCAGTGACAAACGCCAACCCGAAACGGGCGCCCCGATGCGACAAGGCGCACCTTTGCGCACAAGCAACCGCCGGTGAATCGGTCCATGGGGTGTCTCCTCCAGGCCGTCCGAAACGGCGTATCAGCGTGGAAACAGGAACGTCACGGCGGCGCGAAAGCCCCAGCCTTGCGGGCCGTCTTCCGGGCTGTCGAGCCAGTAGCGCGGGCCGGCCTGCACCGTCAGCGGTTGACCGCCGATCTTCAACAATTGGGTGACCGTGAGGTTGACCGGGACCGACCATTCCCGCGATTGCCAGTTGTAGGTTGACTCGGTGTTGACCCCGTAGGTCGTGAGCGTACGGGTGGTGTACGAGAGGAAGGGTTGCAGGAAGGTCTGGTTGACCTTTTCCTTGTCGTCCGGCGGGCTGTCGTCCAGGCCCCAGATATGGTTGGCCAGAATGCCGCGGGTCCAGCCATTGGACTGTTTCAACGCCACACCCGTCGGGCCCAGGCCCCATTGCTCGCTGCCGAGCAACTCATCACTGCCGGTCGGTATCAGCAACGCCGGGCCGGCACCGAGTATCCAGCCACTTGCCGTCGGCTTGGTCGGCGAGAAGAAAAAACTCTGGGTGATATCGCCGGTGCCGGATTTATCCGCCGCGCCATTGGGGGCCAGGCCGTGCTGGTCGATGATCGGCAGAATGGTGCGAGAGATGAGATTCCAGTCCTCGTTCAGGGCGAACGGCAGCACGGGCTGGATATTGGTCACGCTGTGCATGCCCTCCCCGGTCGGCCCCATTTTCTGGTCCCAGTTGTACTGCACCGGCAGGCTGTACATCGCGGCGACCGGGTTGAGGGCTTTTTTCGCCAACTCTGCCGCATCCTCAGCCTGAGCCATCGGGATGAAGCCCAACGCGACGACGAGCGTCGACGCGCTACCCATCCACCCTTCTTTCAAATCCATCTCACTCACCTGTCGTTGTCAAACACCGGTGTTGCAAAGGGTTAGCGTAGGCAACTGTGATCGATGTGCAACCCGGCCCTGCCCCTCGCAGACCCTGTATTTAACGGTTTTTGAGAGTTTTTGATTCGGATTATCCCGCTGCTGCAGGCAGCATTCGGCCCGAATTGACCGGCGTGCAAACACCTGTACCCGAATGACAACTTTCATCACGTGAGAACCGAACACATGGGCATGTCGAATAAATGGATTGCGGGTATTGCTTTGAGCTGTGTATTTCAGGTCGGCTGTGTCTCGAAAGTGGCGCAACAGGAGCAATACTCGGGCTTCCTGGGCAATTACCAGGGCCTGGAGGAGCAAACCACGCCGAGTGAGCAGAAGGTCCTGCGCTGGGTATCGCCGGGGTTCGATCCTCGCGCCTACTCCACTGTGGTGTTCAGGCAGATGGAACTGTATCCAGCGCCGAAACCAACCGAGCGCGTCAGCCTGAAGACCCTGCAGGACCTGCAATTGATGGCCAGCAACAGCGTCAAGCAAGCCTTTGCCCGCCGCTATGCGATCGTCCCTTATCCACAACTGGCACCGACCAATTCGCGATCGCTGATCCTGCAAGCGGCGATCACTCATGTAAGCGCCAACAACGAAGGCATGCACTGGTATGAGGCCGTTCCGATCGGCGCCATCGTCGGGGCAACACAAGCAGCCACCGGGCATCGGGATCAGACTGCCGAGATGTACATCGAAGCCAACCTGATCGATGCCAAGACCGGTATGCCGGTCGCGAAGATCGTTCGCAAGGTGTTTGGCGCGACACTCGACAATGCCCAACAGCCGGTGCTTGCCAGTGACTTCAAAGTCGCGCTCAAAAGCATGACAGACGATATGCAGGCCCTGCTCCTCAAGCACTGATGCCCGGATAAGCCCCATCGCACGCAGGCTGGCATGGGGTTTGAACCGCGCTTGTTCTCTAACAAAACCGTCAGCCGTGCCGACGCCTGACGTGAGACCCCATCATGAAAATACTGGCCCATACCCTGGCGGTGCTCATGCTGTTGCCGAGCACCAGCGCCCTGGCAGTGACGGTGATCCCCCTCAAAGGTCAGACTTCCCAGGCCATCCAACAGGACACCAGTGCCTGCCAATCCCAGGCCAACGCACAACATCCGGTACAAAGCACCGTGCCGACCGGTGGTCGGGTAAAGGGCGCCGCAACCGCCGCCGTGGCCGGGGCGACCGCGGCCGAGGTCCGGGGCCGCCAACATGAAAACGTCTATGACCAGATCGACGACGACACCCGGCAAGACTATCGCCAGAACCACGCGCGCAGTGCCGCGGCGGCCGGTGCCGTGGTGGGGGCTTCCAGGCAACGCCAGGCGCGCCGGCAGAATGATGCGGCGAGCGATCAAAGCGTCACCGCCAACAACTCCGTCTATAGCAGCTGCCTGCAGCAGCGTGGCTACGATGTCTTGCCTTGATCGGCGGCGACAATGATCAGAAACATTGGCCGACCTTCTTCACCATGACTCAACGAACCGATTCGAATTTGAGGGCTTCACCGATGCGCCTAGCAGGTGTTCCAGTCGTGATCCTCGCTTCCTGGCTCCTGGCCGGTTGCGCCGCCTCCCCTAACAGCCCGACTTCATCGTTGCAAACGGACAAATCGCCCGAGCAGTATGTCGACTGCCTTGTACCTAAGTTGAAGGACAACGCGATGAGCCCGGTTGTATCTGGCAGCGAACGCAGTTACCGGGTTGTCGTTTCGAGCAAAATTGCCGTAGACACCGTGCTGGAAACCCACAGGGCACAGGATGGAGGCAAGGTGTATCTGTACGAGCGCCAATTGCTGGCCTCGACCTTCAGGCCATCGAGCATCGAGCGTGCCGCGCAGGAATGCCTGTAACGCCGATACCCTCCGCAAAAAAGGTTCTTCACGCATCGCGGGAACCTGTAGGAGCCAGCCTGCTGGCGATGGACTCCAGTGCGCCGCGTTCATCCAGGTCACACGCGTTATCGTTGACGACCATCGCTGGCAGGCCAGCTCCTGCAATTTCCCGGGCTTGCGTGAAAAAAACCAAAAAAAACCCCGCGTCCTCCATGAAGGGCGCGGGGCAAAAGCCGTTGAACGAGAGGTGAGGATCGTTTACGCCGCGCATGAACGCGATGAGTGTCAACGCTCCTCGAGATCCATTAAAAGCGCTAACGAGCGTGGTTCAAAGCTAATTGGAATCAAAAATAATCTGCCGTTGAACGGGCGCACAAACAACAATCATTGACTTGTATTGTGAACACTCTCGCCCCGTTCGGGAGAGACTAAAGCCTTGTCTGGACTGCGCAGGCAATCCGCTCAGACCCCGTCGCCGCACAAACCCACCCGCCCGAGCTTGCAGTTTTCGGATAGCGCAGAACATCCATTCAAAGCATTATTCATGCTGTCAAAATCAAAAACCGTGGGTCATCCAGCAATGCTTTTCCTTTGTCTGATTCAACTGATGCCTCTGACAGGCAGGGCTGTTTACCGCACTGCACGCTCCTGAAACGAGCCGGTCCCGCAATGTAAAGGCGACACACAGCGCGACTTGCACACGGTCCCCATCTTCGTTCACCTCCCAGTCCAGAATGTACCGAGCCAAATCCGGCCCCTATACTCAGGCCAGTACCGCCTGATCGGAAAATTTCTATGAGCTACACCTTCAAGTTGAAAAATGGCGCCGTGGCGATATTCGACCCGGACAGCGCCATGCTCTCCCTTACAACACCCCATGGAGATGTACAGAATTCCACGCTAGGCAGAGCCGAATCGCGTTTATTGGACCTGCTGCTGATGGAGCCGGGTGTCACTAAAAGCCGCGATGAAATCATCGACTACACCTGGAATGACCGCGTAGTTGCTTCCGGCAGTTTGAATCAAACCGTTTTCTCACTACGAAACATTTTGAATGACAGTCGGGATCACGAGATCCTGATGACTGTTCCTCGCCGGGGATATTGCTTCAACCGGCACTTTGTCGTCGATGCAGCAGCCGACGTACCGGCCCCCTCAGAAGAAGCTGTGCAGCCACCCGCAGCCACTCCTGGACAACGACCGTCGCCGGATGGCGATGAGTCGCTGGCGCCCTCGAGTAAAACCGAAAAATCCACCCGCATTACCAAGGCCCAACTGATCGCTTATATCGTTACCCTGGCAGTCGTTGCCTTGACGGTCTTTCAGTTCGACTTCGAAGCGCCAAAAATTGAAATATCCAGCGTCGACAAGAATGGACTGATCATCCACGCCGTAGGCAATGATCTTGCCGAGGCACAAGCGTTGTTGGAGCTATCGGCCAAACAATCAGAACAGCTTCCCCCCAACCTGAAGGGGCAAGTCTGGATCAACCTGTATAAAACCAACTATTCCGTTTCGTGCATTCGCCCGGATCTAAGCACTGCAAATCTACAATTAAACAGCGCCGAAAAAGACCTCGCCATGATGATTCGTCAATGCTTGGAAGTTACCTTATGAAGTTTGAAATTCCGCAAGCGGTTCACTGGCCGGTTATCGCCTTGATCAATGCACTCTGTATTTTCTCCATTTTTTATTCTCCTTCGCACTACATGGAAAATACCAGTTATCAAACAAAGGCCCGGCAATGGCTGGAAGATCTCAATCAACTCAACACCGAAGAGTATCTCACTATCGGGCATGGTCGGCTCACTGGGACCACGCTGGAAAGCCTGAATGGGAAAATCCGCAATGCAACCCTATCGGCAAATATAATCAAAGAAAGTAAAACGCAGGTACAGATCAAAATCAGTAACGTCAAGCTCAGCCAGGACAATGAACTCTTTGCCATTGAAAAGACCCCTGACCTGTTCTTCAGACGCCAATACGTCTTGCAAGAAGGCGCCATTCTGAACTACGAATTGATTCCCACGCAGAATAAAAACGCCGTATGCTTTTACATACATGATCTTGGCCGTTTGCGCTGCATGAACCATTAATTGACTCAGCACTCGCCTGGCACAGGCTCATATCAAAGATCACCCCTAATAAAAATAACAGTTATTGACTTGAATCAGATGGCGTCCCGGAAAAAAATCCCCCGCCAATAATCTCTGGAATCGAGCCTGCTTGATTCTCGTCCGGGACAATGCCCTACACAGGGGAATCAAGTGAAAACAATGCATTTCCTGCGAAGCAATACATCGACGACCTTCGGATGCCTGGCGGTTCTATTCCTGTCTGCCCTGCCCTTTTGTTCGTTAGCGAACGACGAACACTCCGTCGAAAGCACGACCATTGAATATTATGAAATTCAAACAAATCCGGATGACTCCCAGAAACTATCGCATCTGAAAATTCATAGTGAGAATGAGTATCATGCGGACGAGCAGGACAGTGATTCAGCCCTCTCGCCTCCACAAAGTGATACTGGAATGAGTTACGCCACCTCGCTCATTTTACTTTGAACAGCGCGGTATTTGCCGTCGCAAGCGGCGATTGGCCTCTTCTGACGACCTGGTAAATATGAGTTATTGACTTTGGAAGGCGCAGTCGGAATGAGATTATTTTCAGACCACGTCGTGGCAGAGATACAGCTGACACTAGGTTCTGCCTGAATGAACTGTAAATAAGGGAATCGCCTCGATGCTACTGAAAAACTTCGTCACCGTGTCGTTTGGTTTATTGCTTTCGCTCAAGGCCATGGCCGACGACAAGGGCATCTACAGTGCAAAATTGACGAGTGTCGAAACCAACAAGAAGGCTCCGGATTCTGTGAAAACTGGCTATCAGGTAAAAACGGGTTACCGTGTTGACGACTTTTATTCCTTTACAGCGGCAGCCATTGACCCGATGAAACCCCAGTCGAAAATATTCAGTCCGATGGTTGACCCGCGCAAGGTACAACAGCTGGACGACTCACCATCGCACAGCAATTACGCGTTTTCAGCGGAACTGGAAATAATCCGGGGGCTCTGACAACCCTCCCGACGCGGCTGTACCTTCATCCGGCATGTGACCGTCATCGCTGCACGGACAGTCATTGCCTGACCCTAATCATTCAACAGGTGAGCTTTCAATTTCATGAGTATCGCACCTCCCGATGAAATCTTTCATTTGTCTACTGCCTTGCCAAGCCAACTGAACAGAACCATAGGCAACTGGGAAATGAGCCTTATCCCGACCGAGCATGAGGCGCGCATCCGGCAACACAAGCTCTTTCACAGCCCTGAACTGCAGTGCAGTCGCCTTGAGTTCGACTCATCCATCACCCTGGTCAGTTCCGTTCCCGCCGGATTCGTCACATTCGCCATCTCGCAGGCCCCGATTGGCCGCCCCGTCGTGAACAATCACAAACTACGGCCTGACGAAATCATCGTACTGCACAGCGACGAATCGGTGCATTACACCTGCGAACCGAATGAAACACTGTTCACCATCACCACAACACTGGAGCACTATGACCGGTGCCGCCAACTTCACCCTGTCAAAGACATACTTGCGAACAGAACAAAACACAGCTACCAGGTTGATAACTTTCAATTCATACAGTCCGCCATTCAAGCCATCAGCGCCTGCTGTGTCGACATCAATGACGCGGCCTCCCCACAGTACGCTCAAGCAGATCGCTCAACGATTGAAACTGCGGTACTTGCGTCTGTATTGCAATCATTGACCCCCGCTGGCAGCTTTAGACGTAAAGTCCCCACCAGACGGAAGGTGGCGATAGAAGCCATCGAGTACATTCATGACAATGTCAAAAAAACGCTCACCATCAAGTCGCTTGTAAGGCAACTTGAGACGACAACCCGCACCCTGCATTTTGGCTTTATCGAGACATTCGGGATGTCGCCAATCGCCTATATCAGAAACTTGAGACTCGCCAGTGCCCGCCGCGACCTGATCAATAAAACATGGCCCACCGTGACGGAAACCGCCATGTTCTGGAACTTTCATCATCTGGGCCGCTTTTCCAAGGCCTATCAGACTGCTTACGGAGAGACACCGTCAGAAACGGCCAGGCGCAACTCAGCCAGGCCCAGGAATACCACCTCATCCCTATACAACCAGGTCGTTGGCGCGTTTCCATCAACCCCCTGAAAATGAGGATTAATAATTTCCGTTGATTAGCCATGGATGCCGACAATTGCTTGTTTTCCCAATCAAGGAGATAAGCATGCTTCATCGAATAAACACGCTGCCACTCAAGCAAAAAATCATGCTGTGCATGACCGCCTATGTCAGCGGCATCTTATTGGCCTGGGTCATTGACTGGTACTGAAGAGGTTTAACTCGCGACTGCAAAGTGCACAGTGAAATAATGATTCCTCGGGGTTTTCGATGATTGCCGTATATAAAGCGTTATCTGGAAGGCACGCAATCACTGTATGTCTGATTGCTGCAGCGGGCTGGGCTGCATGGTTCTGCGCCGCAGGTCTGGCGGAGTCAGTCGTTGCACGGAAGTTGAATAACGTTTATGCCGATCTGCGTGCGGCTCAAGTGGAGCCCAATGCGCAGATCGACAAGGTACTGGAAACCCTCGGCGATCTTGATCGCTCAGGTCAGGAATGCTCCGTCGAGCAGTATTCACAACTGGCCGACCTGGTCAAAGACCTGCGATTTGTTGATCAAGCGGCAATCCAGTTGCCCAATGGCAAGATCTGCTCCTCCTATGGACAAGAACTGCCGTCGATACTCGCCGGTAATGAGAAGCGCAGGTTCTCCGTTGGAAGGCGAACCTATTGGGTCGATTCCGGCCACGCCGTTTCTGCGGACACCGACTTTATCATCGTGTCGGAACAGTCGACCTACGTCTGGGCAAACAAGAAGATCCTGCTCGACAACTTGAAGTTTCCCGAGGATCTGCAACTGGACCTCATCGGCCCCGGTGGCGCAGTACCCATTGCCTCCACAGGCCTCAAGCCCCTGCAAATGCTGAAACCGTTCCACCTTGAAGAACTGGTTGCCTCGGCAGACAAGGTCCTCATCGCCTTTGCAGGCAACCGAAATGAACTGATCTCGGTCATTTCGCTTCCGTCGAGTTACCTGACAGGTCTTAAATTCAAATTATTCATTGGCCTTGCGTGCGTGTTCGCAGCACTGCTGTTGCTCGCAAGGTGTATCCAACGGCATTACACCTCTACTGCCGTACGACTTCGCAAAGCCCTGAAAGCCAACACGCTGGGCGTTCACTATCAGCCGATCGTCAATTTGACGACAGGCTATCTGGTTGGCGCCGAATCACTTTCCCACTGGAGCGACAACGGCACCCCTATGCCTGCTGACGTGTTCATTGCGGTGGCGGAGAAGTCTGACCTGATCCGCACACTGACGCGTTCGGTGATTCGACAAGTAGCGGAGGATTACAGCACTTACCTTTGGGCGTGCAAGGACTTCTACATTACGGTCAATCTGTCTGCCCAGGATATTCAGGACCCGGACTTTCCAGACTATGTGGCCAGCGTGCTGGCGACCTACAACATGCCTGTGTCAGCCATGGCCTTTGAAATCACCGAAAGAACCATGCTCGACCAGAAGCCTGCCGCCATGCAATTGCGACGGCTTCGTGCGTGCGGTCATCGCATCGCCGTGGACGACTTCGGTATCGGCTATTCCAACCTCTCGCTCCTCGATTCAGTGCCTTTCGACATTCTGAAAATAGATCGCTCGTTCATCGCCGCCGACAGGATCGCGGCCGAGGATGCGCTGTGGCGACACATTGCCCAGTTGGCCAGGTCGCTAAGACTCAAGGTCGTGGCCGAAGGTGTCGAGACTGCGGAGCAACTGCCGCATCTGGTTTCGGAGGGTGTCCTGTTGGCACAAGGCTGGTTGTTCTCCAACGCGCTGTCTGTCCAGGCGTTGGCAAGACGCTACTTTCAATGCCCGGCAAACAGCCCGCCTTACGACCCGAAAATATCAATCAATGACTTCTATTAACGCCTCATGGCCCCTCAAATGCTCGCCGAACCCTAACACCTGACAAACCTGTACAAGGACTCCACTACACATGCTACTTCGAAACCTTGGCTTCGCTTCACTGCTATCGCTGCTGTCTTTCCAGGCGCTCGCTGATGACAAAGGTTTGTATCTTGGAGCTGGCGTAAGCAGCATCCAGACCGAAGAATCCCGGCTGGACGACGAGGACACCAGCTACAAAGTTTATGCCGGCTATCGCGTCAACAGCTACCTGGCCTTCGAAGGTGCCTACGTCGATCTCGGTCAATTCAAGGACAAGAACATCGATTTCGACGGCAAGTCGGCTCAGGCTGCCGCCCATGTCGGCTTTCCGCTGGGTGATCGGGTGCGGTTGTTCGGCAGTGTCGGTGCCCACGCCTGGGACGCCGACGGCAATGCCACCGACGACGATACCGGGGTTGACCTGACCTACGGCGTCGGCGTCGAGTTCGATGTCTTTCGCAACATCGGCCTGCGCGCTGAATACGAAGTTCTGGAGGTCGGAGAGATCGACCTGAATCAGACGACTGCATCCGCCTATATGCTTTTTTAACACCGCTGCAACTGAGCGACCGGCCCCCGGTCGCTCATCGAACTTGTTGCAACGTCCCCCACCCTGGCACCGGACCCGATCACCGATGCTCACGTGTGCCTTTGCTCCCGCAATACGCACTCCCTCCCCGCCGAGTGCCAAAAAGCCAACGACACCAAAATCCCGAAGTCCTTCGCGGGTTTTTGAAAGCCCCCGCTAACACACTAGAACTACAGAATCGTCCTACGCTCAATCACTGGAAAGCCGCCCAATGGGTCCGCCAGGAATCCAACGTCGTCCAATCGATGCCTTTTTCTAATTCAAAACGACAAACAGGTCCGCGCATCATTATCTGCGTCTGGATGGTCTGCTCAGCGTCGGCGGTATGTCCCCACGGAACCGTGTCCAGGTCCCGCAGCAGCCCCGCCAATATGTCCTGATCAAGACGATCGCCAAATTGAGCGACCAAGTAATGTTTCGCTCGGCGAAATCGAACTCCGGTGCCGATTAGTTGCGCAGCCAAGGGAGATGCGCCACTGCCCGCCACAGCAATTTCGGGGGCATGCCGCACGATCATCCCCGACATTCCCGATAGCGTTGACGATCCCGCCGCCATGACTTGCTGGAGGTCATCCGCCAGGTCCGAACGTTTGAACAGGCAGGCTGCAATCAGATCATCGCCGACATTGAAGACGTCCCGCCTGGCGAGTTCCGAAAGTGCTTCTCTTGGCCACTTGGCTGCCAGAAAAAGGCTGGCTTGACGGAGCGACTCATAACGTTCTGACCACAGTCCATCGTCCTCGGAATCCTCATTCAGCCAGTGCACATACCCGTCAATTATTCCGCGGCAATAATCGAATCCCCTGCGCAGGCAATGCAAGAGCAGACCACGAACGAGTCGACTCTGCGCTATCGCAGCGACAGTCGACGACAAAGGCAGGGCGTGCAAGGCGACGTACTGCGACGCATCATCGAGCACCGCCCGATGATGGATCAGTGTTGTGAGTATCGCCTTCCATTTCAGCCCATCGAAACGCTCGGCGAAGCCGTCGACGGCTTCGTTGGCAACATACGAAAAATCGTAAGAGGCGTCGAATAGCAAACGCGTGGCGACCACAAAATGCCTGAGATTCTCGTAATCCCAAGGATCTGATTCTTGCGCGTGCAGACGGATGAACAGTGTCCAAGTACCCAGCACCTGTTCGCGCCTGATTGTCAGTGCTGGGAACATCCAGGCACGGAATCGATCGAGGAATACCTCAAACGCCAGGATCCGCGCGATTTCACTCCCGGTGCAATCCGGTGGTTCCGTCCACTCCACCGAAATCTGCCGCGGCGTGAACACGTAACTGACTTTGTGCGTTCCCATGGGAATCTGAATCTCGAGCAGCTCTCGCTCGAAACGCAGAACCTTTGTCGAACGACTACTGAACGTCGAACAAAAGTGTTCGAGCGCTTGTACGCGCCTTGGTAGCTGCTGTGTATCAAGCCGCAGCCCCGCCAGGGAGTATTGATGAAGGAGGTTGTGTAGAACGTGAGGATTTTCGTACCGCTGAGTTCCCCCGCGGGAAAGCACAATAGCGCCAAACTCGAACCGCCAGTTGCGGTCCTGTATCTCGAATGACTCCGGGATCGCTTCATCAGCCCACTGACTCAGCCAGGTTTGAAAGCACTGGAGCACTGCGGTATCGCCCTCAGAAAGCGATCCCATGCTCAAAAAATCGATCCAGCATTGCAGCGCCATGAGGTAGTCGTGGTAGCTGCCAAGATCGCCCTCCTCCACTGCACGCACTAGCATCCCTTTTAATGAGGCATCGTAAGTTTCGACTAGTGATCCCCTGATCTGCTCGGCAACGTTATCCAGACCTGCTTCATACAGCGCGCCTCGCAACGTCAAGTAGGCATGGTTGAGTTGTTGAGGAAGCCGCACCGTTGCGCCGCCACCCGACACAATGCCTCTAAACGACGCTACTGAATGCCGGAATGCATCCACCGGTTCAAGGACGGCGGGATTATTGAGAGCCTGCCGCGTAAGCAAGATTGCACTCGATATCGGCAACTCCAAGGAACGGATGGATATCATCGCCTCGACAAGCAAGCCATCTTCAAGATCTCGAGACAATGCCTCGAGATAGGAGATGGCATCATCCTGCACATAAACGGGCAGTTGCGCACATTCCGTCCTGACGAAGGCCACGCATTCTAGAATCAACACGGCGTTTTCTCGCCGAAGCGACGTCAGTTGCGCAGCGGCCGAACCGAGCAGACGACGCAACGTTTGCGGTGGCACCCAAGACATCGCCGCTTCACAGTCGAGCAATGCCATGATGATTCGAAGGTCACCGCTTGTGACCAAGGTGCGTGTCACGGACGACAGACCGAACAGTGCGCGCAATGGGTTCTGCGGCGTATCCCGAGATACTTGAACGGCACGTTCGTAGTCTCTCGAAAAATCCGTGAGCGCGCGGTACTCATCGGCATACCCTGGATTCTTTGACCGCCAGATTGCCGCGAGCAAGGAAGGTGACTCCACTACGCCATCTGCACGATGCATCCACCTTTCCGGCATCGGTTGCTCGGTGCGTGCGAACAGCCGTTCCCTGGTTTCTCTCGCGATCGGCAGACGACGCAATTGGGAAAGGATTTCGCTGCAGTTTTGCGACAACTTGCCACCCGGTGCCAACACCTCATCGGTAAAGACAAGAGCGCAATCATCGGGCACCACCAACTCTCGTCGTAGCTCAGTCTGAACTGCTCGCAGCATTGTCGCGTCACCGAGAATGCAGGTGCCACGGTCAAATACAACGCTGTCTGCTCCGGCTGGCATGCGTCGAGTGTCCATTCTGACGCAGGTAATTTTCTGCTGACGGAACATGATGCCGGCGTGTTCCTCCGCACTGCCTTCGTCCACTATCACTACCGCCACGTTTGCCTGCTCCCGCGCGTTGAGCGCAAGATACCGGCGCCAAGCGCTCATGAGATCCGGTGCCACTAATGCGCGGCCCGAAGATTGTGCCCCCAGCATCAACAAGCTGGCATCCACAACATCGTAGCGCCCGATCAGCGCTTCACGGCATGCATCGGTCAACACATCACGATCGCGAAAGGCATCATCAAGATACGCCGGCCGCACCTGCAGCAGGTGCAACCGTCGCACTGTCGTCGCGCATAAATGGCGTCCGCGCCAGAGCCTAAGGTCTGAACAAGCCGGACGCAGGACCAAAGAGGTCGCCAGCGAGCCGGTATTCTGAGCGCTGGCAAAACCAAAACCGATCGTATGTGCGACATTCATCAGCTTTGGGTTTCTCGGCATAATGGTCGTCACAGACACAAAGCCAAGCGTTGTATCGATGCCCCATTCGCAATCGATAGCCATGAAGTCAAACGTCTGCATCAGCTCGTTGCAAACCGCCTCCATGTGTTCAAGAACTGCCGTGTCCAGATACGGCGAATGATCATGACCGACATTGATGGAGACATCGATCTTTAGCAGCGGCTGCACAAAGCATGGAATGGCCTCGACTTGATCGTTATGCCCCGAAAGCGCGAGCTGGAGTCGTGCATGCTCGGTAGATCCACTCATGGCCACCGCGGCAATGCACTGTATCAGCGCTTCTGGCTCGGGACAGATCAGGCTTTCGTAACCACCGGCATTGACGTGATCCGTCAGATCCTCGTTGCCTGCACTACGCACGATCCAGGGCGCCGGACCACAGACATCTTCTACGCTTCGCACCAACCCCGGAAAAGCTTCCTCTAAAGCAGCTCCGTAGATCGATACCGCGTCATCCGCCTTTGCCTGCCCGCCCGCAACCGCAGTTGACAAAGGAGCAATCGGAAAGATGGGCAGCACAAGATTACTCAGGGAATCGATCTTCCGAATGCGCAGAAGCCGATCCACCTTGGGTCCGTAGAGCTGTTCTTGGTCTGTAGTCATGGTTTAGCACGCAGGATTCGATGAATGGGATGGTGCAACATGGCGCTAATCGTCACCGTGCCCCTACGACGAACGCGTTTCGCACAGAAATAAAGCTTATGAAGTAAGTTGGTTACTTCCGTTATGTGCATCACGCCGAGCAAGTCGTAAACACTAAACATGTAAATGAGGTTGAGATTGCTGTGCCGACAACAGTTGGAGATAGCATGTTACATTTCCATGTGGCAGGAGCTCTTGCAATACCCGATGAGTTCGAAAAGCCTTACTGGAGAAGAGTCCTACAAAGCCTAAAGAAAAATACTACGCCACTGTATTATTCCGAGTTAGATTCGGAACTTGCAGACCGACGCGATTTGACCTGAATTAAATATCGTGCCTTTATCAAAGAGATTAATTACTCTTCGAAAACCAGCCAAGTTAAATTCGCTAACTAAAAACCAATCAGCAAGGGGGCACACTCTTGACACCTCATTTCATTCGCCAACTCGTCATTCACACGCTCTGCAATGTGACCGGCGAACCCCCTGAAGCTGTAACAGCCCTCGACAGGGTTGAATTGAGTACACGTGACTGGGAGCAGCTCTTCAGCCGACTGGAAGCGACACTCGACATCCAGACCGGTATGTTGACTTCGGCCGAGCGAACGATCTCCATCGACGCGTTGGTGCGTATGCTGCATGTCAGGCTAAAAGACGACATCGTCATCTGACCGGTACGTGATCGGAATCGTTGTGAACCCTGACGCGAGGCATAAGCTCCCCCTCAGGAGGGCTGATCACGTGACATGATGTATTGCTTACGTGCCTCTCCGGGCGGTGGCGACGACTGCGATTTCTGGACCAGTGCGCAGGTCGTGGAGTATGAATCCAAGCATGGCGCGGGCTCGCGGTCTGACGTCAATCAAGGCTCCTTCGATTCCTGCGCCGGCGCCATGTACCACTTGTCCCTGGGCACCCATTTCTCCTGTTGCGGATCACCCAGGTAGTGCGGCGACATGATCTGCACACCGTACTCGTTGAACACATCCTGGATGTTGGCGTGCAGCATGCTCAGCAGCACCGCTCTCGGCCTCGGCTGGCTGGGGATGGCCTGGGCCACCAATCGGTACTCGGGGTAGAAATCCGACAACGCCGTCTGGAACACCTGCGGCGGTGGGGTTTCGAGGACGCCGGGCGTGCGTCTGG
>RCUN01000620.1_pt1 | contig 17307 bp, 18 predicted proteins | sample 2166181 | NCBI WGS metagenome assembly RCUN01 (sample SAMN09932603, study PRJNA488358) | compost metagenome | feature: garden; material: soil; isolation source: compost soil in crotononitrile-enriched culture | place: Germany: Experimental Botanical Garden Goettingen | collected 2016-01-27 | reverse complement strand
GTCTTTCCAGTTGTGCAAACCAGCCTTCCACGGCGTTCAGCCAAGACGCGCTGGTTTGTGTGAAGTGCAATTTGAAACGCGGATGCTTTTCCAGCCACTGCTTAATTGCAGCCGTTTTGTGGGTCGAACTGTTATCTAGAATCACATGCAGATCCAGTCCGGCTGGCGTGCTGCGTTCAATCTGTTGCAGAAAAGCCAGAAACTCCTTGGCTCGATGGCGCTGGGTAATCCGTCCGATTACTTGGCCGGTCAGGATGTCGAAAGCCGCGTACAGACTCGCCGTACCATGGCGCTTGTAATCATGCGTCCGGCGTTCAACTTGACCTGGGCGTAGCGGGAGCATCGGTTGGGTGCGATCCAACGCCTGGATCTGGGTTTTTTCGTCAACCGACAACACCAGGGCATTATCCGGTGGGTTCAGATAGAGCCCGACCACGTCGACTACCTTGTCGGCGAAATGAGGATCGTTGCTGATTTTGAAGGTCTTCAGGCGATGGGGTTTGAGGTCGGAAGCGGCCCAGACCTGCCGAACCTGCCACGTGGTAACCCGCGCATACTTGGCCATCAAACGGACGCTCCAGTGAGTGGCTTCCTGGGGTACACGCCGGGTGGTCAGTGTCAGGATTTCGTTGATTTTATCGGGCCCAAGTTTGAGTGGCTGGCCGCTGCGCGGCAGATCGCTCAACCCTTCGATTCCCGCCTCCAGATAACGTTTTCGCCACTTGAATACCGTCGGCGGCGTGACCTGCAACTGCTCGCTGACGGCCTTGGGCGTCAATCCGCCAGCCAGTAGAAGCAGGATGCGCGCTCTCTGGGCGAGGCTCTGTTCCAGCGTACTCATACGCAACCAACCTTGCAGGGCGATGAGATCGGAAGGCATTAAAGCGAAGGGGGAAGTCGGTCGGGCCATGTGCATAACCAATCCATGACATTGGACGCACAGTATATCGTTACCATTAGATAAATGAATTAACCGCTCATTCCACTAGGGTGGGGCGAACATTGATGACGAGAAGGAGAGGAGTGAAGTAGCTTGGTTTACATCAGCATATCCGTTTTGGCAGCAGAACCGACGGTGCATGGATTTCAACCGCGATCGCGGATTCCGATACATTTAACTGAATAGCCTCGCACTTTTTCGTGAACGTGGTATTCCAGTATCGGGGTAACTCCCGACTCAGATGCTGTGGGAGGCTCTCCAAGAGAGGGGTTGGCACTCAATAGGATTGACGAACCGTCGCAGTTGGTGATCATGCGTCCGGGAGCTTGGCTTATCATGAGGGAGGGACATTGCATAGGGCGTAAAGCCGTTGGCCAGACAACCAGTTTCTTTGTCGGTTATCCAGCTCCTTTCCGAAGTGACTTTGATGCACCTTCGGCTGCTTAGCAAAATAGTTGTGGCAGCCGGGTCAATGAGGGGGAATCTGGCGATTAGCTGGCGTACCCGTGATCGATGCGCTCGAGCTCAGTTTTCACGAGTTCGTATCCCGCTTCGCTGTGGGCCGCTTGCAACCGAGAGTTTCCACCGGCCACGACTAAAGGCTGATTCAGCCAATGATCGGCTTTAATTTTGTTGCCAAAGACTCGCTCGGCTTCGCGCTGAATGAACTCAACATGTTTCATTTTTGGTTCTCGTGAGAGGCACTGCTGGTAACAGGGGGCTTACCGCCGAGCGTTCGGGTTTAGCGTGTTTCTGTGGTGGGCTCAGGGCAGCTGGTAAAATTTCGCGAAGCCTCAATGGCTTGCTTTATGATCTGTACGGGATCAATCATATAACGGTAAGCGACGAACAAATTGAGCGCGAGCCAGGCGATTTGTTTGGACGAGCCATTGAAGCTTCCGTGGTGGGAACAGTTTCTCCAAAAGCCATTCGCGATGAAAATAGCAAAAGTCGCGGCTATCAGGGGAGGGGTGCTGAGCCGCCCCATGAACACAATGTAGTGACAACCGAATGAACTGGGCCGTTTTCACTTCGGATGGCCCAGATCCTGTTGGCTGTCATGTGTACCAAGCGCACCGTCCTTCAGCACCTGGTAGACCTCGCGGACGGTGACGCCGGTGGTAGAGAGGGTACTTGTGAATGGTGGCCGTCATTGCCATTACCTTATAGCAGCGATCAAGAAATGACGAACAAAATTCTTACTGAGTTGATGGTGAGATTGAATTTGTTAAGCCCGGGTAATCATTCAGTGCAAGACTAGGCGCACCATCGTCCAACGGCTCGCGCATCGGCTTATGTATCATTCCGGCTTCAGCATCTGCGCGAATCTGTTCGAGTTCCTTGTGAAATGCTTTGTCCTGAACCGTTGGCTTACTGGTGTATGGCTTTCGTTCCGGTTCAGGCTTGGCAGCATAAGTAGTTACCGCGTCAGGATCGTTCCGTAGCTTTTCTTGAACTTGGGACTCCAGCATCGCACGAAGCGCGTCTTTATCGGGACGAGTCAGCAATTTGTTACTCCTATCAGGAAACCTGCCCCAATAATCGACTGGGTCATGACTGGTTGGTGAAAATCCAATCGTTCATGCCGAAAGCACGGCTGCAGTGCGGTCGTTGGGGTTACAGGTCAAAAGGACAAGTCATCAATTTCATCCACCAAGGCAAAAGTGTCAAATTGGGTACATGTCTTGGGTGATTCTGTCATCAACACTCTGGTTCACCGCATGAAGGCGTTGGTTCTCGATGAACCCACCAATGGCCTCGACATGGGAGCCAGCTTTGGGCGTTTTTACTCATGCGTAACTCCAGTGGTAGGGGGCGGGCCATGTGACGGGCTCGAAACACATCCCCCAGCTATGATTTGAAACCTGAAGGTGGTAGGCAGCCTTTTTTGGAGGGGGGAAACGATGCCAGGTGATGGACAAGTGATGAGCACCGGCATTGGTATTAGATGCGCGAATACAATCTTGTCGACGAGGTTATCCAGATCCTGCAGATCTAGATTTACCCTGAACAAAAAGGGCTTCCTCCCAACAGAGGAAGCCGCCCCTTGCCTAGGCAGGGAGGAAGGCGCATTTGTAATGCTAGGCAGTGGTTGGATAGTACTGAGGGCGACTTCCAATCCCCTGAAAGCTCTCGGTTAGCTGCAGCTACCATTAAACAATGGTCAAAAGGCTGTATATAGAACTGCTAAAGGCTGTAAAGCATATCTAGTCGTCGCTAGAGGCAATGTTGTTGTAAGCGGCACAGCAGTTGGGTAGGTTATGGTTTTGCCATTGATACCGAAGAACTGTTAGGCGTACGTGTAAATCAAGATGCGAAATTGTGTCTTGGACGCTGCATAAAAATTGGTGGGGATTTGGAAGGAAGGCTACGGTTATTGCAGTGTTAGGCCTTTCGTAGAGATTAGGCGTCGACCATCATGATGGCACGTAGAGTTTGGGCAAGCAGAGCCCGATCGGGAAGGTAGCAAGTATCTTCAATTAGCCAGGAACTGACGATTACATCTACTTGGACGACGCTCGCACACCATGGAATGACCATTGTGCCTATTGGATAAAGTGCTCGGAATTGTTTGGTGTTTCCCAGTAGGTGGGTACGCCTTATGGTGCCTCAACTATCGCCGGCGCCGACGGTTCCCGCCAGATAGCGAGTTCGTGGTGGGTATTGCCTTGGTAATCGGTTTCTTTACGCGCCCCCTCGCCGTACTAATGGCCCTATTTGTACTAGGCACTGGGTTCTTAGGGCATCATTTGACGATGTCTGATCCAGAACGAGCCGCGAATGTGATCCGGCTCTCCAAGAATCTGAGCATCATGGGTGGCTTATTGCTCCTCAGCGTTATCGGGCCTGGTCGGATCTCAGTAGACAAGCATTAATCCTGGATAACAAAAGCGTCTTTTCGATGGCGCTTTTGCCTTTCTCAAAAGGCATAACTTTCAATGCCGCTATATCGCGCGCTAACGATGCGTCACCCGCCTTGATCCTCGTCCTCATTACCACCCATCTCGACGCGAAAGCGTTATCTCCTCAGCTCCGAGACGCCGATCCATGACACTACCGTGGCGCGAAAAAATGAGTGATGAGGAAGTATTTGCGGGGGGGGGGGGCGTAAAGATAGGATGGGGCTCTATTCTGTTAATCTGCTTGCAAAACACCTCAACATTTAAATGGGGTCATCGGGGGGATGCCACTTACCGCGTATTCGATCACGTTGAGTAGGGAGCTGGATGTCGAGCAACTGCTGCAACACTATGCGAAGTCCGAAGGCATGCCATATGAGTCTAAAACTCTGTGATTACGCCCGGGCGGAGGCTGGTACAGCGATCCCAGAGAACATCGTTCAGTTTGGGGTCGCCTACGATGCCGTGACGAGACTGATCCGAGAAATGGTATGTACTCGCTGCGATTCTTGAGGCACTCGTGGCATTCAGGCGAGAGGGGAGATCATGAGCAGTACGGCTCCTTCTTTTCGGTCCGATAAACGGTTATGCCCAGAAGCCTTTGTAACCTCGAATTCAGCGGACTCGGTGCGATGCCCGTTATAAGATGGCGTTCATTTTTCGGTGCTTTTTGGCCGCGTTGAGCCGAATCTCTCGCTCCGCGTTCATGTGCGCCACCATAGGTAGGATAGGGGAAGCACATGGACGAGGCCGCAGAAATCACGGTTGAAGCTGAAGTTGAGCGAGTCAAAGTTGTCCACATTCACAGTGCCGTCGTTTCCAAGCTAAACCTCGCGGACTATCAAAACGCTGTCCCGGTCATTCGGGAGCTGCGAGTCGTCAATGAGACAGCAGTCAAGTACAACGACTTGGTACTGACGCTGACATCCTACCCTGAAGTTTTCAAACCCAAGACCTGGCGCATCGACACGTTAGTTCCGGAGGCATTCATGCCCATCCCGGGCCATGACCTTGTGCTGGATGGGGTACTGCTCGGTCGCCTCACTGAAGCGGAAAACGCCACGCTCACCTACACATTGACCGCCGCAGATGCTTCGGCCGAAGAGGGGCGAGCGGAAATTGCTCGTCTGGATTTGGTATTGGAGTTGTTGCCTCGCAATCACTGGGGTGGCCTTTGTCATTTACCAGACATGACTGCGGCGTTTGTTCAACCGAATGACCTTGCGGTGGAGCGGTTGCTCAAGCAGGCGGCTGAGGTATTACGTCAAAGCGATAAAAGCTCTGCCCTTGATGGTTACACCGGCGGAGCGAAACGGGCGTGGGAGCTGACTTCGGCCATATGGGCTGCTGTGGCCCGTATGAAGCTGGATTACGCACTACCACCGGCGAGCTTTGAGCAAACCGGCCAAAAGGTGCGCAGCCCTAGCCACGTCACGGAACATGGTCTGGCGACGTGTTTTGATCTTGCGTTGTTCTTCTGCGCCGCCATTGAGCAGGCGGGTCTTAATCCCGTCCTGGTGTTTACCAAGGGGCACGCTTTTGCGGGCTTTTGGCTTAAGCCTGAAGAGTTTTCCACGACCGTCATCGACGACATCACGGCCGTGCGCAAACGTATAAAGCTCAAAGAGCTGATGTTGTTCGAGACGACCTTTGCGACCCAGCACCCGGTACCGTCCTTCACTTATGCCACTGATCGCGGTGAGCAATTGATTGCTGAAGGGCAGGACGAAGATTTCCACCTGCTGCTGGATGTGCGCAGGGCACGTTTGCAACGTATCAAACCATTGGCCAGCGCCGACGCGCAGGTTTCGAAGCTGCCGGCGGATGATGATCTTGCCGGTGGGTCGCAGCTCCTAGTCGGTATTGCACCGGCACTTCCTGAGGAGGCGGTTACGGTTGAGGTGGATGAGCGTCTGCTCGACCCAAAAGATCGCTTGGGACGGTGGCAACGCAAGTTACTGGACTTGTCGCTTCGCAATAACTTACTCAACTTCAAGGCCGGGAAAAAGTCACTGAAGCTTGAGTCACCGGATCCGTCAGCGCTGGAAGATATCCTGGCGAGCGGTAAGAAGCTAAAATTGCTGACCCGTCCCGACCTGATGGATGGGGCTGATCCACGTGACCAAGCGCTGTACGAATTACGTGAGCGAGAAGATGTTCGTCGTCTCCACGCCCTGGATGCCTTGAAGCGGTATGAGGTGTTTGTTGGCCTCTCCAGCACTGAAATGGAAGCACGGCTGATTGAACTCTATCGTGGGGCGCGAACGGCATTGCAAGAAGGGGGCTCCAACACCCTTTACCTTGCCCTGGGCTTTCTCAGTTGGGAGCGGGCGGACAAAGGCGGTCAGAAGTACCGGGCACCGCTCGTCCTGATCCCTGTGACGCTTGAACGCAAAAGTGCGCGCTCCGGTTTTTCGATGGTGCTGCACGACGATGAGCCTAGGTTCAACCCGACACTCATCGAAATGCTTCGCCAAGATTTCGAACTGAATCTCGGGTCGCTTGAGACCGAACTCCCTCGGGACGAATCGGGCCTGGATATTGATGCTATCTGGAAAGCGGTGGGGCGCGCGGTCAAGGACATCGCAGGCTGGGAGGTGGTGGAAGACGTCGTCCTGTCCATGTTCTCCTTTGCCAAATATTTGATGTGGAAAGACCTCGCAGAGAACGCCGAAGCGCTTCGCGAAAGCCCGGTCGTTCGGCATCTCCTGGATACGCCACGAGACGCTTTCCCATCCGACATTACATTTCCTGAAGATCGGCGCCTGGATATCGACTTCAACCCACGTGAAGTGTTCTGTCCATTGCCATCTGACTCCTCGCAGCTGTCCGCAGTGATGGCTGCTTCGAAAGGCAAAGATTTCGTCCTGATTGGCCCGCCCGGAACCGGCAAAAGCCAGACCATTGCCAACCTCATTGCACAATCGGTGGCTCAGGGCCGACGCGTGCTTTTTGTCTCTGAAAAAATTGCAGCATTGGATGTCGTTTACCGGCGTTTGCGTGAAGTAGGCCTGGGTGAGTTCTGTCTGGAAGTCCATTCCAGCAAAGCACGCAAAACCGATGTCCTGGCGCAGTTGCAGTCGGCCTGGGATGCGAAGGGTGTTGTGGATTCTGCGACATGGCATGCTGAAGCTGATCGTCTTCAAGCGCTACGTGAGGGCTTGAACACTTATGTAGAGCGACTGCATCAGCGATATACGAATGGGTACAGCATCTACCATGCGATTGGCGTTGTCTGCGGCGGCGCAGCCATCACACCAATGAACATGTCATGGTCATCGCCACATGCTCATACACGAGAGGACATGGCTGCACTGCGGGAGTTGTCTGATCGTCTGGAAGTTAATGCTCAGGCCATTGGATATGGTGCGCTATCGAGTCATCCACTGAACCTGGTGTGTCAGGGGGAGTGGTCGCCTTCATGGCAACAACAACTGGTTCAAGCTGCGCGAGAGGTACTCCCTGCAGCGCAGGCTGCAATCCTGGCCGCAGAAAAATTCAGCGCCGCCACGAGTTTGCCTGTCGTGGCATTAGTGCCCTCAGTTTGCAACGGGCTTTCACTGCTCTCGTCGACGTTGCCGTTAGCGGCGGGTCATGATTGGCGATTCGTGCTGCGCCCAGACGGTCGCATGATTGCGCAACGACTGGCTGAAAGTCGCGCGCTTGTAGAGACACATCGGGCACTCTGCCAGCAACTCTCACCGGTGTGGGCCATTTCGACAGTCAATGCTGCTGAAAAAGGCCTCAATCTTTTGGCGAGACGCAGGGCACTGATGTCGCAACTCAGTCCTGCATGGCCAGTGCAGACGTTTGAGACGTTAAGCCAAGCAATAGAAATGCTTGAGCTTATCGCTGAGGTCACTCAGGAACTCTCTGTGGCCTACACCGATATCATCGAAACGCTTGATGTACGTGAGCTTCTCGCAGATTGGCAAGCCGCAGAGCAGTCGTTCTGGCCCAAGTCTCTGATGGGGACGCGCAAAGTCACAAAGACGCTCGCAACCGCCGTCTCCGGTGATGCGGAACCTGATGTGGCCAAAGACCTGCGCTCATGGATTCAGATCCGTGACCTGCGCGATAAGCTCGACGCCTTGGAGGTCGGTGATTACTGCGCCCAAATCTGGAGAGGCGCACTATCGGTCGCGCAGCATCTAAAGGCGGCCATCCAACTGCGTCAGGCAATGTTGTGCCTGGCGTCGGACGAGCCTTGGACAGACACCGCCTTTGATGTGATCGCTGAAGGGCATTGCGGTGAGCAACTGAAATCAGACCTCTCGCACATGCGCTCCATTGTCTTGCTTGACCAAGAACTTGCACCCCTTCACTTGGACGACCTCACAGAAGGACTGTGGGCTGGGCTTAATACCGACTCGGAACCGTTGTTCGCGGCTATCGCGTTTCAAACCGAGCGTCGTCCAGTGATCGAGCACGGAGCAATTGGGGGGGATCACGGCGCAGTAGCCGCCGGCCAATGTGGCAAGACTATGCAGGCAGACTTGGCGGTGCTTCAACAACGCCATCTCGTTGAAAAAGCGCTGTCCGAATTTGATGATCTGACGGCTGTTACCTCCGGGCTGTGGACGGGTCTCAAAACCAAAGTAGACAAGGTCTCGGATGCGGTCGCGTTCCAAGGCAAACTGGCGTCAGCGCTTGCACAACTCGGCACTACGCCTGAGCTCGTCTCCGCTTATCGCGGCGCAATACAGGTACTGCTCGGCGACGCCAATGCACTGCTTGAGCCAGAGGGTGTGGTTTGCCAATCGGGTACTGAATTGCGTCAGTGCTTTGAATCACTCCGTCAACGCGTGGATGTTCTGGCGACAGCGGGTCGCTTCTCCGAATCTGGGCAAGCGGACATCCAGCAACTGACGCTGGATGCGCTGCTGCATCACTGCGAGGCCATCGTTCGATCTGAACCGGGCGTTCGTGCCTGGTGTGCATGGCGCAAGGTGCGCGAGGAGGCGATCGGCGCCGATCTCGCAAGCCTGGTTCAGGCAATGGAAGAAAATCTCGTAAACCCGGGCGAAGTCCGCCTTTCTTTTGAAACCAACTACGCGCGTTGGTGGTTGAACGCCGTCGTCGACAACGAACCGGTCATTCGTGGTTTCGTCAGTGTTGAGCATGAACAGCGCATCCGGGATTTCAGAGCCCTGGATGATCGCTTCACTGCGTTGACCCGGGACTGGCTGCGGGCCCGTCTTTGTGCAGATTTGCCTAATCCGGAGACTGTCACTCGTTCTTCGGAGTGGGGTGTGCTCCGTTATGAGATGGGCAAGAAGACACGTCACTTGCCGCTTCGCGAGTTGATGTCGAAGATCCCCGATGCACTGACGAAACTGACGCCGTGCATGCTCATGAGCCCACTGTCCATTGCTCAATACCTCACGCCCGGGGCCAGTGCCTTTGACCTCGTCATTTTCGATGAAGCTTCGCAAATTCCCGTCTGGGATGCTGTTGGAGCCATGGCGCGCGGTAAGCAAGTCGTCATGGTCGGCGACCCCAAACAGCTTCCTCCTACATCCTTCTTCGATCGAGCAGAATCAACGGCGGATGATGAAGACGTTGAAGCCGATCTTGAGAGCATTCTTGATGAATGCATCAGCGCGAACCTGCCGATTCGTCACCTTAACTGGCATTACCGCAGTCGCCATGAAAGCTTGATTGCCTTCTCAAACCAACGCTATTACGAGTCCAAGCTCGTGACGTTCCCATCACCTGTGACGAACGATCGTGCCGTCAAACTGCACGAGATTGCGGGCGTCTATTCCAAGGGCGGGTCTAGAACCAACCTGATTGAAGCGCGTGCAGTCGTCACTGATGTGGTTGCTCGTCTGCGTTCGCCAGGATTCCGGGAAAGCAAGTTGACCATTGGTGTGGTCACGTTCAACGGCGAGCAACAAAAGCTCATAGAGGATCTGTTGGATGAAGCACGTCGCAACGAGCCTTCACTTGAGGCGTACTTTGCCGACACCGAGCTTGAACCTCTGTTCGTGAAGAACCTTGAGAGCGTGCAAGGAGACGAGCGAGACATTATCTACTTCTCGACTACCTATGGTCGCGATGCGACGGGCAATCTGGCGATGAATTTCGGGCCCATCAACCGCCCGGGCGGTGAACGTCGACTGAACGTTGCTGTGACAAGAGCCAGGCATGAGCTCTGTGTTTTTGCCAGCCTGAAACCAGAACAAATAGACCTCACGCGCACCCAATCGATTGGTGTCCGTGATCTGAAGCACTTCCTCGAGTTTGCCCAGCGAGGGCCTCGCGCATTGGCTGAAGCGATCACTGGCAGCGTCGGCGGCTTTGACAGTCCCTTCGAGGAGGCAGTCGCCGCGGCACTGACCAGCCGTGGGTGGCAGGTTCATACGCAAGTCGGTGTGTCGGCATTCAGAATTGATTTGGGCGTGGTCGACCCAGATGTACCGGGTCGTTACCTCGCCGGCGTGGAATGCGATGGCGCGACTTACCATCGCAGTGCTACAGCCCGCGATAGAGACAAGCTGCGTGAGCATGTGCTGCGAGGGCTGGGTTGGGAGATTCTGCGCATCTGGTCAACGGATTGGTGGATCAACGCCGTTGGCACCGCTGATCTCATCCATGAACGTCTGAATGCTTTGCTCACGGTAAGCCGCGCACACCGTGCCGAAGAGCAAGCGCGTGAAGAAGCTGCGCGCTTATTGGCAGAAGCTGCCGTAGTGGCAGTCGTTGATGTGATCGAGGAAGCCACAGATACGGTCGCTGAATCGTTGATAGTTGAGAGCGCCAATGACGAAGGTGAGGCGCTTGTAAACGAGCAGTTCGCGACAGCCGCCCAGATGTCTCAGCCGATGAGCATCCCCCAATCGCATTACTTACCGACTGAGATTGTTTACTACCGTGAGTCTGATCCTGCCGCCAGCGTGGAAGGGGTGGATCCCGATGCGTTCTTTGAGAGCAGTTATTCGCAGGTTCTGGGCGCACTCATCGCTCATGTCATCAGTGAGGAAGGGCCTATTCTCGATGTGATTCTTGCTCGACGGATTGCCAGGGCCCATGGCTGGGTTCGCACCGGCGCCAAGATCCGGGAAAGGGTGTCCGCGATGGCGCGAAACACCCACCGCATGACAATCGACGACGTGGGGGATTTCTATTGGCCGAGCCATCTTACTGGCGCCGCTGACATTATCTGCCGGCGTCCCGGCAATGAGGCGAGTATCCGATCGATTGATGAAATCTGTGGTGATGAGTTAGCAGCACTCGCGCGCGAGCTTCGTGCCAAAGGCAAAGCAGGGGATGCATTACTCCATGCCATGGCGCGGGAACTGGGACTTCAGAAGCTCACTGCATCCAGCCGGTCGAGGCTCGAGAAGACAAGCCAAATGGGGCTGGCGATCTAATCCGTTGATAGGCCTCGGGCTGCGTTTGTGCTGCGGCACAGATGCTCGCCTGCGGCCTTATCTAGGCTCTGGCCGGCTTTGCCGTTGTGAAAAAACGGTTGATCTCAACTGTCTAGGAAGGGGTGGCTTTTGACCCTGCGTGAGCGTGTTGCCTTGCTGCTGTACCACCAGCCATCACCATTTGCTACGGCGGAGGATGTCAGTACGCTACAGCGCGTTGATGCAGTGGTGCCAGCTGAAATACTGGCGGCTGCGGGCGACTTACTCGAAGAATACGGGATGATCACCCATCGCTTCGGCGATGATGGATTTGTCCGTAGGTCTCAGGCGTTGAGGCGACTGCTGCAGTCGCTTGATGAAGGCAATTTCGACGCTGCACTCTAAAGCAATGGGATGGACTCCTCCTCACTTCGGCATCTTGAGTGCCAGACTGAAAGTGCGAACCACAGTCAACGGTGAGAAGGAGTCCACACATGAAGCTTATGCGAATTGGGGTCGACCTGGCCAAGAACGTATTTCAGATCCATGGCGTGGATTGTCATGAGCTACCCGTCTGGCGGCAGCGCCTGCCGCGTGATCGCTGGCTGCAAACGGTGTTGGAAAAGATCGAACCTGGCTGTGAGATCGGGATGGAGAGTTGTGGCGGTGCGCATCACTGGGCTCGGCAGCTACAAGCCCACGGATTTCGGGTGAAGCTGGTCGCGCCGCAGTTCGTCAAACCGTACGTCAAGAGCAACAAGAACGACGCCAACGATGCCGAGGCGATCTGCGAAGCGATGAGCCGTCCCAGCATGCGCTTCGTCGCTATCAAGACCATCGAACAACAGGATATCCAGGCGACGCATCGCATCCGGGCCGGCTTAATCGAACAGCGGACGGCCAAAGCCAATCAGATCCGTGGGCTGATAGCCGAGTACGGCCTCATTGCGCCGAAGGAGTTACTGATGCTGCGTCGCGCAATACCGTGCTGGCTAGAAGATGCGGATAACGGTTTGACGGTACGCTTTCGTCGTCTGCTGAATGGTTTGTGGGATGACCTGCGCGCACTTGATGAGCGCGTGAGCGAACTCGATGGAGAGATATCTGCAATCGCGGCAAGTGAGCCGTCCGCCGTTCGCCTTCAACAGCTGCGCGGTGTCGGTCCAATGATCGCCACAGCGCTCGTCGTCGCTGTCGGTGATGCCCGTCAGTTTGCCAATGGCCGACAGTTTGCCGCCTCGCTGGGACTGACACCGAGGCAACACAGTTCTGGTGGTAAGGATCGACTACTCGGCATCAGCAAGCGCGGTGATACGTATCTGCGAACATTGATGGTGCATGGCGCACGCTCGGCGCTACGCACAGCCAAATCCAAAGAGGATCGGCTCAGCCAGTGGGCCGTTCGTTTATGTGCCCAAACCGATGACCTCTGGAGCCAAGGCTGACGGGCGTTTCAATAACGATGCCTTCGTCTATGACGCGGCAAAAAACGAATACATTTGCCCGGCTGGAGAGGCGCTGATCTGGCACTACTCCTACGTTGAAAAAGGCCTGAAGCTGCACCGTTACTGGAGTTCGAAATGCCAGGGCTGCGCGCTGAAGTCGCAGTGCACACCGAGCACGGAACGACGGGTTCGACGCTGGGAACATGAAGACGTATTGGCGGAAATGCAGCTTCGGCTGAGCAAAGCACCAGAGATGATGTGAGTCCGAAAACGGACTGTTGAGCATCCCTTCGGGACGCTCAAACAATGGATGGGTGCAACGCACTTCCTGACGCGAAAGCTGGCCGGGGTGAGCGCGGAGATGAGTTTGAATGTGCTCGCCTACAACTTGAAACGGGTCATGAAAATCATCGGTACCCATCACTTGATGAAGGCGCTAACGGCCTAAAAACCGGCCTATTTTTACGTCTCCCGATGATCTGGCGCGTTGCTGGGGCGGTTTAGCTAATCAGGAAGGGACATCGTGCCTTGATCAGGCTACGAAGCCGGACAGCCACTCAGCCTTGAAGATCGAAACGGGATCTAGCGTTTTTACACACTCTGGGCCGGTTGCTGCCTATCGGGAAGGGCCGCACCGACCCATAGTTGCCAGTGAACAACGGCAGAGTTCGGTCTGAAGTGGCCACCTCGTATCAGCAGATAACCCCCCCTAAGAATTTGTCGAAAAGGTGTGAGAAATCGCGTCCCTGGAGCAACTCCGCTCTGGGAGATGCACCGGGAGCTAATCAAGAGTTCGGCCACTCCTTTGAGACTGAATGGATCCAGTACAAGGTGTACGGAATTGCGCGCCTGCTGGAGCAAAAAGGCTACTTATAACGAGTACTCAATCCCGCGGCATATTATCCAGTACAAATTGCTCGATTTGGAAACGCACCGTTAGCTGTTCTTTGCTTTCAATCTTTTGTTTTTCCCATTCGGGCGACCCGTGTGACAGATCCATTGTTAATGAGATCGGTGACTGCTAGTTACCTAGGCCTCGGGGGATGCGGCTCTGAACGCTCGCCTCGTATTCTAGGGAGGCGTCATAAACCCATTGATGGGACTGTTTTCAGTCGGCAATTGAGTGGCGAATGCCGTCTGAATACTTTTGCCTCCAGACTTGATCAGGGCACCTAATCGCGGGGCCCTGACGTCTCATATCGCGCCTGTTACTTTTCAGGTTTATGGATCGGAAGAGACGGATGCTTCGGCTTGTTCTCGGGGTTCACATGACGTCTTCTGTCTTCGTTTCCGTCTTCACGCTTTGGTTTTGGGCCCGGCTTGATGTGAGTTGACATACTTGTCTCGATATCCAAATGGTTGATTTCAGTGGGGGTGGCTAGGAACCGACATCAGATGCCGGTGTTGCCGCATCGTGGTTTCTGGATTTGCCATGATTAAGCTAGAACCAATTGCCAATACTTCAAGGAGGAAATGGTTAGAAAAGCACAAACGACCATGAGGCAGCTGTTTCTCTGTCACAGGGTCGGGGAGGTTTCGCGGCTGCCCTGCATTGCACTGACTGATGCTGAGGGCCGCTTTTATAGGAGGTTCACATCACGCATGGTCAGGGGGGGGCATTGCCATGTGAATGAAGAGTCAGTGCACCCAGTACTTTGGTACGCTCGAGCCCACTAAGCGCAGGTAACCAGCGATGATCTGCAATACGCCGCAGAGAAGCGTAGCGACCAACAAATATTGAAAGCCATGATCCTTGACCAGGTTCACCATCAACAATGCCATGGCGCCGGTGGCCGCCGAGATCATGGCAGGGCGACCGCCTACGAAGGCAGTAACGGTACAGATACAGAAGGAAGCATAGAGGCCAACCTTGGGGTCAACTCCAGCGATGATGGAGAACGCAATGGCCTCGGGAATGAGGGCCAGTGCAACGACGAGACCAGCGAGTACATCCGCCCGGACATTTGATAGCCAAGCGGCTTTGATCTTTTCAAGCATTGATTTACCCATAGCAGGCACGGCATGACGCGCAGCGTCGAGCGCTGAGCCATGCAGGTGCGTCTGTATTCAGTTGAGTTGTGGGTTAGCTACGGCCAAAATTGGGCGCAGCAAAGTGCGACCGCAGCTAGGAGGCGGTCAGAGTGTCGCGAGGGGGCGTTGCGCTATGGCGGCGTAGGCAGCCAGTTGGAACGGAGCAAGGTATTTCCTTCGATGTGTCGTAAATAGACCATAAGATGATAACCGGCTGCGGCGCGCTCATACAACCGCAGGCGACAGGGGTGCCTTATTGAGATAAGCGTCTGCCGACCTCGTCTTGAACAACTGGATTGGAATCCAATTTGCCTATTTTCGAACTTCCATCGAGATCGCTGGGCAGGCTCAGATCACCATGACAGAGGACACAGTGCCACGGGCGACCATACTGATTTGAGTGCGTGGAGGTTGAAGTTTTCGGTACTGTTGCTATAGGATCTTCTCAGGAGATGGCATTCCTCCTTAAAACCGCCTTGTGCTGATGATGCCTACGTGAACCCTGGACAGGGTGCGTAGGTGTGTCTGCCTCCTGTCCCCAATTTAGGACAGGATTATGATTTTACTCCCCCAGTCGCCTCCTTCTTTTTGCGCTTACCTGCGCCCTGTTTGGCCACACCGGTCTGACGAGGTGAGCCCGCCATGCTGAAATCACTCGTAGTTATTGCTCTTGGCGCGTCGCTTGGCGCTTGGTTGCGGTGGCTCTTAGGCGCGAAGCTAAACGCCCTGTTCCCCACGATTCCCCCAGGTACTGTGGTCGCGAACATGATTGGGGGCTACATCATTGGCTTAGCCATCGCGTTTTTGGCCGCATCCCCCTCCCTAAGCCCCGAGTGGCGGCTGCTGATCATCACGGGTTTCTGTGGCGGGCTTACCACCTTTTCTACATTTTCGGCCGAAACAGTTGCCCTGATCCAGGAAGGCAGACTGCTCTGGGCGCTCGGCTCAATTTCATTGCACGTTGTAGGCTCGTTGGCGATGACCGCTGCCGGGCTTTTGTCCTATCAAATGATTGGCACGCGTTGAGGAGATGGAAATGAAAGGTTTTCTGGTGATCTTCTTTACTCAACAAAACCGTCGCTATCAAGGAAAAATGCTCGGCGATTGGATTGTTGATTTGGCAAAAGAGATGGGTTTGCGTGGTGCGACTCTATCTACAGGGATTGAGGGTTTTGGGCACACTGGTCGGCTACACTCCTCGCACTTTTTTGAGCTGGCGGATCAGCCAACGGAGATTCGCATGGCTATCACCGAGGATGAATCCGAAAGATTGTTCAAGCGATTGGAGGTTGAAGAAATTTCTGTGTTCTACATAAAGACTCCAATTGAGATGGGCACTGTCGGCAAAAAGGACAACTAGCCCGAAATCCTTCCTAACCCCTTGGAGATATGAACATGAGCTATGGGATATTCCAGCTGGTAACGCGATCTCCGATGATTTTTTTACCGTTATCGAGATCCCTGCAAACCACTCTCCGATCAAGTACGAGGTGGATAAACCAAGCGGTCAGATCTTCGTTGACCGCTTCCTCAGTACGCCGATGTTCTATTCGGCAAACTACGGGTTTATTCCGAATACGCTAAGCGATGATGGCGATCCACTGGACGTACTGGTGGTCTGCCCTTATCCGGTCTCTCCTGGCGTTGTCATTCGCAGTCGTCCGGTTGGCGTAATGTCCATGACATACAAAGCAGGCGCCGATACCAAGGTAATCGCAGTTCCTCATGACAAACTCAGCTCGATGTACAGCGATGTCAAGGAGTGCGACGGTTACCAACGTTGTGCCACTTGGGCAGGCGAAGAAAAATCAGTAGTGAGCAGTCAACTGTATGCGTCTTCATTTACCGCGATAGATCCGAGTCGTATTTATCGCCAGACAGTCTTTAGCCCAGTTCTTAGCGTTGATACAAAGCTCTCCAACGAAGGATCTTTCTCAGCATTTTGCTTATGCCTGCCGATGAAAATCCATTCATCTTCTGCCCAAAAAATTCGAATTGTTTTGGGTGATTTTCGGTCGAATACAACTTGATAGATTCTCGTTTCTCGCTGCTGGACGACGACGCATTGCTCAAGGGAAACCAACAGTCGTTGCCCTGGCTCCAGGGTCGGAGCAGTGAGCGGGAGGCGCTTCTCAATTTCTGCTTTTCGCATGATGACTGTCGTCCTTAAAATTCAGAAACCGTACGCGTTGAATCAAAAGCAAGGGAGATCCGCTGCTGCGAGGTACGCATCTGGAGCCTTTGCGCATGACGACATATGTGCTCTTCAAGGTGGTAATCATCACGGTCAAGTAAGCCATTTCGGAGCCTGTGCAGACACCTTCAAGGTCTAGAATTGATAGCTCGCTACTTATTGTGAGAGCCCTTTGGTTCCGCTTTTTCTCGATCTGGCCGGCAAATCCTGTTATCGCGGGAAACTGGCCGTATGGCCGTGCGCCCTCAAAGCCACGGCATTGGGCGGACCGACTCGGACCCGCGTGACTGAGGTGCTTCGACAGTCCTGCTCATGACTAGCCTCCAAGGGGTCATATGTGCATAATATTATCATGCTGTGATAATGGAAAGGCAATCTACTCGCCCTTGCTTCAGGCAGAGGCGAGGTCTTTTGATCGATTGCCGGGAGGCAAAGACATGCA
>RCUN01000619.1_pt1 | contig 17361 bp, 11 predicted proteins | sample 2166181 | NCBI WGS metagenome assembly RCUN01 (sample SAMN09932603, study PRJNA488358) | compost metagenome | feature: garden; material: soil; isolation source: compost soil in crotononitrile-enriched culture | place: Germany: Experimental Botanical Garden Goettingen | collected 2016-01-27 | reverse complement strand
GTCCCATGCGGGCCAGGATGCGGCCGCGCTCGACGGCCGTCATGCGGCCCCAGTCGCCGTCGAAGGCGGCGCGCGCGGCCTGGACGGCGGCGTCCACGTCAGCGACGGTTCCGGCGGCCAGGGCGCCCATGACCTCGCCCGTCGACGGGTTCTCGATCGGCAGGGTCGCGCCGCCGCTGGCCGCGCGCCACACGCCGCCGATGAAGACCTGGTCCGTGGAAAAGGGCGCCGCCATCCATCCCCCGCTTCTCTCGCCTGCGATCTTCTGTGCGGATCGCTCGCCGGAGAGTGGGCCTGATTATCGATTATGCAACAAGCCCTTTTCGGCGCGCGGCTAAGTGGCTGATTTGCTGATCATGGCGCTCGAAATATTGAGCGGGCCGAAGCGTCGGCGACCGCGGAGGATCCGGCGCGCCGGAAGAAGGTCGTCTGATGCTGCGCCACCGCCTCGGCCGCGTCCAGCATCAGGCGGGCCTGGGCGTCGTGGCTGGGCGGCAGGGCGTGCGCCGTGCGGGTCAAGGCGGCGACGGCGGCGGCGGGATCGCGCCCGACGGCCCTGATGCTGTCCAGGGCCTGGCGCGCCAGACCGGCCTGGGCCGACAGGGCGGGGGTGTCGGCCAGGCTGTGCAGCGCCAGGGTCGCCTGGCCCAGAACCAGAATCGCCAGGCCGCCTCCCACGGCGGAGACGTCGCGATCGCCTGTCTTCTCGACCCAGCGCGACAGGCGCAGCATCCGATGCTGAAGCCGCGCGCGCCAGGTGTCGCTGCGCGCCGCGGCGCGGGGGCTGGCGGCCATGGCCTGAATCTCACGCACCATCATGCGGATCAGGGTGTCCAAACGGCGTGACAGGGTGGCCGGATAGATGAAGCGATAGCCCAGCCAGGCGGCGGCCGGCCCCGCGACGACGGCCAGGGCGACCGCCAGCGAATGGCTGAGGTCGCCGGTCAGGGGGAAGGCGGGGGCTAGCAGCAGAAGCAGATGCATATTGTAGTCGAACGCGCCTTCGCCCGTCCTGCGATGGGCCATGACGAAGGGGCCGATCAGGATGAAGGGCATGGTCAGGAAGATGAGGTCGAGGGGCTGGGCCGCCAGCGGCCAGACCAGCCAGCGACAGATCAAGGCCCCCGCCACCCCGAGCACGGCGCCGCGAAACACATAGCCGATGGTCCGCACGGGAAAGTCCATCGACGAGAAGACCGAGGTCATGACGGCGGCGCCGAGCATCAGATAGGGGCCGGTGCTCCAGCCGGTGACGATCCAGACCGCGCCCATCAGCAGCATGACCGCCAGGGAGCGGACGCCCGCCTCGCGCGCGCCGATCCAGTCGCGATGCCGCACCCCCGGATGGGCGCGCCGGGGACGAGGGCTCGGCGTTCGTTCGCCCTGCACGCGATCTCGCACGGCGGCCTCCAGCTGCAGGAGCGCCTCACGCAGATCCGGGTCGCCGGCGGCCTGGTCGGAAGCCTTTTCCAGCCAGGCCAGGGCCTCGGCGGCAGGACGGGCGCTCTCCAGCACGGCGGCGGCCTTCTCCAGGGCTTCGGCGGTCGCTGCGGCCGGGATCGAGGCCGGGTCCTGGGGGGAGGGCCGGCGAAGCCAGACGATGGCCGACGTCAGGGCCGCCAGAACACGGCCCAGGGCGCGGGCCTCCTTGCGGCTGCCGGGCGAACCGGGGGCTTGCGGCTCCAGCGCCTCGTCGATCAGGCCGGCTTGGGCCAGCAGGGCCTGGGCGTCCTTGTCGTCGGCCGGGTCGCCGCGCAGATCCCGAGCCAGGGCGCGCAGCAGCCGGGCCGAGAGGCGGCGCACGCGGGCGGCGGCGACGCCTTCCGCTCGTCGCGGGGCGAAGAGCAGGCCCACGATCATGGCGACGACGACGCCCAGCAGAACGGTCAGCAGGCGGTCGGTCGCCAGAAACCAGATGTGGGTCGGGCGGCTGAAATCGAGCAGGGCGACCATGGCGGCGGAATATCCCGCCAGGGTGACGCCATAGGCCAGGTAGCCGCGCTGAAGGTTGCCGGCCGCCGCGCAAAGGCCTGTCCAGGCCGAGACGGCCAGGACCAGGACGAGGGGATCGCCGCCCGACATCAGCAGGAAGATCACCCCCGCGGCGACGCCGACGACGGTCCCGGCCATGCGGAAGAGGCTCTTTTCGAAGATCTGGCCGCGAAGCGGCTGGGACGTCGCCCAGACGGTCATGGCCGCCCACTGGGGATGGTCCAGTCCCATCAGCCAGCCCAGCAGCAGGGCCGCGCAGGCGGCCAGCGCCGTCCGCAGGGTGAAGGGCAGGGCGGCGACGTCGAAGCCCAATCGGGCCATCCCGGCGGGCAGGCCCGACGCGGAGGCCTTCGCGGTCACGCGGCGGGTCCCGCGGCGTCGTCCAGGCGGCGGCGGATCTTGCCGAATACGGCCAGGACGGTGTCGATTTCCGCGTCGCTGACGTCGGCCAGCATCCGGTTCTCCGCCGCAGCCAGGGCGACCTGGATGTCGCCGACGGCCTTGCGCCCCGCCTGCGTCAGATACAGGCGCCGCGCCCGCCGGTCGGCGGGGTCGGTGCGCCGCTCGACCAGGCCGCGCGTCTCCAGAATGTCGATCAGCCGCACCAGGGTGGAACTGTCGATGCCGATCCGGTCGGCCAGGGTCTTCTGGGGTATGCCGTCGCCGGATCGATCCAGATGCACCAGGGGCCCCCAGGTCGCATCCGTCAGGCCGGACCCCGCCAGGGTGCGATCGAGGTAGGTGCGCCAGTGGCGCGCCAGCACGGAGAATTCGATGCCGAAGCGAGGTCTAAGCGATGAGGACATAATGAATGATATCACAAATGATTGGATATAGCATCTATTGACGTCTGGACCGGCTCTCCGGGCGGCCGTTTCCTGCGTCGAAACGCAAATGAGACCCTTGCGGAGGGAAAGGGCTTGCCGTCTGATCTGTCGGCCGCTGCGTCGCGCCAAGACGCTGCGGGGCAGGAGGACCAGCCGTGTCAGAGGATGCAGCCGACGACGATCCCCGCCCCGCGCCTCAGCCGAGCGACCCGGTGCAGAACGCCGCGGCGCCCAAGCCGCCTCCGCCGCTGGAGCGCAGTCGGTTCGGCGGCACGGGACGGCGTCACGAGGCCCACATCGACGACGATGCGCCGGTCTCGCGCAGCGACCTCAGCAAGGGGCCGGCCGAACTGGTCGAGGACCGCCAGGCCCATGTGAACTGGCGTGTGGTGACGATCTCGTCCCTGGTGATCCTCGTCTTTTCGCTCTGGGCGATCGTCATGCCCGACAACGCGCGGCTGACGATGAAGACGGTCGTGGATTGGATCGCGACGAACCTGGGCTGGTACTATGTGCTGACGGTCACCATCGTGATCGGCTTCGTGCTTTGGGTCGCCTTTTCCAAGGAGGGCGGGGTGCGGCTGGGCCCCGACCATTCGCGGCCGCAGTACAAGCTGGTGACCTGGGTGGCGATGCTGTTCGCCGCCGGCGTGGGCATCGACATGCTGTTCTACTCGGTCACCGGGCCCGTGGTGCAGTATCTGAACCCGCCGTCCGGCGAAGGCGGCACGGCCCTGGCGCGGCAGGACGCGGTGGTCTGGACGATGTTCCACTATGGCGTCGCCGGATGGTCCATGTATGCGCTGCTGGGCATGGCGATGGGCTATTTCGCCTATCGGTGGGGGATGCCGCTGTCGATCCGCGCGGCCCTCTATCCGCTGTTCGGCAAGCGGGTGCGCGGCTCTCTCGGGGACGGCGTCAGCATCATCGCCCTGGTCGGCACCGTGTTCGGGGTCGCCACCTCGATGGGCATCGGCGTGGTGCTGCTGAGCGTGGGTTTCTCGCTGATCTTCGGCCTGGAGCACGGCCTGGCGCTGCAGATCGCCCTGGTCGCGGTCGCCGTGGCCCTGACCATCGCGGCCACGACGTCGGGGGTGGATCGGGGCATCCGCTGGATCTCCGAACTGAACCTGTGGAGCGCCGCGGCCATGATGCTCTACATCCTCTTCACGGGGCAGACGGCTTTTCTGCTGAACGCCCTGGTCGAGAATATCGGACGCTTCTTCTTCACCCTGCCCGAGCGCACGCTGCAGACCTTCGCCTATGAGCCCGGCGGGGCCGAATGGATGGGCGGGTGGACCCTGTTCTTCTGGGCCTTCTGGATGGCGTGGGGACCGTTCGTCGGGGTCTTCCTGGCCCGCATTTCTCGCGGGCGGACCCTGCGCGAGTTCGTGATTGCGGCGATCACGGCGCCCGTGCTGTGCGACTTCTTCATCGTCTCCCTGTTCGGCAACTCGGCCCTTTTCGAGGTGCTGCAGGGCAATATGGCGTTCGCCAGGCTGGCGGCGGAAAGTCCCGAGGAAGGCTGGTACGCCCTGCTGGCCATGTTCCCCTGGCCGATGTTCCTGATCGGCCTGGCGACGCTGTCGGGGCTGTTGTTCTATCTGACCAGCGCGAACTCCGGCGCCATGGTGACGTCGAACTTCTCGGCCTCGATCCCCGATCCGTCGCATGACGGGCCGAAATGGCTGCGCATTTTCTGGGCTCTGCTGACCGCCCTGCTGGCCGTGGCGATGCTGCTGGCGGGCGGGGTGACGACGATGGAGTATGCGACGCTCATCTTCGCCCTGCCGGTGACGATCATCGCCTATCTGGTGATGGCCTCCTTCTACAAGGTGCTGCGCATGGAGCGCGCCGACCGCGAGGGCCAGGTGCTGCGGCGGCGCACCATCGCTCCGTCGGGCGGCCATCTGCCCGAGCGCTCGTGGAAGCAGCGGCTCGAGCGGCTGCGCGCCTTCCCGTCGCTGCGCCAGGTCGCTCAATTCCTCGAGCGCACGGTGCGGCCGGCTCTGGACGACGTGGCGGCGGAGTTCCGCAATCAGGGATATGAGGTCGAGCTGGCCAGCGTGCCGGGTCCCAGCGGGGTCGAGGAGCCCCTGCTGCGGGTGTCGTTGGATCGGTTCCGCGCCTTTCAGTATCAGGTCGCCGTCGTCGAGGCGCCGGTGCCGCTGTTCAGCGGTCGGATGACCCGGGAGACCGACGTCTATTATCGCCTGGAGGTGTTCACCCAGACGGGGTCGGGCGGCTACGACCTGATGGGGCTCACCAAGCAGCAGGTCATCGACGACGTGCTGGAGTGATATGAGGCGCACCTGGCCTTCCTCACCCTGTCGGCGCAGACCGACACCGCCTCTGTGCTTACGCCGCCCAGGCCGCCCGCCGGCTAGGTCGGCCTACCCGCGATGGGCAAACCCCAGCCGCGGCGGATGGCGACCATGCGCAGCGTGAAGCAGACGAGCCCGCCGACAATGGCGGTCGCGACGACCGGCAGATGCAGCAGATGGCCGCCGACCACGACGGCGGCGCCGAGCAGGGCGGCGACGGCGTAGAGGTCGGAGCGAAGGACGCCGGGAATCTCCGCCAGCAGGATGTCGCGCACCATGCCGCCGCCCACGCCTGTCAGCATGCCGAGCAGAACGGCCATCACCGGGTTGAGGCCGAACGCCAGCGCCTTTTCGGCGCCCGCGACCGCGAAGAAGGCCAGGCCGATGGCGTCGAGCAGGCGCACCGGCGTTTGCAGCCTCTCAATCAGCGGCCACCAGAAGAAGGTGATCAGGCCGGCCGCCAAGGAGACGGTCAGATAGCGCCAGTCGACCAGGGCCGCGGGGGGCGTCGCCCCGATCAGCAGATCGCGGCCGATGCCGCCGAAGCTGGAGGCCACGAAGGACAGCACCAGGACGCCGAACACGTCGAGGCGACGCCGAACGCCGGCCAGAGCGCCGCTGATGGCGAAGGCGAAGGTTCCGCACAGGTCCAGCACGAGCACCAGGAGGCGCGGAATCTCTACGGTCGCTTCAAGCTCAGTCATGGCCCGAGCCTAGCACATGAAGGCGCGGCCCGCAGAGACCGGCGGACGGCCGGCCAGCGGCGCGGAACGGATTGCGCCGTCGGTCCGTTCGGCAGTCAGCGAGGCAGGTCGCTCGCGCCGCCGGTTCCTTGTGCTTCAGGCTCACAGGAGGTCTCCATGGATCACGCTGCATCGGCGACCTACCGCGGAAATGATCGGCTTCTGTATGGGATCATTCTGGGCGTGCTCGCCTTCTGGCTGTTCGCTCAGACGACGCTGAACATCGCCCCCACCATGGCGGCGGATCTGCAGCTCGAGCAGACCTTCATGAACATCGCCGTGTCCATCACGGCCCTGTTCTCGGGCATCTTCATCGTCGTGATCGGCGGCCTGGCCGACCGGGTCGGGCGCGTGAAGATGGTGATGTTCGGCTTCGTCTTCTCGATCGTCGGCTCGCTGCTGGTCGGGCTGGCGCCGTCGGGATCGATGGGCGGCGCCTTCCTGATGGCGGGCCGAATCTGCCAGGGCCTGTCGGGGGCGTTCATCATGCCGGCCTCGCTGGCGCTGGTGAAGGCCTACTGGGACGGGGCGGAGCGCCAGCGCGCCATCTCGCTGTGGTCCATGGGATCGTGGGGCGGGTCGGGTTTCGCCGCCCTGTTCGGCGGGCTGATGGCCCAGAACATCGGCTGGCGCTGGATCTTCATAATCGCCGCGATCGTGTCCCTGGTCGGGATGCTGATGGTGCGCGGCACGCCCGAGAGCAAGGCGCCGGCCAAGGAGGGCTATCGCTTCGATCTCCTCGGCGTCCTGACCTTCATGCTGGCCATGGTCGCCCTGCAGATTTTCGCGACCCAGGGCGCGCAGTTGGGCTGGGCCAGCCTGGCCTCGCTGGTGCTGCTGGCCGCCGCCCTGATCTTCGGCTTCGCCTTCTACAAGATCGAAAGCAACAATCCGAACGCCTTCGTGCAGTTCGGCCTGTTCAAGAACCTGACCTTCACCGGGGCGACGGTCTCGAACCTGCTGCTGAATGCAACGGCGGGCATCATCATGATCGCCATGCTGGTGCTGCAGGAAGGCGGCGAGATGTCGGCCCAGAGGGCGGGGCTGCTGACCATCGGCTATGCGGTCACCATCATGGCCTTCATCCGCGTCGGCGAGAAGCTGCTGCAGCGCTTCGGCCCGCGCAAGCCGATGCTGTGGGGCAGCTACATCGTGGCGGTGTCGATCCTGCTGCTGATGCCGACCAACCTGATGCTCGGTCCCTATACGGTGCTGGCGATCATCTCCTTCTCGCTGTTCGGGTTGGGGCTGGCCTTCTATGCGACGCCGTCGACCGACGCGGCCCTGTCGAACTTGCCCGAGGATCAGGGCGGGGCGGGCGCCGGCATCTACAAGATGGCCTCGTCGCTGGGCGCTTCCTTCGGCGTGGCCGTCTCGTCCACCATCTACACGGCGATCGCTGGCCGCAACGAGGGCGTGCGCTGGATCGAGGGGGTGATCACCTTCTCCGGCAACCAGACCAACCTGGCCTCGCGCGAGGCGGCCTTCTTCGCCCTTCTGGCCAATCTGGTGATGGTGGCCGTGGCGATCCTGTCGATCGTGACCACGGTTCCTCGGGGCAAGACCCCCGGTCGCGGCTGACCCTGTTCGTTCCAGAGGAGACCTGACTGATGACCGCCATCGTCCAAAAGCTGGAGCAGCATCGCGCCCAGATGACCGAATGGTTCGAGCATATGCATCGCCATCCGGAACTGTCGATGCAGGAGACCAGCACGGCGGACTACATCGCCCAGACGTTGCGCGGCCTGGGGGCCTATGAGGTCGAGACCGGCGTCGGCCAGAACGGCATCGTCGCCTCGCTCAAGGTCGGGGAGGGCGGCGCGGCGATCGGCCTGCGGGCCGACTTCGACGCCTTGCCGATCCAGGAACAGAACGACCTGCCCTACAAGTCGGGCGTCGAGGGCGTGGGGCACCTGTGCGGCCACGACGGCCATGCCGCCATGCTGCTGGGGGCCGCCAAATACCTGGCCGAAACGAAGAGCTTCAACGGCACCGTGCGGTTGATCTTCCAGCCCGGCGAAGAGACGATGCAGGGCGGTCCGGCCATGATCAGCGACGGTCTGTTCGAGCGCTTTCCCGTCGACGCCGTGTTCGGCATGCACAACATTCCCGGCCTCGAGACGGGCAAATTCTACTTCCGGCCCGGCGAGATGATGGCCTCGGTCGACAACTGGGAGGTCGAGATCATCGGCAAGGGCGGCCATGGCGGCGTGCCCGAACAGACCATCGACCCCATCGTGGCGGGCGCATCCATCGTCATGGCGGTTCAGAGCATCGTGTCGCGCAACGTGGCGCCGGCGAACCGCGCGGTCGTGACCATCGGCGCCTTCCTGGCGGGCAAGGCGGGCAATGCGGTGGCGGGCTCCGCCATCCTGAGGTTCTCGGTGCGGACCACCACGCCGGAGGACCGGGAAATGGTGCTCGGCAACATCCGCCGCATCGTGTCGCATCAGGCGCAGTCCTTCGGCTGCACCTCGGAGATCCGCGAGGGCGTTCCGGGCGCCGTCCTGGTCAACGACCCCGAGGAAACCGAAAAGGCCGCCGACATCGCGCGCGCCGCGTTCGGCGACGACCACGTGGTCTTTCCCGGTCCGCCCTTCCTGGCCTCGGAGGACTTCGCCTTCATGCTGCAGAAGAAGAAGGGGACCTACTGTTTCCTCGGCGCCGGCGAGGGCAAGATGGTCCATCACCCCGAATACGTCTTCAACCGCGACCTGTTGCCGGTCGGCGCGGCCTACTGGGCGGCGTTGACCGAAGGCTATCTGCGCTGACGCCTCAGTAGCGGAAGCTGACGCCCAGCCAGAACTGGCGGCCGTAGACGCTGAAGTCGCGCAGGATGGCGGCGTCGGGGCCGGTCATGGCGCGCTTGTCCTGGCCGGTCAGGTTGCGCACCTCCGCCGTCAGGCGCACGCCGGGCCGGAGGTGATAGCGGACCTGAAGATCCGTCTGGTGATTGGCCAGCAGGAGGCTGTCCTCGGCGGGGGTCGGTCCGATGGTGGTGCGCGCATCGCCGACATAGGCGTAGCTGACATAGGCCTCGAACGGCCCGCGCTCGTAGAAGACCATCAGATTGGCCAGCCACTCGGACTGCTGCGGCAGGAAGTCGAGGCGCCGCTCGCCGCCGTCGGCGGCGATGGCCAGGGCGCGGCCGCGCAGCCAGGCGGCGTTGGCCGTCAGTCCGAACCCTTCCAGATATGGCAGGGCGCGCAGCGACAGGCTCAACTCCGCCCCGTCGATGGCGACGCGGGCGGCGTTGCGCGGGCGCTGCACCGTGACGGGGACGCCGTCGATGGTCTCGGGCGCGGCGTAGCGGTAGATCTCGCCGTCGATGGTCTTGTGGAACAGGTTGAGCGCCAGCAGGCTGCGCCCCCGGTCGAAATAGCGCTCGATCCCCAGGTCGTAGCTGCGCCCGCGCCGGGCGCGCAGATGAGGGTTGCCGCGCACCAGGTCGCCGTTCTGGGCGACGGAATCGGCGGCCCCCAGATCGCCGGGGTTCGGGCGGCCGAGGCCCTCGGCGTAGGCCAGCCTCAGCCGCAGGTCCGGCGTCACGTCGTAGTGAAGCGAAGCCGAGGGCAGGAAGTCGTCGAAACCCGCGCCCTGGCGCGCCGGGCCGACGGTCTGTCCCGCGCGCCGCATCGCCGTCGCCTCCGCCGCGGTGCGTTCCCAGCGCCCGCCCATGACCAGGGCGTGCCGGTCGCTGCTGTGCGCGACCAGGGCGTACAGCGCCGTGACCCGCTCGCGCACGCGATAGTCGGACGCCGTCGAGGCGGCGGCGCTGGCGGCGGCGTCGAGGACGAAGTCCTCGGGCTGGGCCCGAAACAGGCGCAGGAAGGCGTCGAAATCGATCACCGGCTGATCGGCCAGGCCGTGCAGCGGGCGGTAGCGCACGGGCGCCAGGACGTCCGACAGCGCCAGCCGCCCTGCCGAATAGCCGGTGTAGAGGGTCTGGGTCCGGTCGAAGGCGCGCGTCAGCGTGCGCCGCTTGATCCCCGCCTGATAGCCCCAGCCGCGCGCCTCGGCGCCGCGATTGACGGCATAGTCCGCCTGCAACTCGGCGATGCGCTCGCGCGAATCGTCGACATAGGGGGCGTAGCGGCCGAAGGCGTAGTGCTCGGGATCGAACAGGCGGGGATCGACCCCCGACAGGCGCGTGACGCCGTCCTGCAGGGCGATGTCGAACAGGGGCGAGGGCGCGTCGGGCCCGGCCGAGACGAACACCAGTTCGGGCGAGGGCTCATAGAAGCGCGCCCGCGAGAGCGAGCCCCGCAGCGTCAGGCGGCGCGCGCCGTCGGGCCGCCAGTCGAGCCCGGCCTGCGCCGTCGTGACGGGCTTTTCGATCGGAAATCTGTTGAACTGAACCCGGCTGGGGGCGCCGCTGACCAGGCGTTGCCCCAAGCGCAGCTCGTTGTCGTCCTGCTGGAAGTGGGACAGCGTCAGGCCCAGCGTCAGCTCGGACGTCGCCCGCGCCTCCAGCTTCCCCACCAGGCCGTAGCGGTCGATGGTGTTGGGGTAGGCCTGCCAGTGGACCAGGGCGCCGGCCGGGGCGGGGGCGAAGGTCGGCGCCGTCATGGCGTGGGCCGACATGAAGCGTTCCTGGTCGCGGCTGCGGCGGCTGTAGTTGGCGCCCAGCAACAGGCCCAGGCGGTCGCCTTCGCCCAGGGTGGCGGAAACGAAACCGTCAAAGCGGAAATTGGCGCCGTCGTCGACCGGGCGGCCATGGCCTCGCCCCGGGGCGCGGGTGGAATCCGATCGTCCCACGGCCGCGCTGGCGACCGCATGCAAGCCTGGGCGGGCCAGCGGCGAGCGCAGCCGCAGGTTCAGGGCGCCGCCGATGACGTTGCCGTCGATGTCGGGCGTGCGCGTCTTGACCACCTCCAGCGCCGCCACGGCGGTGGAGGGAATGCTCTCGAGGTTCAGCTGGCGGTTATTGCGCTCGGCCGTGGCCAGGCCCGCGCCGTCGAGCCCGCCGAGGGTGTAGTTGGCGTTCAGGCCGCGGATCGAGACGTAGCGGCCCTCGTCCTCGTCGAAGACGGTCTGGACGCCCGGCAGGCGGCGCAGGCTGTCGGCGATGTTGTAGTCGGGCTGCTGGCCGATGCTGTCGCTGGTGCGCACCTCGGTCAGCCGGTGCTCGCGTCGCTTGGCGGCGACGGCGTCGACCTGCTGCCGGCGATAGCCGTGAACCGCCACCGGCGCGACCTCGACGGGCGCCAGCTCGACGGGGAGAGAAGGCGGCGGCTGACGCGCGGGTGCGGCGCGGCGCATCACCACCGCGTGGCCGCCGACGTTGCGCGCGGTCAATCCCGTGCCCTTCAGCAGGCGGCGCAGGGCGGCGTCGGAGGTCATGCGGCCGCGCACCGGATGGGATCGCCGATCCGCCGCGTCGGCCTCTCCGGCCATGACCTGAACCCCGGACTGCCGGGCGAAGGCGACCAGGGCGGACCCCAGAGGCTGGGCCGGGATGTCGAAGCTATGCAGGGCCGCCGCGGCCGGCCCGCCCGCGTTCTGGGACGCCAGCGTTTGGGCCGCCAGCGCTGGAGCGGGAATGATCGGCGCGGCCGCCAGAACCGCTGCTGGCGCCAGAACTCGCATGGCGCGCGACCAAGGCTGCACCCCTAATCCCCTTGCGTGACCGTAAGGTCGGCTCCCTTCACCGGGAGCAGGCCTGCATTGCCCGGTTTCAGCGACCGTTTCACGACAGGCGGGGCCTCAGCTGATGCGGGTCACCCCGGCCGAGCGCTGCACCGTCACCTTGAACAGGCTCTGCATCGTCGCGACGAAGGCCTGCGGGTCGGTGTTGCTGAAGGCGCCCACCACCCGGATGCTCGCCGGGGCGCCCGACACTTCGATGCGATGGGCGTTGTAGTGATTGAACTCGCGCGCCGCCTCGGCCAGGGTTTCGCCGTCGAGGATCAGCAGGCCCTCGCGCCAGCCCAGACGACGGCTGATCAGGTGGTCCGAGAGGCGTGCGGCCTGCACGGTCCCGCCCGCCAGCGACACCGCCGCTTCCGTTCCGGCCTCAAGCCACCGACCGCCCTGTTCGCCCGCGTGCACGCTCCAGACGCGGGCGGCGCCCCTCACCAAGGTCAGCCGGGCCTGGTCGCCGCGCAGCCGCAGGACGACCTCGGCCGCCGCCGCCACGCTGGCGCGCAGCGGCCCGGCGGAGAGCGCGAAGGGTCCCGACGACGCCGATGCGATCGACAGCCACGCCTCGCCGCCCTTCAGATCCAGCGCCCGCCGGTCGCCGCGCACCGTGGCGTGGAAGCGGGAATGACTGTCGAGCTGGGCCGCGGTGCCGTCGGCCAGCGCCACGCGGCGAATCTCTCCGGCGCCGGTGGACAGGTCCGCGACCCCGCGCCGGTCCGCCAGAATGAAGCCGCCGACGATCGAGGCGGCCAGGGCCGCGCCGCCGCCCGCCAGCCAGGCCCGCCGGTCCATGGCGACGGCGCGACGGGGCGACGGCGCGGGCGACGGCTGCAGCAACTCGGCCGCGCGCGACAGCGCCCGCGCGCGGGCGAAGGCGCCGCGATGGCGGCGGTCGGCGTCGAGCCAGGCGTCCAGGCGGCGCTGGTCAGCGGGGCTCAGCGGCCCGGCGTCGACCTTGACCGCCCAGGCGGCGGCTTCCGAGTCGATGGCGCCCAGCGGATGGGGTCGGACCATGTGTCCCTCGCGTTCGTGGCGCTCGGCTCTTGTCGGCCATGGCCTGCATGAGGAGGCGAAGCCCCCGGGTCGTTTCGCTTTCAACGGCCTTCTCGCTGATGTTCAGCCGGCGAGCCACGTCCTTCTGCGTCAGGCCCCAGAGTTTGCGCAGCTCGAAAACCTCGCGGCATCGGCCGGGCAGGGCCTCCATGGCCTGGCGCACCTGGGCCAGGAGGCGGCGGTCGTGGGCGATCATCTCGGGCGAGTTCAGGGCCTCGGGCGCGATCAGCTTGTCCATCAGGTTGGAGATGTCGATCCGCACCACCGGCGTCTGGCGCAGATGGTCCTGGATCGCGGCGCGCACCGTCTGGAACAGGAAGGCGCGGGGCGAGCCGATGCGGCTGACGTCCTCGACCTCGAGCAGGCGGCAATAGACCTCCTGGATCAGGTCGTCCTCCTCCTCGGGGCCGATGGCGGCGGCGCGAATCCAGTCGCGCGCCTCCGCTTCGTGCGGCAGGATCTCCAGAGCCAGCCAGTCTATGACATCCATGCGGTCCTCCGCGGCCCGGTCCCAAGGTGCGCCGGATGCCTCAGGGGTCCATCGGGTCCGTGGCCTCGCGGTGGAGCGAGGCGGGCACGGGCGTGAACTCATAGGTGTCGAAGTCGAGGCGGTCGTGCAGCACATAGGGCACGTAGCCGAAGTCGCGCTGGTTGCGGGCGGCGAAGCTGGCGCTGCCGATGTAGGACACCTGGCCGGTGACCAGGGACTTCATCCCGCGCGGCGCGCGCGTGCTGAAGATCAGCCGGGCGGCGTTGCGCATATTGTTCGTGGTGTGCCGGGCGGCCGGGTCGATCAGGATGGCGTCGGCGGGAACGCCATGGTGCGCGATCAGGAACCGCTTCATCTCCAGCGCCTCGTTGTAGGGCGTGCCGGCGGGACGCAGCGTGCCGCCCGAGACGATGATCACCGGCGCCTTGCCGGCGCGATAATGCTCGACGCCGCGGCGAATGCGCAGCTTGGCCGCCGGGTTGAGCGGCTCATAGGCGATCTCGGGCGAGTAGCCGGGCACCAGGATGGCGGCGTAGGGGAAGTCGGCCCAGCGCACCTGGGCCAGGCGGGCCAGGGTCGCGGCGTTCTCGTAGGTCTGCAGCTCGGTCTGGCGCACGGCGTCGTCGCGGCGGTTGGCGTCCATCAGCTCCAGGGCGAAGGCGCGGGCCAGGTCATAGGCCGGGCCGGGTTGGTCGGCGCGGCGGGCGACCTCGCGCACCAGCTGGACCAGGAAGCCCTGATAGTATCTGCCCTCGACCGGATAGATGGCGGAATCGATGTCGGCGTAGCGCGGCGCCTCGCCCAGGGCATAGACGCGGATGATGCGGTCGATGGCCTCGTGCGCCTCGATCCAGGCGCGGACGAACAGGGCGCGGTCGTCCAGCGCCGCGTCGCGCTGGAACCGGCCCGACGGGCGCATGTGCTCGCCCACCAGCGCGCGCACGGCGGGCGAGCGGTCGAACAGCCGGCCGGCCGCCTGGGCCGCGCGGGCGCGCTCGTCGTCGGTCCAGCGCAGGGCCTGAACGGTGCAGGCGGGGGCCGGGTTCTCGGCGACCGCCTGGCCGGCGGCCTCGACCGAGGCCTCGCACGCCGCGGCCGCCGCCAGGGCGCGTTGGGCGGCGGCCTGGCGGATGGCCCCAAGGTCGGGATCGGCGTTCAAGGCGGCCAGGGCCGCGGGCGTCTGCTCCAGCAGGGTCAGCAGGTAGAAATTTAGATCCTGGACGCCCGAACGGCTGGCCAGCGGCTGATAGTCCAGATCGATCCGTGCGTCCCAGACGGCGGCGGGGGCGACGGCCGCCTCGCTCGCCCCGGCGGCGCGGGCCGGATCGGCGCCGGCCATCGCGCCCGTCAGGACGGCGAAGCTCAGCACGGCGGCGGACGCGGCGTGGCGGGACATATGGCGCATGGGAAGCCCTTTGCAGACAGGTGCGACAGGCGCGTGAACCTGCGCCATCGAGCGCAAGAACTTCCGCGCCCGAGCTCAAGTCAATGCTGATCGAGCGACATATTTTATTGTGAAGTTATCCTGACGATTTGATGGAGTTTGCGCTAAGTTGAGCGAAATTTATTTATTATCTCCAATGACTTAGCAGGCACGTAAAACTGTCATTCAGGCATTCTATGGGCGGCTCCATCGTTTCTTTCGGGGATGCCTCCATGTCTTTGTTCAAGTCGCCGGCTCGCGCCGGAACGCTCACCGCCACCGTCAGCGTCCTGGCCCTCGCCGTGGGCGCGGCAGCCGCTCCGGCGGCCGCTCAAAACGTCCCGGCCGCAGCTGAGCAGGCGTCCCAGGTCGAGGACATCGTCGTCGTCGGCTACCGCGCCCAGAACCAGCGCTCGGTCGCGGCCAAGCGGGAAGACCCGCGCATCGCCGAGTTCCTGAACAGCGACGACATCGGCCAGCAGCCCGACTACAACATCGCCGACAGCCTGCGCCGGGTGCCCGGCGTCCAGACCGTGTTCGACGAGGACGAGGGCCGTTACGTCTCGGTGCGCGGCCTGAACCCCAGCTACACCCTGGGCAGCTTCGACGGCGCCACCATGGCCACGGCCGAGCGCGGCAACCGCCAGCTGAACATGGAGGCCATCCCCTCGACCGCCGTCGGCGGCCTGGAGATCATCAAGTCGCGCACGCCTGACATCGACGGCAACGCCATCGGCGGCACGGTGAACCTGCGCACGCGTTCGGCCTTCGATCACTACGGCCTCTACGCCGTGGCCAACGCCTTCGTCGGCGGCTCCAACTCGACCGCCGTGCCCGGCAAGGGCTATAATCGCGGCAGCGACGACGGCATGAATTTCCGCTTCGACGGCACCGTGTCGAAGACCTTCGGCGACCAGGACCAGTTCGGCGTCCTGCTCAGCGCCAACTACAGCCAGAAGCGCCGCGACCAGGAACGCTTCAGCCCCAACCAGACCATGACCGACGCAGCGCCGACCCCGGCGGCCCCCAACACCCAGCTGCTGTATCAGGGCTATCCCAACACGGTCGACCGCTACGGCGCCACGATGAAGCTGGAGTACAAGCCCAGCGACGCCCTGCACATCCATCTGACCGGCTCGCACTATCAGCAGGACGACAACGAACTGCGCCTGTCGCACCAACTGCGCAGCAGCGTGGACGGCAGCTTCGTGCGCTTCAACGACTTCCCGCTGGAGAAGCCGCTGACCATCGTCCAGGGCGGCTTCAACTGGAGCCCGGCCGAACTGCACCGGCTGACCGGCCGCGCCTCCTACTCCAAGGCCACCTTCCTGGAGAACTCGCGCCAGCTGCAGTTCAACCTGACGGGCGCCGCGCCGACCTTCGACGTCGCGGTCCGGGACGGCATCCCCTACGCCTCCAACATCGACCCGCGCTTCACCGATTCCACCCAGTACGCCTTCAAGAGCTACAACCCCTACATCGACGACTCGGACGACATGGTCCGCGAGTTCCAGGCCGACTACGCCTACAACCGCGAGGCCTACAGCACGGGCTGGGGCTTCCAGGCCGGGATCAAGCTGCGCCAGACCGAGCGTGACAACGACCGCACCCAGACCGTCTACAGCGCCTATACCGGCGCGACGCCGCTGACGCTCGACGCCTTTGAAACGGGCGCCGCCTACACGCCGCTGCGCGGCGCGTTCAACGCGCTGATCATCGACTTTGACGCCTTCGACAGCTTCTTTGCGGCCAACAGCGACAGCTTCACCGTCAACCAGGCCAGCACCAACATCAACACCATCGGCTCGGACTGGGTGGTGACCGAGGACGTGACGGCGATCTACGGCCTGGCCGAGCACCGCGGCGAGCGCCACCGCCTGATCTTCGGCGGCCGCTGGGAGCAGACGGACACCGAGATCGACCGCATGCGCCGCCAGGGCACGGGCGCCAACCTCAGCGACTTCACCCGCGTTTCGCAATCGGGCGACTATGACAACTTCCTGCCGTCGGCGACGCTGTCCTACGACCTGACCGACGATGTGAAGCTGCGCCTGGCCTACGCCCAGGCCGTGGGCCGGCCGAACCCCAGCCAGCTGGGCAACGCCGAGGTCGTCAATAACGACGGCGGCATCTCGCGCGGCAACGCCAATCTGAAGGCCCGCGAAGGCCGCTCCTACGACGCCTCGCTGGAATACTACCTGCCGGGCAACGGCGGCATGCTGTCGGTCGGCGTCTTCCACAAGACGATCGACAACGAGATCTACAGCCTGCTGACGCGCGAAACGATCGACGGCGTGGAGGTGGACGTCACCCAGCCTCAGAACGCCGGCGAGGCCGAGGTCAGCGGCCTGGAGCTGAACTTCATTCGCAACAACCTGGACTTCCTGCCGGGCTTCCTCAGCGACTTCGGCGTCTCGGCCAACGCCACCTGGCTGGCCGCCGAGACCACGGTGCTGGGCGCCAACGGCGTGGGCCGGGCCGTGGACTTCCTGCCGGGTCAGTCGGAATTCCTGGGCAACCTGGCGGTCTTCTACGAGCGCGACGGCCTGCGCGCGCGGGTCAGCTACGCCTACGTCGGCGACGCCTATTCGTCGGTCGGCACGGCGCCGGCCAACGACCGGGTGCTGCAAGCCTCGCACCAGGTGGACCTGCAGGCTCGCTATGCGGTCAACGACCGCATCGAGCTGATCGGCGAGGTCCGCAACCTGATCGACGACGAGAAGATCACCTTCCGCAACCTGGAGGCGGCCGGCCGCAACCACGAGCTGGCCACCGACGTCAGCTTCTACGGCCGCCAGCTGTGGGCGGGCGTGGCGATGCGCTTCTGACGCCGTCGTCAAGGTCGGGGCCGTTCGCGGCCCCGACC
>RCUN01000613.1_pt1 | contig 17456 bp, 15 predicted proteins | sample 2166181 | NCBI WGS metagenome assembly RCUN01 (sample SAMN09932603, study PRJNA488358) | compost metagenome | feature: garden; material: soil; isolation source: compost soil in crotononitrile-enriched culture | place: Germany: Experimental Botanical Garden Goettingen | collected 2016-01-27 | reverse complement strand
GTGGAAGCGAGTTACAGTGAACCTGCTGTGTTCTCTCTGCTCGTCGTGGATATCGATCATTTCAAGCGGGTGAACGATACGTATGGACATGCGGCCGGGGATGTCGTACTTTCCCAGCTGGCAAATGTTCTCAGAGATACCTTTCATCCTGGAGATCATATTGCGCGCAAGGGCGGAGAAGAATTTGTTATTATCGTGGACGACTGCGGGGTCGATAAAGTGTGGCAAGTAGCTGAGAGACTGAGGAGAAATGTGGAGAATCAGCTCTTTGTCCTTCCGGAAGGAGAGAGCATCCATGTAACCATCTCGATTGGTGCTTCAGTCTATCCAGAGATTGGCCCTGAGCAGCTATTCGAGAAAGCAGATCAAGCGTTATATGCTGCCAAAGAAGCAGGGAGAAATCAAGTTTGTCTAATGAGTGCTTAACTTTGAGGAAGAATACCTATCCGGGTATCTCTTCCTCTTTTTTTGTATGGTTTGCACCCCTTTGTGCCAAAATAGGAAAACCATGAGTGGAATGGAATTTAAAAGGGCAGGAGGAAATTGATATGCGAGGCAACAAGAAAGAATCAGACAGTCTTCTGCAGTGTCTCGTTGAGAAGCTGTCCAAGAGCACGGATTTGGAGCAGCGCAGCTTTGGCACCTCTGATCAACAGGTGAACCTCATTTATTTGCGGAGTGTATCTGACTCTGCCATGGTGAACCAGTTTGTGATCAGCCCTTTTTACGAAATGAAAGACGAGAAGGTCTATGAAGATTACATTGCCTCCTTTCCTGGAAGCAAATCAAGTCATGAGATAAAAGAAATCCTGGAGCTGTTACTTAGTGGTCATGTAGGTATTTTTTTTGATGAGGAAAAGATGTATTTGTTTGATGCTGTTCGTGCTGAAGCAGGGCCTGTAGAAGATGCACAGACCGAGGTTATCGTTCAAGGCCCGGCAGATTCTTTCAATGAAAGTCTTGACGTAAATATGAATTTGATTCGGCGCCGTTACCAGTCTTCGGATCTGAAGGCGGAGACCACAACAATCGGTCATAAATCGAAGACCAAGATTGCCATTATGTATGATGAGACACGGATTGATCCCGAAGTGTTAAAAGAATTGAAAAAACGTCTTGATGGGATCTCGATTGATATCCTCCAGGCTGCGGCAGAACTGGACAAGTATCTTTCGGGCAATAAATATCGCTTATTTCCGACGACGATTGTGACTGAACGACCGGACCGGGCTGTCTTTAACATCTCCGAGGGGAAGATTGTCCTTATTGTGGATACCGCTGGATTTGCGGTTATCCTTCCTGCGGTATTTAATGATTTCTTCACGGCCATGGATGACAAGCTTCAAGTGCTTCCGGTTGGGTGGTTCCTCAAGGGGATTCGCTATCTTGGTCTAATCCTTACTGTTCTAATTCCTAGCCTTTATGTGGCTTTCACCTCGTATAACCCTGAGGTATGGAAGGTACAGATTGCATTGTTAGTGGCGGGAAGCAGGGCAACGGTACCCTACCCTTCCTATATCGAAGTATTAATTATGCTCCTCATGATGGAATTCCTGACCGAGGCGAGCTTACGACTACCTAAAGCCATCGGCCCAACTGCTACCACTGTAGGCGGGCTTATTCTGGGGACGGCTGCCACAGAAGCGGGACTTGTCAGCAATATTATGATTATTCTTGTCTCAGCTGTGGCGATATCCAACTTTGTCATCCCGATGAATATGATGGGGTTTACGATTCGGGTAATCAAATACCCGTTTATTTTCCTGGCTACTATATATGGCTTCTTGGGAATTGTGCTTGGATTAGTTAGTGTGATTATGTATCTGTCCAGTCTGCGGAGTTTCGGGAAGCCTTATTTCAAGATATTTGCAATTGAGAGAGCCAGAAAGAACAATTCACAGAGGGAGAGAGATAATGGTTAAGAACAAGTATTTTTACTATCTCTTTCTAATTAATGCCTTGATCAATATTATCAATTTCGTGCCTCGGGGGTTAATCGCTCAGCGCTTTAACGGAGCTATGATGGCGATTGTTGTCTCTGTCCCGCTCGGACTAGCGCTTATGTATCTATGCGTCAAGATGATGAATAAATTTCCGGGGGAGGGGCTGCCGGAAATATTCAACGCGAACTTTCCCAAGCTGGTATCCAAGTCCATGCTCTTCGGACATGTGTTACTTTGGTACACTGCAGGATTGATTACCTTAATCTCGTTCGTAGACGTAACGATGAGGTATATTACTGCCGACGTATCGCCAGCATTAATTATGATTGGCTTTCTTGTTGTTGTCTGCTTGGCTATCCGTTTAACTGCGGAATCGATTCTATATGGACTTGAAGTCATGATCCTTCTTAATGCGCCGATCATCATCTACGTTCTGGTCAAAGCGCTCCTGAATCCTCTCTTCAGCTGGGATGCGGTCATGCAGGTCTTTACCTATTCATTAAAAATACCGTCATACGGGACGATAGCGGATGCCTCTTTCATATTCACAGGGTACCTTAACTTGGCCATCTTCAACCGGGCATTTAATAAAATCAAGCTGAGACATATCTGGTTAATTGGAATTACCGGATTCATAGTTTTGCTTATATCCGTGCTCATTCCGATCGGCTATCAAGGGACTATCGCGGTGGAAAGACACGTATACCCATGGTTCTCAACGGCGGATGTACTCCGTACGAAGAACTTTATTATTGAGAGGGTGCTGTTCTTCTTCTATTTCACGTATTTAACATTGTCGCTGGTGAGTTCAATCGTACACTGGCATGTGGCACTTGAAATGTTTAAGGGTGTATTTACGATTAATGAAGAAAAGAAGCGGAAGATTGACCCGGAATGGTGGATGATCCTTATTTTCTGCGGTACTGCCTTATTATCTATGAGTACAAGTCAATTTTTCCGGGATCGTGCGGGTCTTTGGTTCCTGGATATTCGGCTTGTCGGAGAAGTGATTCTTATAGGCAGTGTATATCTAGCTCATAAAAGGAGGGGGGCTAAGAGACATGAATAGAATCGTATGCACCCTGCTGGTTCTCTTGTTGGTCCTGCCCCTTCAAGGATGCAAATTCAAAGATATTGACCTTAGGCTGTTTGTGATGGCGGTAGGTATTGATGAATCGGAGAACAATCCGAACAAGTTAAGTGTTACTTTGAAGATTGCCATACCTCAGGGGGATCCTAAGAAGGCAGACGAGCAGGTTCAAATCATGACACAGGAAGGGGATACCATAGCCGAGACTATCCGTGAGATGAAGTCAAGAATCGATAAAGAGCTTGATTTTGGACAATGTAAAGCACTGCTTTTCGGAGAAAAGTATGCCCGAAAGAATGTCAAAGAGTCTTTGGACTGGCTGATGCGCAGAAGAGACCTCCAGCTCACCATCTATACAGCGGTAGCCAGGCCTACCGCCAAAGAAGTACTCAATGTACAGCCTGTAACAGAACGTATTCCTGCGAATTCGATTCTGCTTGCCTTAAGTAAAGATGGGACAGAATCTCCCTTTATTGTTCCGCCTGCCTTTTCCTATATCCTGCAGAGGCGCATCGATGAGAAAGGAGCGGATCCCATCCTTGCCCTGGTTGAAATGAGGAGTGACCATGAATTTCTGATCAACAAATCCTATCTGTTCGACAAAAATAAAGCTGTGGCTGTATTAGAGCCTGAGGAGACGAGAATTTATAATTTACTCTATACGAAAAATCTCAAAACCTCCTTTAATGTAGATTACGAAGGGCTTAAATATGCCTACAATGTAGAAAAGTCCAAAGCGAAGTATAAGATCATAATCCCCAAGAATAGCGCTCCCTATATCGAGTATAGAATTAAGCTTGTAGCCGAGGTGGAGGAAAGTCGTAACGGTGTCAGCTTTACTGAAGAGCTGCTGAACAATTTGTCGAAAGCCGCAGGGGAGCAGCTTAATAAACGTGTAGAACAGGCTCTCACGAAGATACACAAAACCAAATGTGATCCCCTGGGATGGGGATTGCATTACTATGCTACTCACTGGAATAATTCCACAGAGCAGAAAGACTGGGCAGATCTTAGTGAGCGGCTGGAGTTTCGTGTGAAGAGTGACGTGAATATAAAATATACAGGAATGGTTCGCTAATTAAAGACAAATGGCCACAGCTTCCGTGTTAGAAGCTGTGGCCATTCCGTTATTCAACTAAAATCCTGATTCTATTCTTCGTCTCCGCCATCATATCCATTGATCAAGTCCGTACCATGCATAATGATCTCAGGCGGGGCAGCCGGATCAATCGGGCTGTTCTCTTCAAGGGCATCTGCATCGGGTACATCCTCAAGAGGAGCTTCCTCAGTCGCATCTGCGTAAGAATCTGTCCCTTCATCTTCATAGGAGCTCAAACTTTGAGTAATCCGGGTATCATGAGGGAGCAGGTCATCACTTGGAATGTCGTTCTCCGGGTCATAGTCCGCTAGAATCTTATATTGTTCATATTCCTGATCCCCGCGATTATCCGGGTTCAATTGGTTACGATCACGATCCATAGCCGTAGTCCTCCTTCAGGGTTACACTTTAATAGGGTCTACTTGGAGCTTACCCCAAACAGGCTTTTTCCAAACGAATGAGACTGAATAGGCAGCCAATTATAGTAAGGGGAATGATCAGGAACCCGGAGAGCACGGCTCCCCGGGTTATTCATTATGTGACCGAAAGCTCAGAATTTAGGGAATACGTATTTGACGAGGAAATAGAGGAATCCGAAGAACAGGATAATGTACGCAGCGTATTTAATGAAGGTTGAAGCGACCATACTTGAATCGGATTTATGCTGGATGTCCCGTCTTTCCACTTCAACATTGCTTACCTCTGTACGTTCCTGGGGATTAATCATGATATTCTCCTCCTTTTCCGTAAGATGTTGCCTTGCTTGTGTTATTGATAATTTATAAACGCAAGTTTAGAGGATGAAACAAACGGTAAGGCGTTACTGCCTGTCAGGTGCAGAACTTGACGTGTACCTTATAATTGAAGGGATGACTTTAAAGAGAAGTACAGAGGAGTGGGATTTTTGTTTGTGGATTGGTTGAAACGAGGTTTCTTGGGAAATACCCGTAGAGATATTTTGTCCGGACTTACAGTTGCCTTTGCTTTGATCCCCGAGGCGATTGCTTTTTCGATCATGGCAGGAGTCGACCCCATGGTCGGGCTTTATGCTTCATTTACGATAGCTGTAAGTATTTCATTCTTCGGGGGAAGGCCGGGAATGATCTCCGCGGCAACCGGAGCTATGGCCTCTTTAATGGGGCCGCTCATCGCCAAATACGGGATCGAATATTTATTTGCGGCCACCGTGCTTACCGGAATTCTGCAGTGGGTGATGGGGGCACTTCGCTTCGGACGCTTTATTACTTTTGTTCCTCATTCCGTCATGGTCGGATTTGTGAATGCCTTGGCCATCATTATATTCATGGCTCAGCTTCCCAACTTTGAGGGAGCTTCTTGGGAAGTCTACGCGATCTTGGCAGGAACACTGCTCATCATCTACTTGTTCCCGCTGCTGACCAAGGCGGTTCCTTCGGCACTGGTCGCTATTATCGTAATGACGCTGGTCTCTGTATGTACAGGAGCCGAAGTGAAGACCGTGGGCAATATGGGAAATATCACGCAGTCATTGCCTTTCTTCCATTTGCCCCAGGTGCCGCTTAGTTTCGATATGCTGCTGGCGATCTTCCCCTATTCGATCGCTCTTGCTGTAGTAGGGATGACCGAATCACTGCTTACCGCCACGCTGGTTGATGAGCTCACAGAGACGGGAAGCAACAAAAACCGCGAGATCCGCGGACAGGGGATGGCCAATGTAATCACCGGTTTCTTCGGCGGTATGGCCGGCTGTGCCATGATCGGGCAGACCGTCATTAACGTCAAATCGGGTGGCCGTACGCGGCTATCTACTTTTGTCGCGGGCGCTTTCCTGCTGTTTCTTATCCTGGTGCTAGGTGATGTCGTAAAAGAGATTCCCATGGCTGCCCTAACGGGAGTCATGTTCATGGTCTCCTTCGGAACCTTCGACTGGGGTTCTCTTCGAACCTTGCATAAGATTCCGCGCACAGACGCTGTCGTCATGGTGGTCACTGTCCTGATTGTGGTTGTGACCTCCAACTTGGCTATCGGTGTAATCTGCGGGGTAGTGCTAAGCGCATTATCCTTTGGCTGGAGGGCTGCCCGCCTTAGAGTCACTTCAGAGATGGATGCCAGTGGTGTGAAAAAATACTCTGTAGCCGGACCGCTCTTCTTCGGCACGGCTACCCAGTTCATTCATTTGTTCCTGGCTTCTGATGATCCCCGGACAATTATAATAGACCTCTCTAAATCGCATGTATGGGATCATTCAGCTATCAATGCGATTTCCAAAGTGACTGCTAAGTATGGAGAGATTGGTAAAGAGGTTAGAATCCATGGGTTGAATGAGGAAAGTAAATCTTTGATGGAGAAAGCCGGGTATGCGCAAGGCTAAGCAGCAGTTCTCACCTCTAATGTAGACGACGATTATCCTGGTATAGGGTGAATTGTCGTCTTTTTGGCTTAGGGAGGGACCTTGATCGAACATAATCAGAGAATCATGGATCTGTGCTTCCGGTATTCATGAGTCGTGCCTTGCGTTTAGGCAGCATTTAGAAGTATGAACTCGCCTATGGGAGAAGTTGTACTTGACCTGAAATGCTTTTCATACTCTATGCTTATCCTTGGGAACTTAATTAGCTATATAAGTTGAACTTAATAATTACGAATAGGCAAGAGTGTGAAATGATTCTGGAGAAGCGAAGCTTTCGCCTTTGTACCCGGACTTCCACCTTATAAATTTAATTAAGAAATCTGGGTGCAACAGCGATCGGAGGAACATTTCACGCGGCTGCCTTATGTGTAATTCAATAGTTTAACTTATATAATACTGCGAGGGATATTTATGGAGAGAAGATTAGTATTTTTTGATATAGACGGCACGCTATTGGATCATCAAAAGAAGCTGCCTGACTCGACCGTTCAGGCTGTACAATCCTTGAAGAAATTGGGCCATGAGGTAGCGATTGCTACAGGCCGCGCACCCTATGCCTTCAAGGAGATCAGGGAGACCTTAGGAATTGATTCGTTCGTGTCGCTAAATGGACAGTACGTGGTGTATCAGGGCAAGGTCATATACAAAAATCCTATTGATTCCGCAATTATACAATCACTCACCGAGTTCTCAATCCAGAAGAATAATCCGATTCTATATGTTGGAGAAGAGGACATGAAGATGAATGTGGTTCAGCATGACCGGGTCGATGCAAGCTACATCCCCCATCAAATGGACCTTCCGGGATATGATCCACATTATTATCTGGACAGAGAAATTTTCCAGTGTATTGTGTTCTGTACAAAAGAAGAGGAGCCCGATTATCTGCTTCAATTCGATCAGCCCCTTAAATTTGTGAGATGGGATGATGTAGCTACCGATATCCTGCCTCAAGGCGGCTCCAAGGCCGCTGGAATCTCAAAGTTCATAGATTATGTCGGAGTTAACCGGGAAGAGGTTGTCGCTTTCGGCGACCATCTGAATGATATCGAAATGCTGCAGTTTGTTGGACACGGTGTAGCAATGGGCAATGCGCTTGAGGCGGTTAAGCGAATCGCGAGATATACAACAAAGGATGTAGGACAGAATGGGATTAGGTATGGACTGCAAAAACTTGGATTAATCAAGTAGGGAGAAGCCGCAGGTAGCGGCTTTTTTTATTGACTTCTCTTATGCTCTTGTCTACAATTTGCAGAAGAATACTTGGCATATCCTTAATTTGGGAGTTGACCCCCTTTGATCACCATATATGATATCGCTCGAAAAACCGGTTATTCACCAACCACCGTCTCCAAGGTGTTCAACGGCTACACAGATGTGAGCCAGAAGACTAGGCGGATCATCCTAGATACTGCGGCTGAACTGGGTTATGTACCTAATGCGAATGCGCGAAGCTTGACCACCAAGCGTTCCTGGACAATTGGAATGCTCTTTATTGAACCTGCGGGATCCGGGATTCGGCATCCTTACTTTGGTGGGGTAATTGATGGATTCAAGAAGGTTGCTACTTCCAAAGGTTATGATTTGATGTTCATCTCCAAGGATATTGGAGGGAGAAAGAGCGGATATCTGGAACACTGCAAAATAAGAGGTGTGGACGGTATCATTGTTATTTTACCAGATCCAGCCGATCCTTACTTTCATGAATTGATGGACAGCAGCATACCGATGGTTATGCTTGATCAGCACTCCACTTCGTACAGTACGATTAGTTCGGATAATATACAGGGAGGTATTATGGCTGTAGAATATCTGTACTCGCTAGGCCACCACAGGATTGCCCATATTTCGGGTGGACTGGCTACCTTCGCTGGAGAGAAGCGCCATAAAGGTTATGAGATGGCCTTGAACAAGCTGGGGATCGCCTTGAAGCCAGAATATGTTGCCGAAGGCCCTGTTGATTATTCGGTAGAGAGCGGGTACTCAGCCATGCAGAAATTATTAGGGTTAGAGGAGCTTCCAACCGCCGTCTTTGCCGCAGGGGACAATCTTGCGGTGGGGGCGATACAGGCGATACGGGAGCGGGGACTGCGTGTACCAGAGGACATTTCGGTGATAGGCTTTGATGATATTGAAATGGCCCAGTTCCTTACGCCTGCACTGACCACGATTAGACAGGATACTCATCTGCTAGGCAGCAGGGCGGCCGAGATGTTAATCAGTACCATTGAGGGAGCCACTGAGCTTCAGTGCGAGATCCTGCCTACGGAGCTGATCGTTAGAGACTCCTGCCAGCGAAATGCATAGTTTATTTATGTTCTCTTAATAGAGGCCCCCAGAAATTGGGGGTCTCTATTCCTATGTAGGTGGGTATTTTGGAACTTAATACCTATGAGTTCGAGTAAAAGTATTTACCTAAATGGAAAAATTTGATAGTCTTAAGAGAGCCGGCAAGCAACCTACCATCTTGGGATAGGGATTATAAAGCACCATTACAGGGTGCTTTTATTGTGACTATACATAACTTTTCAGTCAGACAAACTTCCAGAATCCTTTCGGTGTTTGAGTAATAAGTGAGAGGGTTCTATTAAATCGTCGAGGTGTAAAAATGAAGGGTCTGCTCAAAGGTATTATCATCGTTATGGTTTTAGTGGGGCTAGGACTAGCCCTGTACTCAGCTGGCCTGTTAAAAACCGACAAATTAGATGCTCATAGTATTTCTAAATGGAATGTGGGCTGGGTGAATAGTCTGGATATGCCTGGCGACAGCAGGCAGATTAAGACTATCAATGGTTGGCATCCGGCTAGTATTAATGATCCTATGCCTGGAAGACCGGGTGGGGCAGCGAAGGCCTGGATCGAATTTACCTTGCCGGGAGGGGACAAGGGGCCTCAAGCTATTTTGCTGGATAAGGTGTATGCCCAAGAGGTTATTGTGTATATAGGTAGTAACAAGATCTATGAGTCGACACGTAACGGCAATTACAATATTAAGAAAGTGATTATCCCCTTTCACCTGCCGGACAATGACAATAAAGTGTATATTGGCTTCAGCTCCAAAAAGTCGGGAATTGGTCTTATCAAAGATGAGATCAAAGTTGGAAATTACGAGAAATTACAAGAATACTATGTGACTCGGGATGTTTTTGACTTTGTCATGGGCGGAGCGCTCATCTTTATAGCGATAATAATGCTGATCTGTTTGTTCTTTCTAAATAACGTCCACCTAACCAGTTGGCTTGCGTTGTCTATGGTCATTCTCTCTAGCGGAATACTGGTTATTACCTATTCTACCTTCTTATATACATTCTATGAGGTTAATGTAAAGAACGCCCAGTGGATTTTTGATATCTCACTTTTTGTACTTCTCTATTCCATGAACTTCTTTTTTGAGAAAATATTTGGGAAGGGCCTTTTCTCGATCATCACTATCGCCCGTAGAGCACATTTATGCTACTCCTTATTTTGCTTTTTATTTGCAATCTTCAATATCTTTAAAGCACATAAATACGATCTAATCTACACCACTTTAACTACAACCATCATGGGTTACATCATGATTATACAATTTACAATTTTAGTCAGTATAGCTCTAGTTGATGCTATAAAAGGGAATATGGAGGGGATCATCTTTTCCATAGGATTTTCTCTACTTGCTTTTTTGAGTTTGGTTGAACTGGTATGGTATCAAATTAATAATCAAAAATATGAGCTGGTCGCTTGGAAATGGGGACTGATCTGTTTCTTGATATCACTTATTATAATATTAGGTAGAAGGTTCGCTAAGAATCATGATCAGCTTGTGGAATATTCCCAGCGGTTAGAACTGTTCAACGATGAAATGCAGCGGTCAGAGAAAATGGAGATTATCAGTGAGCTTGCCGCCTCCGTGGCCCATGAAGTTAGAAATCCGCTGCAGGTTACACGTGGTTTCCTTCAGCTTCTGGCCGAGAAACAGCAGTCTCAGGACAAGATTTACTTGAACATGGCTCTGGAAGAGCTTGACCGTGCTTCCGGTATTATTACGGACTTCCTTACCTTTGCGAAACCGGAAGCCGGGAAGAATACGGTTCTGAATATCCTGAATGAGTTCATTCATATTGAAGGGATCCTGGTGCCTATGGCTAATCTTCAGGGTGGGCGTATTACCATTGATATTCCACCTCTGCTTGAGGTTAAAGGGAATTCATCCAAGTTCAAACAAGCCTTCATTAACATCATCAAGAACAGTATTGAGGCTCTCCATAGTCAGGGGGACATACAAATCTGGGCTTACGAGAGAGAAGGACAGATCTATATTCATGTGAAGGATAACGGGGAAGGCATGAGTGCAGCGGAGCTTGCACGGCTCGGCGAGCCTTATTTCTCTAATAAGAGTAAGGGAACTGGACTAGGTCTAATGGTTACATATAGTATCATCGAAGTCATGAATGGGGAGCTCACTTTCAAGAGTGAGAAGGGGGTTGGAACTGAGGCAATTATCCGGTTTCCTGAGTTTAGAGAGTAAACTTAAGGAAACCGGACTGGGTATGGACTTGATGTATATGTGAGGTGGTGTTTACCAGGAATCTTTGACTGCTGTTACTTTATTAAGTGACTTAGCCGGGTTAGGCGGCAGTACCAGATAGAATTCATCCGGCTTCTCTTCAACAGCATTGACTCGGATGTGATCTGGAAGGATTACACCTAATGCTTCCTGGATAGCTTTCTTGGGATCAGCCAGGAGTTGTTCCTTGAAACTTGGGTCTTGCCAGGCTTTTTGAATTACTTGATTTGTAAGAATAGCATCAGTTGACATAGTAATCTTCCTTTCAAAATAGGTATTTTGTTCCAATTACAATGTATCATATAGTTCATGGATTATCTAGTAATTTTATACATTTTTAGATAGCCAATAGTTCAATCCTCCTGTTTGCAACATCGTTCGATCTTTTTCGATATTCTTCGTAACACCTAGCAGCTCTTCGAGCAAATGATGACTGAAATCTCTTAGATGTGGCGCCAGTTCATAGACGGCTTGAACCTGAAGATGGTTAGTCAAAGCTTGTTCTGAATAACGGATAAGGCAGTCGTCTATGTAGATCGCTTGTTCGATCTGTTCCTCGGAAATCACCTGGTCCGCCGGAATCTTGAGCTCAGCACGAACAAAGGCGACTAGGCTGTTGTAATTCGCCTCCTCCATATCCTTCTTCCAATCCATGACATCATCCAGCATTTGCAGTGTGATAAGAGCGTAATCGGTAGCGTCTTCAAGCCTAGGAATCAGCGGAATTTGATCAGACAGGAACAGACTGCCTGCAACAGATAGCTTGACCGGGGCTGCCTTGTGAGCCATGCCGACCGGATTATCCAGATAGTAATTCTCTTGATTCTCATGGGTCACTGCCTCAGCCCACTGCTGTAAATAGGTTCGGTAATAGCCCCAGAATGAGGATTCAGCCGGGAAGTATGAGCTATAGATGGAGATAAACTCCAGCTGAAGCAGATTAGCAAGTGGAAGGATCTCTTGGGAACCTTCACCTGGGCTATCCATCACATCATCAATGATTTGAAAATACAACATCCCAAAAATATTGGCGAGTGACAATCTGCGGCTGTCTTGAATGCTGAGCTGTGCACTCTCCCGAAGCCATAAAGGCAAAAGAAAACTGATGTAATTAGTGGAATTGTCTTCTTTCAATGCATGGGCCTGATCCAGAACCTTCAGACCTGTAGCCCGGAAAGTACCGGGCATCTCCCCAATGATTCTCTCTGCTTCAGCGAAGACCCACCGCAGGTCCTCTTCATATGTATGAAACCATTCCTCCATATTTCGTCCCCCCATCATTGGATTTCTTGAGTAGACAAGCTGTGTTATATAGATAACGCCCTTAATTTTGAATTAGTTCGTATTTGAGTTGAATTTTTTATGATATGGAATAGATCGAATTATTATAAGTGAGAGGGCCCGTGATGGCTACCTTTTTTTCATATAGAAAATTCCAATATGTAGAAGTATTGTTCTTCGGAAAATGAGATGATACCATCTTTATAATTCCAATATGATTAATTGGTTTTAAAGAAGAGGAAGTCGGATTGTAGGGAATATTTAGAAGGAGTGTGAGACTTACGGTGAACATAGAACATGAGTCATCTGCTTTTCCAAGCCGGACTTATGCAAGAGTCGTGCTTGAACCGGCATATGATCAGGCCAAACAAGTTCTCCTTCATCCGATGCTGGCAGTCAATAAAGCCCATCTCATTATGCTGTACGAACAGAATATTATTCGGGAATCCGATGCACTCAGCATTGCTTCCGCTCTGCGGGAACTTGATCTGGATACATTGGGATCAGGTGACTATAACCCCCAATATGAAGATCTTTTCTTTGAAATCGAGCATAAGCTTGGTGAGCTCGCAGGGGAAATCGCCAGTAACCTGCACTTGGCAAGGAGCAGGAATGATATGGGAATTTCCCTGTACCGCATTGTATTAAGAAACAAACTGCTTAACGTTATCGATTCCGGTGTTGTTCTTCATCGAAGTATGCAATCTTTCATAGGGCTTCATAAAGACACGATTATGATAGCTCACACACATACACAGCAGGCGCAGCCTACTACACTTGCCCATTACATAAGCGCGGTAAGCGATTCACTTGAGAGGGACCTGCTCCGCTTCAAGCGGGCCTTTATCGGATGTAACCACAGCAGTCTGGGAGCTGCGGCGCTGACTACTTCAGGATTTCCGGTAAGCAGGGAACGTGTGGCGGAACTTCTGGGTTTTGGGGGAATTATCGAGAATGCTTATGATGCCGTAAGCGGAGCTGATTATGTAGGGGAAGCAGCTGCAGTCACTCAGCTTGCGGCCATAAATCTTGGGAGGTTTGTGCAAGATCTTTTACTGTGGTGTACGCAAGAGTTTGGGATACTCCAAGTGGCTGCCCCCTATGTTCAGATCAGTTCCATTATGCCGCAAAAGCGTAACCCCGTATCCATTGAGCATGCCCGGTCACTCCTTTCCATCAGCAAAGGCAATGCTGAAACTGTATTGTCCATCATTCATAACACCCCGTTCGGTGATATTGTCGATACCGAGGATGATCTTCAGCCCTATGCCTGGAAGAGCCTGGACACCTTGTCATCCGTATACGAGCTGCTTGCAGAGGTAATCTCCACTTTAAAAGTAAATACCGAACTGTTAAAAGAGCGGGCAAAAAAAAGCTTCGCTTCGGTCACGGAGCTGGCCGATACCCTTGTCAGAACCGAAAACCTATCCTTTCGGAAAGCTCATTCTATTGTGAGCCAGATTGTAACCGATCTAACAACTTCAGGTTCGGGCATTGAACAGATCTCCTGGACAGCATTGAATGACCGAATGAAGGAAGAGACGGGCACTGAGCTGAGACTGAGCCCTCAGCAGCTCGAACAAGCTATTGACCCCATGCATTTTGTTAGAGTCCGGCAGCTGACTGGAGGGCCAAACCGAGATGAAGTTCAGCGATCTCTTGAAGGTAAATCCCGCCGGCTAACGGCTCTGAATGAGTGGAAGGAGGATACTTCCCGGCTTATAACCTCCTCATTCAAAAATTTGGATGCCATTCTATCCGAATGGCTTATCAAAGCATAATTGAAGAGAAGTGAAGAGTCCCAATTAAAAATAAGGGAGTTGAATGCAATTGAAATCCGTCAATCAAATAAAGAAATACTCGTTATGGTTCTCCGTTCTTCTTATTCTGTCTACTATTGTAATTGGCTGCAGTAATAGTAAGCCCAGTGCCACGGATGAAGGAAATGCAGCAGATAAAGGAACGCAAGAGGCAGCTCAAAATGGTGACCCAAAGGTTACGATTGAATATTGGCAGTATGAATTCCCTGCTAAGGTGAAGCTGGTCGACTCGCTCATTAAGGAATTTCAACAACAGCATCCCAATATTACGGTGGAGCAGGTCAATTTCCCATACGATCAGTACAATCAAAAAGTGGCTACACTTATACCGGCTGGTAAAGGTCCAGATCTTATCAATCTGTATTACGGTTGGCTGCCCAAATATGTACAGTCCGGATACCTTCAGCCCCTGAACGAAAGTGACTTTCCGAAAATTGAAGATCGTTTTTTCCCTTTTGTTGAAACCGCCAAGCTGGATGGGCATTATTACGCTCTGCCTACGGGGGTAAGGACATTGGCACTGTACTACAATAAGGATTTATTTAAGAAAGCAGGGCTCGATCCGGAAAAGCCGCCAACTACGTGGGAAGAGCTTGTACGTGATGCGAAGGCCTTGACGGAGACTGACAAGAATGGGCAATTTGTAACCGAAGGGCTGGCCTGGGAACCCGGGTCACAGCTGCATCACTGGTTCAGGGACGGTCTTCTCTACCAGGCGGGAGGAGCAGATACAAGTGATGACCGCCGAAAGATCCTATGGAATGAATCTCCGGCAGGACTTGAAGCCTTTAAGTACCTGATTGATTTTGCATCGGTACACAAGGTAGGGATCAACGGGTTCTATACCGATGATGCGAATGCCTTTAAGACAGGTCATGCGGCCATCAATGTTGATGGGTCATATCGGCTTGGTTCTATTAAAACGGATGCTCCTAATCTGAATTTTGCCGTTGCCCCTCTGCCTTCATATAAGAACAAGTCCTCACAGGCATCCTTCTGGGCCAATGCCATTCCTGCTAATGTTGAAGGCGACAAGCTTAAGGCTGCTACCTTGTTTTTGCAATTCCTGACCAGCAAGGAAGTACAGGAGCAGTGGGTGGAGAAAGTCGGGGAACTACCGGCACAAAGAGAAGTAGCACTGCAGGACAAATATGTTAAGGACCCTCATTTGGGCCCATTTATTTCGCAGCTTAATGAATCGCATGCTCATTTCTTTATTGATGAAACCCAGGAACGTACGCTCTTCGTTAATGCTGTTGATGAAGTAATTCTCAACAAGGTTCCGGTGGAACAGGCGTTTAACGATCTGGTAGGCAAGACACAAAAGTTATATGACGACTATTGGTCCAAACAGGATAAGAAATAAAGGGCACACACGAGGAGGCCGCTGCCCATGAGCTTAGCTAGAGTAGTGCCAAAAAAACGGATCAGCTATAGACAAAAGAAACTCCTGTTCATTTATGGTGGCTTAAGCTTGCCCCTGCTATATTTTGTAGGAATTCGCATGCTTCCGATTCTGTATTCCTTCAATGTCAGCTTCAGGGAATGGGGGATGCTGTCTCCTAAGAAGCCGTTAGTAGGGTTAGATAATTATACCCAGCTCTTGGGAGATCCCCTGTTCCTGAAGGCCTTACTGAATACAATCATATATGTTGCGGTTGGTGTTCCCGCTCAATTGGTTACAGGACTTGGGATTGCCCTGTTATTAATGCAGATCCGTAAATTCAGGGGCCTGTTCCGCACGATATATTTCATTCCTTATATAACGAGTGTAGTGGCCGTCAGTTGGATTTTTAGGTGGATTCTGATGAAGAATGGAGTGGTTAACTCACTCCTCCTGGAGCTTGGATTGCATGCGCAATCCTTTCTCTATTCTCCGTCGCAAGCGATTTTCTGGATCACGGCTGTCATGGTCTGGCAGAATATCGGCTTTCAAATGCTTATATTCATGGCCGGGATACAGAACATCCCCAAGATCTATTACGAAGCAGCCTCCATCGATGGGGCAACCGCTTGGCGGAGATTAGTACATATTACCTTGCCGCTGCTTAATCCGGTCATTCTGCTATCGGTCGTAATTGCCAGTATCAGCTTTATGCAATCTTTTGCCCAAGTGCTAAATATGACTAACGGTGGTCCACTGGATTCTACGATTTCTGTCGTGCTGCATATTTACAATCTGGCTTTTAAAAGCTTTGATATGGGGCAGGCATCCGCTGCTACCGTCATTTTGTTTGTTATGATTATGGCTCTGACCCTGCTGCAGCTAAAGATAATAGGCAAGCGGTACCAACAAGATTAGCAAAGAGGAGGGAATGATACTGGATATCAAAGCAAAATCTTTTTTAGTTGGAGTGACTTACCTTGTTCTAACTATGGGAATTGCTGTTATGGTGTTCCCCTTCCTCTGGATGGTATCCACGTCTATGAAGGCTCCAGGCGAGGTATACTCCTTGAGCTTAATCCCTTCTTCTTTCAGCCTGGACAGCTACCGGGATATTTTCAAGAATACCTTATTCGCCAAATGGATGCTGAACAGCTTAATAGTAGCTATTATAATGACATTGTCTGTCTCGATGTTTGATACGATAGCTGGTTACATCCTTGCCAAATTTACATTTTTCGGAAAACAAATAATCTTTATACTTTTCCTCAGTACACTAATGGTCCCTACTGAAATGCTGATTATCCCCTGGTACTTGGTCTCCAGCCGTTTAGACGGCATTGATAGCTACTGGGGAATTTTATTTCCTGGCCTTATGTCAGGTTTTGGTATTTTCCTTATGAGACAATTTATGGATTCATTACCTTCAGAGCTGCTGGACGCTGCCCGGATTGATGGGATGGGAGAATGGAGGATTCTTTTCCAAATCGCTATCCCCCTTAGCAGATCGGCACTGGCCACTCTATGTATTCTAACTTTTCTCGGAAGCTGGAATTCATTTATATGGCCGCTGATTATCACGCAGAGTGATGACATGTTCACCATTCCGGTGGGTATGGCCTTTTTCTCCAGTGAGGCCAAAGACAGCAGTAACTGGATTCTAATCATGACCGGCGCTACATTATCTGTCATTCCGCTGGTTGTATTGTTCCTCATTTTTCAGAAGCAGATTATTCAGGGGATTGCGACAACAGGACTTAAGTAGTTGATGTGTGCGCTTTATTATAGTAAGTTGTTAGCACTATTCAGCTTGTATTATTGTTAGCCCAATATAAAGCCCATTGGAAGATGAAGTGCACCCCTTATAGTGGACATTGGAAAAACACCCTGTGTTTAAACCGATG
>RCUN01000611.1_pt1 | contig 17561 bp, 27 predicted proteins | sample 2166181 | NCBI WGS metagenome assembly RCUN01 (sample SAMN09932603, study PRJNA488358) | compost metagenome | feature: garden; material: soil; isolation source: compost soil in crotononitrile-enriched culture | place: Germany: Experimental Botanical Garden Goettingen | collected 2016-01-27 | reverse complement strand
ACAGGAAACAGTCTGCCGTCATTAAACAGTTGCTGTCCCGGGAGCACATACCCGGGCCGGACATGTTGATGGAATCCCTAAGCGAACCGATACCTGACCACTTGTTGCACAAGATTGCTGAACTGAAGCGAGAGAAAGTCCCTCGGTCCCAGATCGCAAAGAGGCTAGGCATATCAAAGTTACGGATAAATAAAGCCATTGAAAAGATAGGAGGTTAAAACGATGGGCACATTTTACAAAAAGCACACGGTTATCCCTGTATACGGTGGGTTAAACCTCTCACCTGAACATACAGAGGCGATTAGAACAAAGGATTCGCTTGTGGAATGGACCATGACTGAAGCGCAAAGGGCCGAGGTGATTGCAAAGTACGGAGCTCCTAAGGAGCCGCTGCGACAGAAAAAGAAAGGAGGGATACCGTGGTAAGGGCCAATAAGTACGGAGCCCGGAAGACACAGAGGGATGGAATACAGTTCGACAGCCAGATGGAAGCAGATCGGTACCAGTACCTTAGGCTTCTGGAGAAGGCCAAGCTCATCACGGAGCTCCAGACTCATCCAGAGTTCGTACTGATCGAAGCCTTCAAGAAGCTGGGGAAGAAAAAGCGTGGTCACAAGTACAAAGCAGACTTCATGTACAGGGATGAGAACGGGCAACAGGTAGTTGAAGACGTAAAGGGATTCATTGCCCGGGACTTCCCATTGAGACGGACACTATTTGATTCAAAGCATCCTGACATCTTGCTAAAGGTGGTCACTAAAACCAGGGGAGTGTGGGAAGAAAAATGAGTTGGATCAACCTCGGCAGGGAAATGGCACTCGTAGACGCATCAGGAAGGCTCACAGGGCGTTTGATTCCTTTGGATGAACAAATATCTAGGAAAATATCAGAATCGCTCTACGAGGAAAATAGGTGGCTTAAAATCGATGCTAATATTTCCGCTCACAAGAGAGAATCGCATATAGCATAATCTGATTCAAAATGTCAAATGAGCAATTCTGAGATAAACCACAAAATGTAGTGTTTTTGTAAGAAAATTAATGCTAAATAGCTCCATATGTAGTAAAATAGAAGTATAAAAATCTATCAATCGAGGTGCGTATATGTCTACTATTTCAACAGTTCAAGAACAATTGGAAAATGAACGGAACGAGCTGCAAAACAAGATCGTGGAAATCGATCAAAACGGTGGTGCGGTGGAGGAAAGACAATCATTGATTGATCAATTGAACGCAATTACGAACAAGATCGAGGAAGAAAAGTATAAAGCGCAAATGGATGAGCGACTTGCACAACATGAGACATTGGTGGAAGAGACACAATCACAAGTGGTTAATACCTTGGATAACCTCCGTGTGGGTGATAAGAGCTTGAGAGAGTTGTTTTTAAATGCAACACCCGAAGAAGCAGAAGCGGCCTACCAAGTGTGGAGTATCGTGGTGAAGAATGAAATGCTAGAGGTAACTGCTAAACCATTGCAGGACATCAAGGATCTTAATGAGGAACTGGCGGCTGCAAAAGCGAATGCAGATACAATTCAGAAGAATTATGATGCTCTGTATGAGGAAGCTGCTTCCCTTCGGACGGAACTAGCTAAGATTAAAGCCGATCTTGCTGATGCAGAAAGCAAGCGCGATGCTGCGGTTACGAGATATGAAACAGCAGAGGAAGAAGTTAAGCGGCTTAACAGTCAAGTAGACGATCTCCGTAAGGAAATTGCTGTAGGTGCTGCCAATGCTCCAAAGGTCATTGATGTTGGCACGGCATATGACAACTACATCAAGGAAAAACAGAAGAATGAAGCTAACAAGCCGGCTATCTATGACGTTGAAGCAATGGATATGAGAGGATCGCGTTATAAGGCCAAGCTTGCATCGACAGATGAAGCCATTGAGTTTAGTTACCTGGAAAAAAATAAGTACCGTGAGGTGACAGCCCAGGAGGCGGAATCGTTTCGACGCGAGTACGAAGCCCAACGTGATAGTGAGGATACTGCACAACCTGGGAACGATGTGGAAGCGCAGGTAACACCCACCCAAGGCGATCAACCGGTCAACGGAGTGGATGAAATCAACGTACCTGTGGAAGTGGCAGGAAAAACGCTTGAAGAAAGAGTCGCGGCGTTAGAAGCTGTTGTATTCGCTAAAACAGAGAACGGAGAGGCGGCGTAAGCTGCCTTTCTCTCTTATGAGCGATCGAGTCAAGCACAGGGTAACTGGTCAGTTAGGATGGATTATAGGGATGGGATCAACAATATACCGTGTAAAGGTTAATTGGGATAATGGGATGTCATCGCAAGTGGCGATAAGGGAGCTTATACGGATAAAGGAGGGTGAAGAGGATGGACAAGGACAAGGTAACGGAGCTACTTAGCAAATACCCATATTACAAGTATGCTGTTCGGATGTATGAACAGGATATGCCGGTTGTGCTTCAGGCCACTGAGTACACGGACATGCCAAGAGGTGGATCGTTTGGGCCAAGGTATCCTAAATCATTTGGCAAAACGCTGGATGATATAAATGACTATGAAGAGTACAGTAAAGCATGCCGGTTCATTGAGGGTGCCTTGGAGACATTGACTGATGAGGAGCAGAGCGTGATTAAGCTCCGTTGGATGAATGAGATGACGCTTGATCAGATTGCTAACCGGAAGAATTACAGCAAGGCAACGATCAAGCGAACTCACAAGAAAGCTCTCGGCAAACTGGTTATCTGCCTAAGATTCTTGGAAGTGCCTCATATCGAGCAGATTTCGTTGGGACAGATTACTGTAGCATAAATGAGCCTTTTTTGACCCCTATTTGAACCCAAACTAAGTGTATATTTGTATCATAGGGATTTGATGATGAGCGCCGATGGCTACACGCGCGGTTGTCGCTCACACGGATACCCTAAATATAACGCACTTCCCTCGTTGCGCTCATTTCGGTGGGCGCTAAAGGTGACTGGCGCACTGGGCTTCCCCGGAGCGCTTCACATATACCCTGTGCGGCTGTTTGACGGTGCGTTATACGTATCTTAGGCTCGCATGGGGCAACTATGATGTGGTGGCGGAAGATAGACGCAGCTAATCCCATTACGTGAACAAAGGGAGTAAATAGCAAAGTTCACTTGCAAGGGAGAATGGCCCTTGTCCACATCAACCAAGCTTTACTCATTGATTCGCTCCTTCCTTGAAAGTGATGGCTAATAGCTGTCACTTTTTCTTTTTGGCCGAAGGGCTACGATACGACCGAAGACGCTTAACGAAGTGGAGGCCGATGAAGGGTGTTGAAGTTTTAATATGGACAGGTACACATACATAACTAAAGAAATGGCAGAAGCGGCTTTAAAGAGAGCACGAGAAGAACAAGAACGTAAACAGCGAATGGTTCAACGGTTATTATATTCAGCAGCTATCGCCAAAAGGAGGTCCAATAATGACAGTAGGCCAAGATGAGCTGAAGAAGATTGAAATCGACTCACACAAAAGGTGGCTCGGCATTATAGCAGATGGATTGGAAACAGCTACTAGGATTGAGTTAAGCCCATATTACGTAGATGGGACGAAACGGATTGGTTGCATGGAAGCCATACAGATCAAGAGTGACACAGCAAATGATATTGCAAAGCGGTTGAGAGCGATCGCTGAGTTGATTTGAGGGGGAAAAGGCGTGAAACTCACATGTGTGATGGAGCTGATGACAAAGCATGCAACGTGTCCAAAGTGTGGTAACCAGTATGTGAGGAATGGTGAAGGAACGCTGATAGTTGAGGATGATATGTTCATTCGTACATGTAAGTGCGGATGGTCAGTGAAAGAAACAGAAGGGGGCGAAGTCGTTGAAACTCCATAAAGACGGAACAGTAGAGGGTACGCCGCAGGAGATCGCGGAGTATAACCGGCTAAGCAATCAAGCAAATCCGGCATTGTGCAATTGGCCACCGTATAAACAAGGGAAGGGATTCACTACGGGGACAATGATTGGACAGATTGGTGGGTATCGTGTTGCTTCAGGCGCAACAGTTGATTATCAAAAGCAAGAAAGAGATATAAAAAATGAACAACAGGCGATCGAGGATGAATATAAGAGACAAGCGCTAAGAAAATACAGCACAAAGGAGCTAATAGAGGAATTTAACACTCGAACAGGTGTAAGTAAATACAGGATTGGTCCAGAAGGAAACATAACCATTAGGGATGAAGAACATGGTTGTACACAAACCGGGCCAGCAGTAGTGCTATCTATTATGGATTAACTGCAATATGTTCATACCGCGAATCAAGATACAAGAACACAAAGTCTACTACACCATTAAGTCCAATACAGAGCCAGACAAGTACTGGATAAACCCAATGATAGGGAACATCATACGTTACAAACAAGATGGTCGCACCGTGTACCTGCAAGGGGAAGACGAGAATGCGATCATTTTACGTTTAGGCACATACCGGGACCAGATACTGCGTGAACACCGGATGCCGGCCGAGTACAAGGAGAAGCTTGAACTATTTTTGAGTGAAGGGAGTTGATAACTATGGCATTGACGGATAAGCAAAAAAGATTTGCAGATGAGTACCTGATCGACATGAATGCATCAGCAGCTTATCTGCGTGCCGGATATAAATGTTCAGAAGCTGCCGCGAGATCCAGTGCGTCTGATCTCCTAACAAATCCTAACATCCAAGAATACATTGCTGAAAAGCAAAAAAAGATTGAGGAAAAGACGGAATTGACCGTTGAATGGATCTTGGAGGAGATGAAAGACACTTATATCCAAGCTAAACAAGTGGGTGAATATAGCGCGGCTAACAAGTCCCTCGAAATGCTAGGCCGGTATAAAGGCATGTTTAACGACAAGCTGAAGGTAGATGCTACCGTCACCAAGAAGCTTGAGGAGTTTTTCGCATGAGGACGTGCAGAGACATCATCAACCGGCGCAAGGAGCTGTGGAACAATACACACGACGTTGACAGAGATACTGAATTCGTTCAAGCAGCTGTGTCCTATATCGTTGATCCCCAGAACGATGCGGTGAGAAAGGAGATCAAGCGATACCCTGAGTACTTGATCGAGATTTCCTTTGTCATCGTAGATAAGGATAAGCGCACCGTACCGTTCTTTCTGAATGAGGTACAGCAAAGCTTCCTGGATGACATCAACAAAGCCAAAGATGAATATGCAGAGGGCAGGCGCTCCCACCTAAAGTTCCTGGTGTTGAAAGGTCGGCAGCAGGGTTTTACATCGTTCATCACAGCTTATCAATTAGCCAATGCGATTATCAGCAAGAACTTCTCAGGGTTCACGCTCTCAGATAGTGGAGATAACACGAATACGATCTTTGAGGATAAGGCCAAGTACATCTATAACCAACTGCCGGAGCAGCTGCAGCCGACAATCAAGTACAACAACAGGCGTGAGTTCCACTTTGAGGTCTTAAATAGCCGCTGGCGTGTAAATACAGCTGGCAACAAAGAGGTTGGTCGGTCTAAGACGATCAACTTTTTTCATGGTTCAGAGGCTGCTTTCTGGGACAGTATCGATATGATTATGACTGGGTTAGGTGAAGCACTCACGAAGGACAGCATACAGATCCTTGAAACTACGGCAAACGGACTCAATGAGTTTAAAGACCTTTGGGAAGGCGCTGAAAAGGGCACGAACAACTGGGAGCCGAAGTTCTATGAATGGTGGCTCACACCAGAGTACGTGCTTAAGTTCGAGGACAGAGAGCGAGAAGAACAGTTTAAAGCCGATGTGATCAACCCGACAACAGAGTTCTTCACCAAGCTTAAGTTTCTATTAGACTTCGAGAATCTCGAGTGGGAGCAACTTTACTGGTACTACGGTAAATACAAGGATCTACGCGAGAAGCTAGATCAAGAGTATCCATGTACCGCTGAAGAGTCGTTCTTAGCATCCGGGCGGCCACGCTTTGATGTGAATGTGCTGATGGAATACCTAAAGCATTGCGTTCCAGGGGAATTGGGGTATCTGGAACGGCATGGCAGCAGAGCGGTATTCATTAAATCAGAGACAGGCAGCTTGGAAGTGTGGAAGCGACCTATGCCGGGTAAAGAGTACTTTATCGGTGTGGACGTTGCCAAAGGCAAAGCGGACGGTGATTACAGCTGTGCTACGGTGTGGGACGCAGATAAGAACCTGTGTGGCATGTGGCATGGTCATGTGGATCCTGATGCACTAGGTAACCCGGTGCTAATTAACCTGGGGAACTGGTATAACGAAGCACTCATTGCAGTGGAAGAGAATAACCACGGACTGACAACGCTCAATGCTATGAAGCAAAGTTACTGGAACCTATACAAGCGTACCTCTTTCGATAAGGTAACCGATCAGGAGCGTGAGGAACTCGGGTGGCTAACCACACCAAGGACTAAGCCGCTGATGATTGATAATATGGCTAAGCTGATTCGTGATAAGGTGATCGGCTGCAAGTCAGAGCGAATGATAAAAGAATGTATCAAATACGTAGTCGGTGAGAACGGTGACACCAATGCCGCAAGTGGCAACGATGACACGGTAACTTCATCGGCTATTATTTTGCTCGTTATGGATCAGTTCATCACAGAGCTGGCGAGTATTGCAGCTCCTACAACAGCGATTACAGACAGCTCAGACACGTTTGTGCCGCAAGGTGGCGTGTGGAGACACATTAGCGAAATTGAAGACGAACAAAACGTCAATGATGATGGCGCATGGTTTAGAAAGGCAGGGTGGTAACGTGCTTTACACATTGCTGTGTTTGTTGATACTGGCCGTTCTTTTTGCTGGAGCCTATTACGCCGCTCAATATGTGGTTGGTCTGCAGCACAAGAACATTCAGCAATCAGCAACGATCAAGGAAATGAATGAAGATATTGAGTCGGCTAATGGGTATATCCGGGAGCTGCAGCAGGCCGTTGATGGCATGAAGTATCAGAACAGCTTAAATGGTCAGACGACTGAGGAACAAAACGGATGGGACACATTCAACCCGAGAGGATAGGGAGGTGATTACATGGATAACAAGCCGATTGACACGATGGATACAAAGAACACGGATGACGGAACAATCCCCAAGCAACCACCAGAGAAGGAGGCGCTTGCTAGGCGCGTTCAGAGCCTGTTCAGAGCCTCCTATGATGCCAAGAATCAATTAGGACTACCTAAACGTTGGCGTGACTGTGACAACTACAAGCAGGGCCGACAGAACCCGAAACAGAGTGAAGAACATCCGGGAAGCGTAACGAACATCATTCACCCGGCAATTGAGAGTATGATATCTGACCTAGTAGGACGGACGTTTAATACCTCGGCAAAAGGCTGGGAGCCATCAGACGACATGTATTCGGAACAGGCGCAGAACATTATGGACTTCGTACTATACCGGAACAAGTTTGTCACTAAGGTGAACGTAACTGAGCATGATCGGCTGGAGCTTGGTACAACTGTGATTAAGACATGGTTCGATAAGAATGAGTTAGACGGACGAGGGTTGCCAATATTTGAACCTGTGAGCCCGGCAAACTTCTTCCCAGACCCTAAAGTACCGTCTGCGCACCAGCTGCAAGAGGCAGAGTTCATCATTCATGCTGTACCAAGGCCGCTAAGTTGGATTCGAGATAAGTTTCCAGAGTGGGGAAAATACGTGAAGCGAGAGGTGAGCGTACCTTATGACCCAACGGACACATTTGAAGATGATAAGGCAGATGAAGTTAGCCCTGAAACCTCCCAACGTGCGCTCCTTATTGAATGCTATATGCGTGACAAGGAAGGTTCATTGTACTGTGTACACGTTTGTAATCACATTGTGCTAGAAGACAGCCGGGAAAAGCTTAAGAGTGGAGAGAAGCTCCAGCGCCGGGATAAATACCCGTTCGTGATGATACCTTGTTACCTAAAGCGCGGTACTGCATGGGGAACTGGTGATGTTGAACTGATGATGCCTACGCAGGACTTGATCAATGAGCTCGATGATCAGATCCGCATGAATGCGAGGTTAGCAGGCAATCCACAAATTACCGTTGGACAAAGTGCAGGTAAAGGCTTTGACTTCCGTAAATGGACGAACAAGCCGGGTCTTAAGATACCGATGCGCGACCATAACGCTTGGTCGATCATTCCACCACAAGCGATATCCGGTGATGTGGTTATAAGGCGTGAGAAGGCTTTTGCAGAGGCTGACATGATCAGCGGACGCCCAGACGTGAATAGAGGGGAGAAGCCCGGACAGGTAACAGCTGCTTCGGCTATTTTGGCGTTACAGCAAGCTGGGCAGAAGGGTGTTGTTCACAAATCTAAGATGTTCAAAGAGGGCTGGGCCGATGTGATGGAACTACTTTTCGATGAAGTCCTGGAGAACTGGGATGATGAAATGTGGATACGGATTGATGGCGATAAGCCTGATTATCAGTTTGTGAACCCTTCACAGCTTCGTAATGTACCCCGGATGATACCGAATATGGTGGAAATGGAAGGCGAAGAACCATTGAAGCCATTGACGGATGTCACTGAGGAAGGCGAAAAGCAAATGACACGTGATGCACAGTATGACTTCCAGCTTAACATCGGTGATGGGTTGCCGAGTGACAAAGCTTTTATATATCAATCGTTGCTTGATCTACTTGGAGCTCATGTTGTAACTCCTGAAGAGGTGCGTGACTATGTGCGGAACCAACTTGGATTGCCGCTGAAAGATACGCCTAATCCTCAGGAACAACCGCAACCTCAGATGATGCCAGAAGCGCAACAGCCAATGCCTGAACAACCGCAACAGCAGCTACCACCTGAGATTATGGCAATGTTGCAGCAAGCGCAGGCGCAACAACAGCAGCCTGAGGCTATGCAACCAGAAGGACAGGTATTACCGATGCAGGGAGGTGTAATGGCCGGATGAGTACAAGGTACATGACACCGCAGGAAGAAAGGTATATTTACCACTTGCTTAGTGGTGATCCGGTTATCGGTAGTTACATCAGGAACCAAATGCGGTATGGATCTGACCCGCTAGCCAATCTCCCTGTCTGCCCGAAGTGTGAACGCCCTTCTCTGTATCATGGGAACGGTGCTATTTGTCCGACTTGCGGAACATTCGTACCAAAAGAGCAGACGCACAAGGTAAGGCAGCATATTAAGCAAGGTTTGTTCCGATGAAGAAGCACAAAGATGGATATGACATCATGCTGGATATCGATGACGATGAGGAGTTTTATATCAAGAGAAAGGCGGTGAGATCATGGCTGACCAAAAGACCAATTCACCAACGACGACCCAAAAAGGGTATGAATCCAGTCGAACGGTTGGGTTGAAGAAAGATTACAAGGTTACTGGCAAAGTTGATCCTAAAAAAGCAAGCAAATAACAGGGCTTCCTCAGTGCAGAGGCGGCCCTTTTCATATATACGCGCATTTGACGCTGACTGAGTGAACAGTACTCACGGGCATGATACGGGTTCCGATGCCGGGAACTACATAAGGAGGATGTAACAATGGATTTACAAGAATGGCGAGAGCAAAAAGAATCGGGCATTACCGCTGATGCGGACGTACAGGATGCCGCTGTACAAGAGCAAGACGGTGTAGATCAAGAGTACCAAGATGCACCGGAGTATGAGGAAAACGACCATGAGGAATCAGATTCCCTTACAGACGATCAGGAAGGCGCATCAGACACGCTAGAACCTGATGAGGATATCGAAGTTCCCGAAGCGCAAAAGACAGCCTTTCAGAAGGCGCTAGAGCGCGAGAAGCGCAAGGCTGAGGAAAGATTACGCACCGAGATTGAGGAGCAATACAATCCGTACAAATCTTTTTTCGAAAAGCTGGGTATTAACGACCCTGCAGCAGCCATGCAAGCCCTTGAGCAGCAACAAAGGGAACAACAAATCCTGGAACAAGCTGAACAATTGGCTTATGAGCAAGGATGGACTGATGAACAGGCTAGAGTATGGCTTGAAACCCAGCAGGAACAACAAAGAATGCGTGATGAGGTACACGATCTTCGTGTCACTGCTCAGATAAATGAGCTAGCAGACAACCCAGACTATGCCGGTATTAAGGGTATGAAGGAGCAAATCAAACAAAAGATCACAGCATCGGGTGGAGCTTTAACTGCTGAAGAAGCTTATTGGGCTCTGGGGGGCAAGCAGAGAGCCGAGCAGATGAAGCGTGAAGCCGAGCAAAGGGAGATTGCCAAGCGGTCTAAGGTACAGCGTACAGTTCAACAAGACGGTACAGCTGCATCGACAGATAAGCAGTTATCACCTCAACTACGCAGTGAGGCAAAAAGACTGGGAATGTCCGAACAGGAAGCATTACGCCTGCAGGATATGCCTAATGATCTCGAAGGATTCCGAAAGTGGAAACAAAATCAAAGGAGGGCCTAATCTATGGCACGTTTTATTGAGATGATCGACGGCCGTAATCAAGCGGTGGTCAAGTATTTTAACGTTGGAGCAAGTCAAACAATCAAAGCTGGTGACGCAGTTCAGATCGATGGAACAACAGGAAAACTTATTGCAGCCGTGGCCGGTTCTACAACACTCATTGGGGTAGCCAATCGCGACATTACTACGGGTGGAACTGTAACTTCTAAGGACAATATCGGCGTAACACTCTTCAAGAACAGCGTTTTCCGGTTTGGTTACACGGGGACAACTAAAACAAGCTTGTCCGAAGCTGATTTGTACACAGTTAAGTTTGATCTTGGCAACAAAACTACGATCAACCTGGATGACACTACTGGCGGCATGTGCCAAGTAATTGCCTATGACAACACTAAAAAGACAGCAGACGTGGTTATCTCCACAGGTCTGGTATTTTAAGAGAGGACGTGACCTAATATGCCAATGCAAACTGGTGAATTTAACAACCTATATACACGTAAAATTGATGAATCTTTCTTCGAGGGCTGGGATGAAGAACCGGAACAATGGTCCCGTATCGCCAACAGCAAAAAAGGTGACAGCAACAACCATACCACTCAAATCATTGCTGGTATGAGCGCTTGGCAATCCAAAAAGGAACTTGAGAACGCCAAGGAACAGAAATTCAAGCAAGGGCCACTCATTGTAACTGAGTATGAACCATTTGGTGTTGAAGTAGTGATGTCACGGGAGCAAATTGACGATTCCAAATACGGTGAAGTTGCTGATATGGCGAAAGATGCTGGTCACGCAGGCCGTGAAACTGTTGAGAATAACTGGGGCCGGTTCTTGAATGAACTTTATGACCGTCCGTTCTACGATGGAGTGCCGATTTTCTCCGATGCTCACCCTAACTTTGGTGATGGTGGAGGCACACAGGACAACTTGATCACTGGTGCATTGACTGACTCCACGTTGAAACAAGCAATTGTCCTTTTCCGTAAGCAACGTGACGAAGGTGGCAAGAAAATTTCTTCCACTCCGCGCAAATTGGTAGTTCCTGCAGCGCTTCAATTCACAGCTGCAACAATCCTGCAATCTGCTCTGGTTGCTGGCACCGTTAATAATGACAAGAATGTCCTGCCTGACATGGAATTGGTTGTGAATGACTTCTGGGAAACGGATGTCCGTTGGTTTATCGCAGGTAACCGTCACAAACTGAACCACATCTGGCGCGTACAGCCTGAATTCAAGAAGAAACCGATCATGGAAGACAATGGATCTCAAAAGTGGCTCGGTTATTTCCGTGAGGCGAACGAGGCTGCCAACTGGAGACACCTTGTTGGATCTACAGGTGTATAAGGAGGTGTAGCAGATGGCTAAGATTCCTGATCAAAGTACACCTATTCCGAAGTCGGCACCCACGGACTTTGACCGGTTATTTGTAAATGGGGTGGAAATCAATCCCGATAGTTTGGGTGGCAGCTCCAGCGAACCAGTTGCACAGCTGGACCATATCAAGCAAATCAACACGAAGGATACGGTCGATGTTTCCTTGTTGGCGAAATCATTCAATCTTTTACTGATCGAGCTGCAAGACAAAGGGATCATGAAGAAAAGATAACCAAAATGGGAGGGCTTCGGCTCTCCTTATTTTTATACGAGGTGAATTATGGATCACTTTCAAGGCGTTACGCCAGAAGAGAGATATAAGAACGACATATTAAACGAGCTTCGTCAAATCAGAGGATTGCTTGAGCAAAATGCGCAATTGCCCAAGCTAGAAAAGGGGGAAGGACATGCGGAAAGTAAGCGAAATAACCAGCGCCGCAATGGCACAAAAGATTAACATTGACGCACCTGAAGGCATGCATATGCACCCACCGGCTACGGCTACAAAAGACGGATTCATGTCTAAGGAGGACAAGGTTAAGCTGGACGCAGCTACTACTCTTCCGACACCGAATACCATTGTTAAGCGTGATGCTAGTGGTAACTTTCAGGTAGGTACATCAACGGATCCCAACGGGATTGCCAATAATGCATCAGTAGCACAGGTCCAAACTAACTTAACGGGTCATATCAATGATAGCTCGGTTCATATGCTTCCCGGGGAAAAGACTGCAATCAATAATCACATGGCCGATACAGTGATCCACATTACATCAGCAGAGCGAACCAACTGGAACAGCAAGGCACCGGGAAGCACACAAACTGATCTAGTAGCCCACACCGGAAATGCTGACATCCATACAACCGCGACAGAGAAAACCAAACTTGCTGGTATAGCTACAGGCGCGGAGGTCAATCAGAATGCCTTCAGCTATGTAAATGATGTGGCAGCTGGAGCAAAGACGGATACTCTATTTTTAGTTGGAGGTATCGGCATAACAGTAAGCACTGACCCAACTACAAAAAAAGTCACGATTACAGCAACGGGGCAGGCGACACCAGGACCACACGCTATCACTCATATCACTGGTGGGTCGGACGTGATACCGAATGCGGAAACAGGTGGTTCAAGTGGGCTTATGAGCGGCGCTGATGCTCAGTTCGTACGTGTAGATGGAGAAACAAAAACAGGTGCACAAGCTAAGGCAGACGCGGCCAAGACAGCGGCAATAAACGCAGCTGCTACAGATGCAACCACAAAGGCAGATGCCGTGCAAACAAACCTAAATACACATACAGCCCAGCAAATTGCCAGTGGAGAGGTACACGGGATAAGAGTATCATCAGGCTCGCTCCAATATAAAAGCGGCACAGATTGGGTCAGTGTAAAGAGCGGAGTTCAAGCAACAACCGCGCCTCTTACCTATTACATTAACGCGAGTACGGGGAGCGACAGCAATGACGGATTATCTGCATCTACAGCTTTCCAGACAATTAAACGTGCCATTGATTTGATACCTCAAATTATTAATCACTCTGTAACGATAAACATTGCTTCAGGAACCTACAATGAAACTGTTAATTTAAACGGTTATCTGGGCTACGGTAATCTGTCTTTGCAAGGGGCTAATGTAGTTGCCTCCACACACAATGTAATCGGCTTTGTGGCCAACCACTGCACTTGCCGGTTGGTTATAAATGGGTTTAACGTATCAGCATCAACAGGAATTATTATAGCTGGATGTACTAGAGTTATAGTTACACAATGCCAACGCACCGTTTCAAATGGTGTTGGAATTCAATTTTATGCATCACTTGGCAGTGTAACTAATTGCTTATTCTCGAATGCCGCTGGAGCTATCTCTGTTAATGATCAAAGTACTATCTATTCATATAATAATGCGGGGACTAATAACTCAATTGGCTTGTCAGCAGGTAGTTCATCAACTATCGGAAAGAGTGGCACACAACCTGCTGGGACAACCGCTGAATCTGTATCAACAGGAGGTGTCATTAGATCATGAGGGCTTTGAATTTCAATGGTCAGAAATATGAGGCCGAAAAAATCGTGAAGTACAGCGATTCCATAGTTGGATATTCGGCTGGCACAGAAGTGTTTGCATTTCGAGGTGTGTCAGACTTTAGCTTATTTAGTATAAGCGGTAGTTACGATGATCCCCCGGCTGACTCTATCGAGGGATTAAAATTAGAAAATACTCAGCTTAAGCTCGCCCTAGCGGAAATGGCCGAAACACAGCAAAAAGATAAACAAGAGATGCAGGTCGCGCTTGCTGAAATTGCTGATCTTTTAACGGGAGGTACTACAAATGGCTAAGGTGTACTATGATCTCATCAAGTTGGGTTTACGTACGGTTGAATCTGTACCGATGCTTTGGAGGAATCAAGTGATTGCGTTGCTAGAGGCGGATTCTGGTGGTGAATCATAATGGCCACATACTCAGACCTCTTGTCTGATATCAAACTCAGATACCGGCATACCTTTACAGACGCACAGGTGCTTGTGTGGCTGAATGAGGAACTCCGGGAACTGTACGATGTGCTGGAAATTGACTCCCCACCACTGACCTTCCAAACCATGTGGCAGGAGAGCTTTTATTCCTTCCCGGCTAACTTTGACCTAACGCGTATCAAGACCATGACATACCAAGTCAATGATGGAGATAGTTTTATAGAGATCCACCCATCCCGAAGTGATGATGACCAGTACGCCAATTCATCAGAATACTGGTACTCCATCGTGGCAGGAGGCAAGTTGTATCTTAATATCCCTGGTGGCCCAGTAGATAACCGGACAGTGTTCATATACTGCGATGCCTTCCCGGATGAAATTACTACATCGATGGTGGCTAATACGGTAGACTTACCGATCCAGTATCATGAGATATTGAAGCTGGGCGTATTGGAACGGATCTCTGCAGCACGTAAAGACGGACTGATGAAGAACAACTTCACTGCTGATAAGGAAGATAAGATATCCAATATCCTCTGGCAACGAAAAATGCGCGAGCCCGAGTGGTCAACGACCTCAGATGTGATGCCTAAAACACAAAGGTGGTGTTGATATGGCCTTCTGGCAGGCGTTACAACCATCAAAACAAGTAAGACAAGCGAATAATTTCTCTGGAGGACTTGATACCGATCATAGTCCTTTTTTTATTGACGAAAACTGCCTTCTGAGCGGTTATGGATGGGACTTTGACAATTACCCAGCGCTCCAAGTTAGAGCCGGGAGAACGGCATACGGTGCGTCTGGTGGGGCGAAAACGAATCTACTTACCAAGTATGGTAACAAGTATCTGGTTCGGGCGGTGGGAGCAACACTGCAATATAACAGCTCTGGCACGACATGGACGAATATCTCCGGTTCCTATGCCAATGTGGAGTGGGCGGCAGCTAACTTTGATGTGAATGGCCCGGCGCTATTGCTGCTTAATCCCACGAACGGTGGGTACTACTGGAATGGATCGAGTATCACGGCCATAACTCAAATGCCCAAGGGCAAGTATATTGCTACGGATAACCTGAGAGCTTATGTAGCTGGGAAGTCCGGTGATGAAGATGTGGTGTTTTATTCAGGGTTCCAGAATGCACTTGATTTCAACTCGGCCCAAAATAGTGGGGCGGTTGAGTACTACACTGCTGCGGGAGGCGAGATTTCAGGTCTTTATGCATACAACGGCGCTATCTGGGTCTTTAAAAAAGATTCCTTCGCAATTATTTATCACACAGGTAATAGCGATATCACTTATCGGCTAGTTCCCTCATCTGACATAATTGGTTGTGTTTCCTCAAAGACAATTAGTGAAGTAGGACCATATCTGATGTGGCTTGGTATGTCTGACGTATATATAGGCGCTGGTGATGCAGCACGGGGAATAGGCAGTGATATTAAATACTATCTAAACAAGATAAACAAATCTGCTATTTCGAATGCTTTTTCTTTCACAACGAACCGCAGATATTACCTTTGTATTCCAACCGGAAGCAATACAACGCCTGACACTTGCCTTGTGTACGACATTGAATACCGTAAATGGCTACCATACAGTAATAATCTTCCTAATCTACTTCAAGGAGTTAATCTTAATGGGAACATTTACGCAGGAGACTTAAATGGACAAACTTTCAAAATGAACGATGGATTAACTGATGCTGGTGTTCCTGTTCAATGGCTAGTGCAAAGTAGACCTTTTGATGATGGGATTAAGGAGGCAGAAAAGGAACTTTATGAACTTCATCTCCAAGGATATTTTCCTAGTGGAACTACATTGAATGTTAAAGTAGCTCCAGATGATATAGGCTCATCGTGGTTCGATATTAATTATGATCCAACAAGTCCAAGTTCAGCTACGCAAAACAAAAATTTAATAGTACCCCTTGATACTGTACCGTTATGTAATTTTTATAGTTATCAACTGTCTGGTACTGGACCTGCTACTATTCAAGAGATACAGAGGTATAGCCGAATACAGCCTGTTCAGTATTGACTATGGTATAATATTGGTGTATATTTGGTGTATGCCAAATAGTGGGTGGTGATATTATAGCTCGCAGAACATCAATAACTGTACCTGAAGAGATTGACAAAATGGTGGAAGAGTATCAAAAGCAGAATGGAATTACAACCTGGATAGCGGCTTTATACGAGTTAGCTAGAAAGGGGAATGAAGCAAGCAAAAAATAAAACCGTTCCTGTGTCCTGGCAGACGTGTAAGGAACGGTTCACTCGGGCAACGCCCTACAGAGATTATACAACATGAATAGCATCAAATGAAAGGTGTGTTGCCTCCAATTACAGGAGGTAATATGGAAAATATAATTTTTGATTTTATAAAATCAGCAACCAAGGAAGATTATATTCAACTTCGCACTATGATTGTTGATAGCAAACGCGACTCCTTTAAAGAAGTAATTTCTTCACTGGATAACATTATCGCCTTGGAGGTGTTAACCAATGAAAAATAAATATGAGATTCGCGGCGATGTAACGGCTATATTTGTTAAATGTAAGGGTGAGATATTTGAAGCTTTAATTGATACGGAAGATTTAGATAAAGTTAATGTTTTCCCAAATACTTGGTATATCAGAAGCGGGAGATACGTTTACGGAATGTTTAATCGTAAAAATCCACACGATCGAGGTATCACATGGACTCTCCATCGGTATTTATTGAACTGTCCCAAAGATATGGTAGTGGACCACATTAATCGAAATATTCTTGACAACCGTAAAGAAAATCTAAGAATAGTAACGAGATCTGAGAACAATCAAAATGTCGGTTCGCGAAGAGATACGTTAAGTGGTGTACGTGGGGTTACATGGGACAAGCATAAGAATAAGTGGAAATCTTCTATTAAAGTTGGAGGCAAAACTAAATTCCTTGGCCTATATTCTGATTTGGAAGATGCTAAAAGAGTTTCTGAGGAAGCAAGGCTTAAAAACATGCCATATTCTCAAGAGGCGACAGAGGGGATTGCGTTCACCGGGATAGAGAAAAAACTTAAAAAAGAAAAACAAAAAAAAGCATTTAGACATAATAAATCAAGCGGCAAACGGGGAGTAAGTTGGCACACACAAACTCAAAAGTGGCGTGTCAGTATAATGATTCAAAAAAAGATTCATTATTCCTTTCATAATGATTTAGAAGAAGCTATTGAAGCGGCTAATAAGTTGATTGAATACAGAAACACCCTCAAATGAGGGTGTATTTTATTTGGAGGTGTTAAATTTGCCAGTGCCCGATTTCGGAGGCCTTCCTCCGTACGCTGATTTCAATGACGTTACAATGAAGGTGAATGAT
>RCUN01000609.1_pt1 | contig 17628 bp, 12 predicted proteins | sample 2166181 | NCBI WGS metagenome assembly RCUN01 (sample SAMN09932603, study PRJNA488358) | compost metagenome | feature: garden; material: soil; isolation source: compost soil in crotononitrile-enriched culture | place: Germany: Experimental Botanical Garden Goettingen | collected 2016-01-27 | reverse complement strand
TGCCGATGTAGTCGCCGATGAACACCTTGCCGGAACTGGCGACGATCAGGTGCAGCTCGTATTCCTTGTGGAAATGCCAGCGCACCAGCGGGCAGGGGAAACCATGCTGGCGGTAAATGATGGACAAACCATTGTGGTCGTCCATCAATTCATAGGAAGGATCGGTGACTCTGGCAATACGGGGCATGTCGATACACTTTTCTTGTTATCGCGTCCTGATCATGCCTCTTGTGCGGGGGCTAATGCCAGTTGTCGATGTTGCGCAACCTGACAGGAACCTTCTCGGCTTTCGCGACTATCCTGGCTCTTCTGGCATTTATCAAGCTTGCGCTACGGCAGTAGGCAACCAGTTGCGACTCCTCCATGAAATCGACATTGATAATGTTGCACCTTTCGCTTCGGTTGTGGGTGGCAGGGTCAAACCAGTTATCCAGTTCATCATGGATATCGACGGGGCCTCCAGCTTTTGAGTAGCTTGTGGCGGACAGTGACCACAAGCGGGTACGGGGAGGTGGCGACCTCAACACGTTCGTGATGTGCTGCTCCAGTTCCTTGACATTTGTGTCGCCAATTCCGCTCCATTTGTGTTCGATTTTCTCGCAGAACCAGGCGGGATTTAACTCCGGATGTTGTTGGGCCGTTACCAGAACTCGCTGCTTGCCGCTGATTTTCTTAAGCTCGCCAAGTGGCAGGCCTCTATTGCCGGTAGGGATTATTCTCTCGCCAAGATAACGCAGCATCATCTCGCTGAAGAGTGCGTAGTCGAACGATTGTTGCCCGTCCTTGAGTTGATGAAAATCCAGAATCACAAACTCGTCAGGGTTATCGCGCAAAAACAGATTCACTGCAGCAAATAAAGCTAACAGGTTACGAGATGAGCGATAGCCATTGTGCTGGAATCGGAATTTTTCAAACTCTGGGGCCGCGCCGTCAAAGTCCAGTCGTAAATCCAGTGCGCGTGAACCGTTGTTCAGTTGAGCTGCGAACGAATCGTGCTGGCAGGCCAGCCAGTGCGCGCCGGGGATCAGTGCATAGCTCGCTTGCCAGTCGCACCCTGCATTGTGCGTGCCGGGTAGTGTAAGTTCACCAAGCGAGAGGTTATCGATTGCCGGTGTAGCGCTCATCCAGTTATTAAGTGCGTAATCGTCTCGGGTCGTATTGTTCATTAATGCGTCCTTGCATTGATTGATGAATAACAAGTTGCGCCAACGTAGTGTTGATTGAAGGCGATCAAGTATTTTGTCGTGGGACGCGCGCGGTCAATCATCAACTTCATACGGGATGTTGGGTAGCGGCAGGCCAGCGAGTGCCGGTCCTGCGCACTTTATTGTTTCTCGCCTCGATCATGTCTTGTGCAGTGAGGGGCCGTAAACAGCCTTCATGCTGCTGGCACTCCAGCAGTAACGGACAATTTCAGATGTGTCGAAAAAGTCGGTATTGATGATGCTGCAACGCGTCACCCAGTCTCCGGTGGTATTGAACCAGTCGTTGATCTTTTCTTTGATATTCCTTGGTCCGCCAAATAGCGTGTACGCAGTGGCCGACAATGACCAAAAAAATGTGTCGTAAGGCGCATCTTCCAGGGTTTTCGCAATATAGGTCCGCAGATCGCCGGAACCGGTGAATGTACTGTCGCGCCATTTGTGGGGGATGCGCGGCCAGAAACAGTTATCGTCCAGACCAGGCCTGAACTGCGCTGCCATGACAATTCGCCGACTTGTACTGGAGCGCTTGAGTTCGCCCACGGTGGCATGCCTGTTGGCAGGAAGTATGACCCGCATCCCGAGTCGCCGCACCAGTTGCTCGTTGAGCTTCTTATAATCGAAAGGCTTGCCGCCATCCCTGAGTTCATGAAAGTCCAGTACGAGGAATTCATCCGGGTTGCGATCAAGAAACGACAGCACTGCCTCGATCAATTCGTCCAGTACCCGACCCGAGCGATGGCCACTGTGCTGAAAGTAAAAAACCGCTTGCGGATCTTCCGCGTATTCGAGGCGAATATCCAAGGCCCGTGCGCCATTGGCCAGTTGCCAGGCAAATGAATCGCTCTGGCAAGTGGTCCAGTTACCGGTCACATCATCAAAATCAGGTGCTTTTTTGTCCATGCCGGCGTTATGGGTGCAGGGCCAGACAATATCGGTGAGTTTTAATCTGTCTACGTCGAGGATGTTGCTCATCCAGTTCTGTTTGTAGATAAATTCCGTTTTTTTGACTGTCATGGTTGTTCCTTTGTCTGAATGCACTGGCAACCTGAAGGCTTCAGGTTCCAGGCAGCCCGAAACTATCCGGAGTGACAAAGGGAGGGGTGTTACTTATCTACAGCGTCGCAGTGCCTTGAATAGGTTAGCCACCCTGAAATGCAAAACGCCGACGGAATTCAGTGAGTATCCTGTCGGCGTTTTGATGGGGATGTGGACGAGCGCTACAAAATTTATGCTTGATTGCGATTTTTTTCCTCGATCCATTGCGCCATGTACTGGGTACTTTTGTGTTGATGATGGCGCAACATGCTGCCGGTAAAGTTATCGCGCCTGATCTGTGGCAGATACCTCTGGCATTCGATCAGCTTTTCGATCAACGCAGGGCCATGGGTGGACTGCGGGTAGCGGCTGCTCAGTAGGTGACGGGCCTGGGCCTGGGCGACAAGCCACTGCGCCTTGTCCTGATAAAGCCGCACGGCGCTGTCGGCGAATTCGCGCGCCGTACGGGTTATGGCACCGGGCCAGGGCTCTTGATCGTGCATGGCTTCCGCGCCCACTGGCGTGGTGACATTGGGTGTTCCACAGAGCATCGCATCGACGATCTTGCCTTTGATGCCGGCACCGAAGCGCAGCGGTGCCAGGCACACCCGCGTCTTGGACATCACCTGCAAGGCATCTTCTGCCCAGTTAAGTACATGAAAGCCCTGTGCCGCGTTGTGCAGGGCAGTGGCCTTGGGCGGGGTGTACGCGCCATAGATGTGCAACTGCGCATCAGGCAGTTGCGCGCGAATCAGCGGCCAGATCGCGGTTTTCAGCCAGAGCACGGCATCCCAGTTGGGCGCATGGCGAAAGTTGCCGATGTGCAGGAAATGCGCGCGATCTTCATACCCTACTGGCGCGCCGGCCGGAAGATCGACCATCAATGGGCACCAGTGCAGCAAGTTGCGCGCAATTCTGAACTGCTCGACCAGCAATTCGATTTCCACTTCGGAAACCATCAGCGTCAAATCACAACGATAAAACGAGGCGATTTCGCGCTTGGCCAGATCGGTATTGGCCATGTGTTCAAACTCTTCACGCGACGCCGGGGCGAACAGGCCGCTGAAGTCATTGTTGTCCTCGCTGGCCTTCAAGCGCTCCTTGAGGCGTTGATGCCGACCCTGCCTGAGGCTTTGCAAGTCGCAACTTTCCAGCACGCGCAACGCATCGGGACAATACTTCTCGACCCGCCAACCGAACTGTTCCTCCATCATGAATTGATCGAACAACACGATGTCCGGCGCCAGTTCGCTGATGAATGCGTCGAAACTGCTGTTGTTCAGCTCGATAGGTACTTCGTCAATACCCAACGCTGTCAGGTCCGCACGTTGCTCGCCGAAGCCTGCCGGGCTGCTGAACGTGATGTCCCAGCCCTGGTCCAGGAAAACGTCGAGAATCTGCATGACATGCCCGCTGGCCGCGGAAGAGCGGGGCTCGGGCCAGACGTAACCAATGACCAGGACTTTGGTTGCGCGGGGCTCAATCATGTACGGAATTTCCTTGAAGCGAAGACAGGGCAGGGACGAAAACGGCGCGCATTAAACCACAGTGGATCGCCAGGTCACCCGAGAATGCCTTTGACCTTGTCGCGCAACTGATCAATGGAGAAGGGTTTGCCGATCACGTGCATGTCGGCGGGCACGTCAATGCTTTCGGCATAACCGCTGGCAAACAGAATGGGCAGGGCAGGACGCAAGACACGTGCTTCTTTGGCCAGCTCGCGGCCATCCATGATCGGCAGGCCGACATCCGTCATCATCAGGTCAATGCGTTGCTTCGAGTCCCTGAGCGTCTCCAGCGCCTGTACGCTGCCGTCGGCCTCCAGCACCTTGAACTCCAGCTCCTCCAGTACGTCGACAATCAGCATGCGCACGATGGCATCGTCTTCGACGACGAGGATGGTGTAGGCGTTGGCGGATGACATAGTGGACTTCCTGAAAAGATTGGCATTGCCGGTCGCTGGAAATCACCGGCCTCTTGCATCAGTAAGTGGCAGATCCAGACAAGTTCCCGAGGTGGCGCAAAAAAGCAGGCGACGCAGGTCAGCAAGGATAACCCGTCGTTTAGCGTGGGCGCAGCGGAATGTAGGTCTCTGCGCGAAAACATGTCAGAAAAATGGATCCATGTGCCAGTTTTGGGGCAAACTCCTTGCATTCTGACAGTTCGACAAGGCCTGCCCCATGACCTCTGCGTCCTCGGTTGATGAGCAACGATTTCGTAAACTCCTGAGCCGCAATATCAGCCTGCCGTTGGGGCTGGGCCTTATCAGCGCGGTGTTCTTCGTTTCGCTGATCACCTATCTGCTGTCGACGATCCAGTGGGTGGAACACACCGACCGGGTGATCAATAACGCCAATGAAGCGGTCAAGCTGACCGTGGACCTGGAAACCGGGATGCGCGGTTTCCTGCTCAGTGGCGACGAGCATTTCCTCGACCCTTACGAAACCGCCAAGCCGCGGATTGCCGTGGCCCTCAACACCTTGCTCGAGCTGACCGCCGACAACCCGGTGCAGACCGACCGCTTGCTGCGTTTGCAGGCGTTGCAACAGGAGTGGGCCAGCTATGCGCAATCGTTGATCGATTTGCAGCGCAGCAGCGGTGATTATCGCTCGGTGGTGAAGGCCGGGCGGGGCAAACGCCTGACCGATGAAATTCGCACGCAGTTCGAGGAGGTGATCGACTCCGAACAACAGTTGCGCACCACGCGCAATGAAGAGGTGCGGCGCACCACTGTCTGGAGTATCAGCCTCTATCTGTTGTTCATTGCCGGCGTCAGTGGTTTGCTGGCGTATGTCGGGCGTCGCGATTTGCTCAGCCTTTCACAAAGCTACAGCGTCAGTCTCGCAGCCCAGCAAGCCAGTGCCCAGCGCCTGGAGCAACAGGCCTGGTTGCGCAACGGCCAGACCGAGCTCGCTGAGCAGGTGCTGGGACAGTTGAGCCTGAACCTGCTGGGTCGCAACATCCTGCAGTTTTGCGCGCAGTACCTCGGTACCGCCGTGGCGGCGATCTATGTTCGGGAAGACCACGGCGGTCTCAGACGCATCGCCAGCTACGGTTTTTCCCGCGAACAGGAAGAGCGCGAGCAGCAGATTTACAGCGATGAAGGCATTGTCGGTCAGGTGGCGCAGCAGGCGCGGCTGATTCGCCTGGACGAGGTACCGGGGGATTATTTCAAGGTCAGCTCCGGCCTCGGTGACGGTTTGCCGCGCAGTGTGCTGGTGGTGCCGACCAGCGACGACGACCGGGTCAATGGTGTGATCGAGTTGGGTTTCCTGCGTCCGCTGGATGACCGCGATGTCGCGTTGCTGGAATTGATTGCCGGCAACATCGGCACGTCCATCGAGGCCGCACGCTATCGCCAGCGCTTGCAGGAAGTGCTGGCCGAAACCCAACAGCTCAATGAAGAGTTGCAGGTGCAGCAGGAAGAGCTCAAGACCACCAACGAGGAGCTCGAAGAACAGTCGCGGGTGCTCAAGGAGTCCCAGGCGCACCTGGAAACCCAGCAGGTGGAGCTGGAGCAGACCAACGAACAACTCGCCGAGCAGGCACAAGTGCTGGCTGAGCAACGCGACGCCATGGACCTGAAGAACTCCGAACTCAATCAGGCGCAGATCCAGCTCGAAGAGCGCGCGTTGGAATTGCAGCGTTCGAGCAAGTACAAGTCCGAATTCCTCGCCAACATGTCCCACGAGCTGCGCACGCCGCTCAACAGCTCGTTGATCCTGGCCAAGCTGCTGGCGGAAAACCCGGAAGAAAACCTCACGGCCGAGCAAGTGAAGTTCGCCGAGTCGATCTACTCCGCCGGCAATGACTTGCTCAACCTGATCAACGACATTCTGGACATCTCCAAAGTCGAGGCCGGCAAGCTGGAAATCCGTCCGGAGAACACCAGTGTGGCACGCCTGGTCGATGGCCTGCGGGGCCTGTTCCAGCCGTTGGCCATGGACAAGCACCTGGATTTCCAGGTGGACTTGCTGGACGGCGCGCCGCCGATGCTGTTCACCGACCGCCAGCGCCTGGAGCAAGTGCTCAAGAACCTGTTGTCCAACGCCGTGAAGTTCACTGAAAGCGGCAGTGTCAGCCTGTCCGTCGCTGCGGCGCCGAATGACGGCATCGCGTTCAGCATCCGCGATTCGGGGATCGGCATCGAGGCGGATCAACACGACAGCATTTTCGAAGCCTTCCGTCAGGCCGATGGCACCACCAATCGGCGCTACGGCGGTACCGGGCTGGGCTTGTCGATCTCCCGCGATCTGGCCGCGCTGCTCGGCGGTACCATCAGCGTGACCAGCAAACCGGGGCAGGGCAGTGTGTTTACCCTGGTCATGCCGCAGCAGTACGTGGAACCGGGCGAGGTGCCTGTCGAACCGATGCGGGCCGTTGCGGTGGCGGCTGTACCGAATGCAGTGCCGCCCACGTTGTCGCCATTGGTGGCCGAAGTCGACATTGCGCGTTTCGACGACGATCGCCACAAGGGGCCGTTCACCAGCCGCTGCATTCTGGTGGTGGAGGACGAGTCGAACTTTGCGCACATCCTCTACGATCTTGCCCATGAGCTGGGTTATCAGTGCCTGGTGGCCCATGGCGCCGACGAAGGCTACGACCTGGCCAAGGCGTTCATCCCCGACGCGATCCTGCTGGACATGCGGCTTCCGGATCATTCCGGCCTGACCGTGCTGCAACGCCTGAAGGAGCACGCCGAAACCCGGCACATCCCGGTGCATGTGATTTCGGTCGAGGACCGGGTCGAAGCGGCGATGCACATGGGCGCCATTGGCTATGCGGTCAAACCCACCACCCGCGAGGAACTCAAGGACGTATTTGCGCGCCTGGAGGCCAAGCTGACCCAGAAGGTCAAACGTGTACTGCTGGTCGAGGACGACGACCTGCAGCGCGACAGCATTGCCCGCCTGATCGGCGACGATGACATAGAGATCACCGCCGTTGGCCTGGCGCAGGAGGCACTGGACCTGCTGCGCGCGTCGGTCTTCGATTGCATGATCATCGACCTCAAGCTGCCTGACATGCTCGGCAACGACCTGCTCAAGCGCATGTCCACCGAAGACATCTGCTCCTTTCCACCCGTCATCGTCTATACCGGGCGCAACCTGACCCGCGATGAAGAGGCTGAACTGCGCAAGTATTCGCGTTCGATCATCATCAAGGGCGCGCGTTCGCCAGAGCGGCTTTTGGACGAGGTGACACTTTTTCTGCACAAAGTCGAATCGCAGTTGTCCCATGACCGGCAGAAGATGCTCAAGGTCGCCCGCAGTCGCGACCGGGTCTTCGAAGGACGCAAGGTGCTGCTGGTGGATGACGATGTGCGCAACATTTTCGCCCTCACCAGCGCGCTGGAGCAAAAGGGCGCAGTCGTGGTCATTGGTCGTAATGGCCGGGAAGCGATTGAACGACTCAATGAAGTGGAGGACATCGATCTGGTGTTGATGGACGTGATGATGCCGCAGATGGATGGCTTTGAAGCCACCGTTGAAATCCGCAAGGTCCCGCGTTGGCGCAAATTGCCGATCATCGCGGTGACGGCCAAGGCCATGAAGGACGATCAGGAGCGCTGCCTGCAAGCCGGCGCCAACGATTACCTGGCCAAGCCCATCGACCTGGACCGCCTGTTTTCGCTGATTCGCGTGTGGTTGCCGAAGATGGAACGCATCTAGTGGAGCGAAGCAGCGAAATCGAATTGCGCCTGTTGATCGAGGCGATTTACCTCAAGTACAGCTACGATTTTCGCGATTACTCCGGCGCGTCGATCAAGCGTCGGGTCAATCATGCGTTGAGTCAGTTCGAGTGCCAGACCATCTCGGCGTTGCAGGAAAAGGTCCTGCACGATCCGGCCGCTTTCATGCAATTGCTGCAATTGCTGACCATTCCGGTCAGCGAGATGTTTCGTGACCCCTCGCACTTCCTGGCCATCCGCAAGGAAGTGGTGCCGCTGCTGCGAACCTACCCCTCGATCAAGATCTGGATCGCCGGATGCAGTACGGGGGAAGAGGTGTATTCGATGGCCATTCTGTTGCGCGAAGAGGGCTTGCTCGACCGTACCATCATCTACGCGACCGACATCAATCCGCGCTCTCTGGAAAAAGCCAAGCAAGGGATTTTCTCGATGGAGAACGTCCGTGCCTACACTGCTAATTACCAGCAGGCCGGTGGCCAGTGTTCATTTGCCGACTACTATACGGCGGCCTATGGGTACGCGATTTTCGACAAGACACTGCGCGAAAACGTGACCTTCGCCGATCACAGCCTGGCGACGGACAGTGTGTTCTCCGAAACTCAATTAATTTCATGTCGTAACGTATTGATTTATTTTAATAAAAAGCTTCAGGATCGAGCGTTCGGACTGTTTCATGAGTCCCTCTGTCATCGCGGATTCCTGGTGTTGGGCAGCAAGGAAACCCCGGATTTCTCGACTTTTGGCGATCAGTTCGAGCCGTTGGTCAAACAAGAACGGATCTATAGAAAAACATGAACAGTGCAACGAGCCTGCCAGCTATCGAAGCGATCGTGATCGGAGCCTCCGCCGGTGGCGTTGAGGCGCTGTTGAACATCCTCGGCCCGCTGCGCGAAGGTTTTGCGTTGCCGATCATTGTCGTGCTGCACCTGCCGGACGAACGCCGCAGCCAGCTGGCGGATGTGTTTGCCCGCCGGGTGGCCATGCCGGTGCTGGAGGCGTGCGACAAGACCTCGGTCGAGGCCGGCACGCTGTATTTCGCCGCGCCCGGTTATCACCTGTCGGTGGAGCGGGACCGCAGCTTTTCCCTGAGCCTGGAGCCTCGAGTGCATCATTCGCGTCCCGCCATCGATTACCTGTTCGAATCGGCTGCCGACGCCTACGGCGCCGGGCTCGTTGCAGTCTTGCTCACAGGCGCCAACCGCGATGGCGCGCACGGGCTGGCCCAGGTCAAACAGCGCGGTGGCATCACCGTCGTGCAAGACCCGCAAGAGGCTCAGGTCGCCACCATGCCCCAGGCTGCGCTGGATATGCACCGGCCAGACCACATACTTTCTGTACGCGGCATCGGCCGTCTGCTTGTCGAGATGGAACGAATCGCATGCTGAGTAATATCCAGGCCAAACTGCTGATCGTGGACGATCTGCCGGAGAATCTGCTGGCGCTTGAAGCGCTGATCAGGCGTGAAGACCGGATTGTGTACAAGGCGCTGTCCGCCGACGAAGCCTTGTCACTGCTGTTGCAGCACGAATTCGCCATGGCCATCCTCGATGTGCAGATGCCTGGCATGAATGGCTTCGAACTGGCGGAGTTGATGCGCGGCACCGAAAAAACCAAGAACATCCCGATCGTTTTTGTCAGCGCCGCCGGGCGTGAAATGAACTACGCCTTCAAGGGCTATGAAAGCGGCGCCGTGGACTTCCTGCACAAACCACTGGACATCCACGCGGTCAAGAGCAAGGTCAATGTGTTCGTCGACCTGTATCGCCAGAGCAAGGCGATGAAGGAACAAGTGCTGGCCCTTGAGCAAAGTCGCCGCGAACAGGAAGCCCTGCTCGAGCAACTGCAGAACACCCAGCTGGAACTGGAGCAGGCGGTGCGCATGCGCGATGACTTCATGTCCATCGTCGCCCACGAAGTGCGCACGCCGCTCAACGGCCTGATCCTTGAAACCCAGCTGCGCAAGATGCACCTGGCCCGGGACAACGCCGCCGCCTTCACCCTGGACAAGATGCACGCCATGGTCGACCGCGACGAGCGGCAGATCAAAAGCCTCATTCGCCTGATCGAGGATATGCTCGATGTCTCGCGCATTCGCACCGGCAAGCTGTCGATCCGACCGACACGGTTCGATCTTTCGACGCTGGTTCGCGATTTGCTGCACAACTTTTCCCGGCAGATCGACGCCGCCGAGACGTCGGTCAGCCTCGATGCCGAGCAACCGGTGATCGGAAACTGGGATGAATTTCGTATTGAACAGGTCATATCCAACCTGTTGACCAATGCCTTGCGCTACGGGGCCAAGAGCCCGGTCTCGGTGAAGGTATACAGTGAAGGAGGCCTGGCGCTGGTAGACGTGCGCGACCAGGGGATCGGGATCAGCGAAGAAAACCAGACGCGCATATTCCAGCAGTTCGAGCGCGTATCGGCCAGGCAGGCCGTCGCGGGACTGGGCCTGGGATTGTTTATTTCAGAACAGATCGTGACCGCCCATGGCGGTACAATTACCGTCCAGAGCCGGATTGGCGAGGGCGCCTTGTTTCGCGTTTGTCTGCCGCTGTAGGAAAACAGCCAGATAAACGCAACCTCTGATCGACCCCACGGTCGTATCAGCAGCAATTGACCGAACAAAGGCTTCCCATGAGCGAAGATGCACAAGACGTAGTACTCGTTGTCGAGGACGATCCCTCGATTCTGATGGTGCTGTCCGCTTATCTGTCGGGCGAGGGTTACCGCGTATTGCAGGCCGAAAACGGCGAGCAGGCTTTCGAAATCCTGGCGAGCAAACCGCACCTGGACATGATGATCACCGACTTCCGCCTGCCCGGTGGAATCTCCGGCGTGCAGATCGCCGAACCCGCCGTGAAGCTGCGACCGGAACTCAAGGTGATCTTCATCAGCGGCTATGCCCAGGAAATCCGTGAGACCGACAGCCCGATCACGCGCAAGGCGCCGATCCTGGATAAACCATTCGATCTGGATAAGTTGCAGGAACTGATGCAGGACATGCTTTCGTAAGCATTCAGGCGCTGATCATCTCCCGCACCTTCGCCGTCAACAGGTCGAAGGTGAACGGCTTGGTGATCATCTGCATGCCCGGATCGAGGAACCCGCCGCGCACGGCGGCGTGCTCGGCGTAGCCGGTGATGAACAGCACCCTGAGATCGGGCCGCAGCTGCCGGCCGATTTCCGCCAGTTGCCGGCCGTTCATGCCGGGCAGGCCGACATCGCTGATCAGCAGGTCGATGCGCTGGGCCGAATCGAGTATCGGCACCGCGCTATCGCCATCACAAGCCTCGACGTAGGCATAACCCAGATCGCTCAACACCGTGCTGACCAGCACCCGCACCGCCGGATCGTCCTCGACGATCAATACCGTCTCGCCATTGTTGGCGAAGGGCGAGTGTCCGACATTGACCGGATGCTCCTGAGGCAGGTCACCCCCAAAGCGTGGCAGAAACAGACTCACCGTGGTGCCTTCGCCCACTACGCTGTGGATGACGACATGACCGCCTGACTGCTTGCTGAAGCCATAGATCATCGACAAACCCAGCCCGGTGCCCTGGCCGATGGGCTTGGTGGTGAAGAAGGGGTCAAAGGCGCGGTTGACGATGCTTTGCGCCATGCCGCAACCGGTGTCGGTGACGCTGAGCACGACGTAGTCACCGGCATCGAGATTGCTCTGGGACTGAGCAAAGTCCTCGTCAAGGTGCCGGTTCGAGGTAGAGACCACCAGCCTGCCGCCATTGGGCATGGCATCGCGGGCGTTGATCACCAGGTTGAGCAGGGCGCTTTCCAGTTGATTGGGGTCGGCTTCGGCCACCCACAGTTGTTCATCGAGTTGCATGTCCAGGCGAATGCTTTCGTTGATGCTGCGTTGCAGCAGTTCATCCATGGAGATCACCAGGGCGTTCATTTCCACGGGTTTGGAATCCAGCGACTGGCGGCGGGAAAACGCCAGCAGGCGGTGAGTCAGGGCCGCTGCGCGGTTGGCCGAGGTCACCCCCAGGTCGATCAGGCTGTCCAGATCTTCGGTACGCCCCCGGGCCAGGCGTCGACGCAACAATTCCAGGCTGCCGATGATGCCGGTCAGCATGTTGTTGAAGTCATGGGCGATGCCGCCGGTGAGCTGGCCGACGGCTTCCATTTTCTGCGACTGGCGCAGCGCCTCTTCGTTGTGACGCAGTTGCGCGGTACGCTCTTCCACCTGCTGCTCAAGGGTTTCGAGGGTGTTTTGCAGGCGCAATTCACTCTGGCTCAGGTCGATCAGCCGATCCCTGGCCTCGTACTGTCGTCGCCGTCCGCGCAAGGCGGTGGTGACCAGACTGATCAGTGTGATCGGGTGAAAGGGCCGTTCGAGGAAGGTGACATTGCCCAATTGCGGACCGAAACGGGATGCCGGATTCTGTTGCGGGCCACCATGGTGGGTCATCAACACGATCGGCAGGTCCGACCACGCGGGCTGTTGTTCAATCAGCCGGATCAGCGGTTCGAGATCACGACCCAGCAGCGCTTCGCTGGAAATCAGCAGCAGGCCGGCACCGAGTTCCAACTCGGCGCACAGCCCTGGCAGGTCCTGGCTGATCACCCCGTGAAACCCGGCTTCGTTGAGCATCATCAAGGCAATCTGGCTGTCACGCCCTCGCGGCGCAAGGATGAGGGTGCGCTCGGGTGTCGCCAGCACCGCAGTCACCGGATATCTTCCGCAAGCAAGGGGTTGCTCGCCCCGAGATAGGTGGGCACCCCGCGCAGTACGCCCTGGAAGGCTTCCAGCGGTTCACCGATGGTCATGCCCTGGGCGCTGATGCGGTATTCACGGATGGTCGATTCATGGCTGCCGGTGCGTTTCTTGATGATCGAAATGGCCCGGCGTACCTTGCCCAGGGCTTCGAAATAACGCAGCAGGATCACCGTATCGGCCAGGTAGGTGATGTCGACCGGGGCCTGCATGTCGCCGACCAGGCCATGCTGGGCCACCGTCATGAAGGTCGCGGCGCCTTTTCGATTGAGGTACAGCAACAACTCGTGCATGTGCAGCACCAGGGCGTTCTCTTCCGGCATTGCCGCCTGATAGCCGTTGATGCTGTCGATCACCACGGTCTTGATATTGCCTTCGTCGACACAGCGCCGGACCCGGTGGGAGAACTCGCCGGGAGACAGCTCGGCGGCGTCCACCTGTTCGACCAGCAAATTGCCGCTGTCTTGCAGGGCCTGCAAATCGATGCCGATGTTCTTCATGCGCTCGTACAGCAACCCCAGCTCTTCATCGAAGATGAACAGCGCGGCTTTTTCACCCCGGGCCACCGCCGCGGCGGCGAACACCATGGAGATCAGTGATTTGCCGGTCCCGGCCGGACCGAGAATCAAGGTGCTGGAACCGGTTTCGATACCGCCGCCCAGCAGCGCATCCATTTCCCGGATGCCACTGGTCAATTGCTGGCGCAGGTACTGACCGCGATGTTCGGCGGCCACCAGACGCGGAAATACATGCACGCCGTCGCTGGCGATGGTGAAGTCATGAAAGCCGCCCCGGTATTTCTGGCCGCGGTACTTCACCACGCGCACGCGCCGTCGCTCGGCACCGTAATTGGGCGTCAACTCTTCCAGGCGAATCACGCCGTGGGCGACGCTGTGCACGGTCTTGTCCAATGACTCGGTGGTCAGATCGTCGAGCAACAAGACCGTGGCGTCATAACGCACGAAATAATGTTTGATGGCCAGAATCTGCCGGCGATAGCGCAGCGAGCTCTGTGCCAACAGGCGAATTTCGGAAAGGCTGTCCAGGACGACGCGGGTCGGTTTGACCCGTTCGACCACTTCGAAAATCTGCCGGGTGGCCTCGCCCAGCTCAAGGTCGGAGGAATAAAGCAGCGTCTGCTGCTGTTCGGCATTGAGCAGGTTTTCCGGAGGCGTCAGCTCGAAGATGTGGACGTTGTCGTCCATCTCCCAACCATGGGACAAGGCGCCCTGGCGCAGCTCGCGTTCGGTTTCGGACAGCGTGATGTACAACGAGCGCTCGCCGGCTTGCGCGCCGGCCAACAGGAAGTGCAGCGCCACCGTGGTCTTGCCGGTTCCCGGTTCGCCTTCCAGTAGAAACACATGACCGCGGGACAATCCTCCATCGAGGATATCGTCCAGGCCTTCGATACCGGTGGCCGCCTTGGTACGGTTCAATTCGTTGATTAGAGACAAATAAGAGTCCTCTTGTGGCCAGGAACAATGAGGCAGCCACTTGCAAGAGCCGCAACGGGCTGCCTTTTCACTTGACCCCTGGCCCGGACGAGCGTTCAACCTTTTTTGTATTCAGAGCCCCTGCTGCAACGACGGATCATCAGGGTTCATCTGTTCGAGCTGTGCGGTCAGGATCTGCACGTTTTGCAGCTGCCCGCTTTCCTTCCAGTAGTTGATCAGCAGCACCCGTGCCTTGCGATCGTTCGGATGGCGCTGAACGATTTCCTGCAACTGTATCTGCGCCGCTTCGAGTTCCTGCTCACCGCGCAACGTGGTCGCCAGGTCGTAGCGGTAATCCCGGTTATCCGGCTCAAGCTCAACGGCCTTGGACAGGCCGAGCAGGGCGAATTCGCTTTGGTCGTGATGCAGTAGCCAGAGCCCCAGGGCATGTTGCAGATACGCCGAGTTGGGCTGTGCCTGCAGTTGCCTGGCCAATAGTTGCCGGGCGGCGTCGTTCTGGCCCTGTTTGTCCAGCACTTCGATTTGCAGCACCAGCGCCGGCAGGTTGTCCGGCGCCAGGCGCAGGGTATTGTCCAGCGCCTGTTGCGCTTGCTTGAGTTCGGCGTTGTGCAGGTGCAGCCGGGCCAGCTGATATTGGTTTTCGGCGCTTTGCGGCTCGCTCTTGAGCACCAGCTCCCAGGCATCGATGGCTTGCTCCAGCGGCCCGAAATACAGGCCGAGTTCGTCCGGGGACAACCCCAGCAGCGCATTGATTGCCGCCAGCCGCACGCTCTGTTCGCTGTCGTCGAGCAATGGCCCCAGCAAAAGACTGCGCTGGCCGTTCGGTACCAGGGCGCTGACGCTCCTGATCGCGGCGATACGCACTTCGGGCGACTCGTTCTGCAAGTCGGCATCCGCCAGTTTCAGGGCCACCGAGCTTGGATAATTGGGCAGCTCGGCATGCAACCAGACACGGCGCTTGGGGGACAGGTCCGGACGCTTCAACTGCTGATAGAGCACCCGCGCAGCACCGGGTTGACCGCCCCGGGCCGCTGCCAGCGCTTCGCTGTAACCGTGCTTGATGGCTTCGGGAACCACCGGGGTGGTATCGCGCAGGGAAAACCATGCAAGGCCGATGACGAGCAGGGCGAAGAGGCTGATAAACAGATAGCGGCGGGACTGGGACATGCAAAAAATCCGGGAGATGAGGCATCAGCAAAAGAGTGCCAGCTTCGATCAGTCTGGGAAGGGAGTCAAACCTGTGTGGCTCTGAGATGCCGTCACCATGTTCCTGGTGGGCGGTTCAGTAGCGTTTTTTACAAGTCGTTTACCGTGACAGTGCGTAGCCTCGCGAGAACTGAGTCAACTGAAACGGAAAATCCCGAGTGCCTCTCCCTCCTAGCGTCACAAGCATCAGACATGCGCCATCCACAACCTCTTTATCCTGCGATCAAATGAATAGAACGTTGACTTCCGAGGAAGTCCGGCAAACCGCGAACACGCCCCTGATTCTGCACAAGTCCGGTCGTGCACCTGCAAGGTCCACGGGCACTAATGCCGATATTCCACCCCCAATGCTCGCACGCAACGCCTTCGAAGATCGCTTCACCAGTCAGGATGATCTCGAACAGCAGTGGTCAGAACTCAAGGCGCAATTGCAGACGGAGTCTCTTACCGAGCAAGAAATACTAGCTGTTCTGAGAAGCGGTATTTTGCAAACGAACACTGGCAAAGCCATTGCCGATCTATTTGCAGCCGCAATGTTACGTTCGATCCGACCATTGGGGTCGACGACCGACGATCGTTTGAAAACAATAGTTGATGTGGTTTGTCATTTGCCGCCCGGCCAATGGCAGGCGGCGCTGGGTGAAAACATTGGGTTTACGAGTGGACAAAACACCGAGCAGGTGATTGGCTTTATCCAGACTCAGCTGGATCGTTCAACAGCGCTGGTGAATGAACGAATCGCAAACAACGAGTTGCTTACAGACTCTCAGTGGACGGCTCTCAAGCAAATTACACAGCAAGCCCGGACCTATATTCGTCGTTCAGGTGAAAGCGCCCTGATGATGCTTGAAGACGCGTGCGTTGTTCGGCCTTCTCCCAAGGACGCGCATCAGCAGTTGGTCAAGTTCCTTGATGAACTGCGCAGGCCGCTACAAAGCGAGCGAGTGCGCTGGCCGAACCGCTTTGCGATAGAGGTCGAGGCGATCTGCAATCAGCTTAAACCCGCTGAAGAGGATAAACAGACTTGGCAGGAGTGGCTGATCGACCCCCGCTGGCTGGAAAGCCCGCTCGAGCCACCGAATTCATTTTCAACGCCGATAAACTCATCGGAACCCGCGCAAGATGCAAAGCCAACCACCGAGAAGTCCACGCCTCTGCTATCGACCTTGCAGGCATTCGAGCGCAACGCCGACTTTTACTTGAACGTCAGCACAAAAGGTTCGAGCAGTACCGAGGGGGTTGCTGCCAGGCTTTTGTGGGTCTGCAATGTGCTGGATTCGTTCGGGGCGTTGAGATTGGACAGCAGGCATATTGCAATCGGTCGACCGGCTTCGACACAAGACGACCAGACGAGCAGGGGGGCAACCGAAGATCTGCCGGCATCCTCGGTTGATTTGTCGGGACATCAACCCGATGCCGCCTCCCATTCGTTCGAACAGTTTGCTGCGCAGTTGGACGGCGTTTTAACCCGGGCCATCAACAGCATTACGCCCTGGAACAGCGCTTATGCCGAAGAGCTGGATGAGGTTAAAGTTCTGCTGAATGAACAAGTCTACAGCCCTACAACCGAAGCTCTGCCCTCCGATTCATTCTGGTCCCGTATGCCCGACATGGACGCACTGGGAGAGCAACTGGGCAATTGGCTGAGTGCAATGAGTGGGCGGTTGCTCAGCACGGGCGTCGCGGTCCTGAGCCGAACGGGAGACTTGATAGAGCGCAATTCGCGTGGTGCCGTGGGAGTCTTTGCTGCCTACGTGGCGATCAGCAACCTTTACATCAGTTGGCATCTGCCTGCCAATGACGAAACTGCCGAAGCAAGACAATCGAACTCAAAACCTGACTTTGAACCTGATGAAGCATTCGTTGTTCATGAAAATACAATAGAGGGCATCACTGAGCTCCTTGATGAACAGCCAGACTTTGCAGACAGGGTTCTACAGCGTATCAGCGAATCCGACTATCTTGATCCGGGCGACGATCCACAACTGATAGAAGATATCGAGGCGCTTTTAAAGCAGACCGTCCAGGGTAGTGCCGATGTAACTTACCAGGATTATCTCGAAGAAATTATCCAGTTGGCGGCTGCCGATGCTCACGAAGAATTCGAGGAGTTCGAGGAATATTCAGGAGGAGGTTCAACCACGGAGCATGCTTCAGCTCAGGTGGAAACTGATGACATCCATGGTGGCGTGCGCAGGAAACGAAGCCTGGGCGGTAACATGCAAACAAATGAAAAAGGCGTATCCGCACATGCTTCTGCTCGTTGGCTAATCGAGGCGGGACAACACTCATTAAACGCTC
>RCUN01000606.1_pt1 | contig 17690 bp, 7 predicted proteins | sample 2166181 | NCBI WGS metagenome assembly RCUN01 (sample SAMN09932603, study PRJNA488358) | compost metagenome | feature: garden; material: soil; isolation source: compost soil in crotononitrile-enriched culture | place: Germany: Experimental Botanical Garden Goettingen | collected 2016-01-27 | reverse complement strand
CTACAGAGAAATGCATAATCCCGTGTAGGAGCTGCCGCAGGCTGCGATCTTTTGATCTTGTCTTTTAACGGATCGGAAAGCTGTTGAAGTCGACGGCATTCGCCAGTTGGCAGTCGATCAGGTCGATGAAGCCTTGCACCTGCGGACTGTTGAAATGCGACTGCATCGCCGATTCCGATTGCCAGTGGGCGCTGACGGTCCAGCGATTACTGTCCTCAGGGCAGCGGTCGACCATATAGGAGTCACAGCCCGGTAGTTCTCGCAGGGTGTCGACAATCTTTTGCAGTTGCTTACCCAGTTCTTCCGAGCGGCCGGCGACGGCCTGCACCTTTACGGTATTGATCACTTTGTAGGACATTGCTAACACTCCTGAATCAGGCCGGACGAATCCTGCTCATTGAGAGATAACGCCTTTGCAGGATAGGCCTGCACCCCCGGACCACCAATAGCCAATCGCCGGATAAAGACGCAGTCCAATTACGCAAGCTGTTGCAAAATATCTCTCAAACGGTCCAGCGCGGTGTCGATGTCCAGGGTTTCGATGGCGCCAAACCCCAGGAAAAACCCGGCTTGCGGCGGTTGCTGGTAGAAAAAGCTGTCGATCGCATAGAGCCCGACTTCCACCTTTTTCGCCAGTTCGATCACCAGCGCAACGTCGATCGGTACTTTGCACAACACCACCATGTGGAAACCGGCCGTGGTCGGCACCGCCTCAAGCCATGGCGAGAGATCGCCGGCCATGCGTGCCAGTATCCGGTCACGCCGGCCCGCATAGATCGTATGGCAGCGGCGAATGTGCTTGAGCAGGCAGCCTTCAGCGATGAACTTGGCCAGCGCCCACTGGGGCAGGGTGGAGGTGTGCAGGTCGGTGAGCTGCTTTGCGCGCACCACCGCTTCGAGGATTGCCGGCTGCAGGATCGCGTAACCCAGGCGCAACTCCGGCAGCAGGGTTTTCGAGAAAGTGCCGACGTAGGCAACGATGCCGCGCTCATCCATGCTTTGCAGCGAGTCCGTGGGGCGGCCTTCGTAGCGGAATTCGCTGTCGTAGTCGTCCTCGATGATGATTGCGCCCAGTTCATGGGCCTTGGCCAGCAGCGCCACTCGGCGTGCCTGGCTCATCGGCATGCCCAGAGGGAACTGGTGTGAAGGCGTGACGTAGATCAGTCGTGTGCCGAGGGGAATCTTGTCCACCTGGATACCTTCGGCATCCACTGGTACGCCAATCACCGTGGCGCCGTGGGTGCCAAACAATAGGCGCGCCGGCGGATAGCCGGGGTCTTCCATGGCGACGATGCTGCCGGGGCGGGTCAGTACGCGGGAGATCAGGTCCAGCGCCTGCTGGGCGCCGTTGCACACCACCACGTCTTCATCCTGGCAATTGACCCCACGGGAAAACGCAATATGCCGCGCGATGGCATTGCGCAGCGCCGGCAGGCCTTCGGGCAGGCTGTAGAAGCCTTTGGATGCAGCGATCTGGCGCAAGGCGTGGGACGTACAGCGCCGCCAGTCGTCCTGGGGAAACTGGCCCTTGCTGGTGGCGCCGCCAATGAAGTCATAACGCAGCGAGCCTTCCAGCGTCGGGTGGCGCAAAAACACCGGCAGGTTGCGCCAGGACTCGATCACCTCGAAACCGGCCAACTCCGAATGGCTTTGCTTGCGCTCGATTTTCGAGGCGCGGGCATTGACGTAAGTGCCCTTGCCGATCACCCCGGTGAGGTAATTTTCGTAGGTCAGCTGCGCGTAGGTATCGGAAATGGTCTTGCGCGAAATGCCCAGTTGCTCGGCGAGCAAGCGGCTCGGTGGAAGCTGCGTCCCTGCTGCCAGACGACCCGATTCGATGGCGCTGCGCAGTTGGTTGTACAACTGGCCCGCCAGATCCTTGCGGCCGTTAATGACAACATGTAGTTCCATACCGGCGTAGCTCCGATGCAATTGGGGCGCGTGTGCGTCGCGCCAGATTACCCGCAACCAGTCGTTGTCAGAAGTTGAGTAGCAGAAAAACCGTCAATTGGTCTGCTCTCGGGTGGTACAGGTTTTTTTCGCAGAATTGGATCTGTATCACGGGCGTATCAATGGTTACCTTGAACGACACATCACCGCTGCATGAGGTCATTCCATGAACCCCCGACTGGATTACTACAGCGCTTCGCCCAAAGCGATGAAAGCGATGATTGCCATGGAAGCGCTGACCAGCAGCTTGAGCATCGAGGCACCGCTGCTGCATTTGATCAAAATCCGCGCGTCACAGCTCAACGGTTGTGCGTTCTGTACCGACATGCACTCGGTGGATGCCCGGCGTCTCGGCGAGACCGACCGACGCCTGTATTCCATCGTGGTCTGGCGCGACAGCAACTTCTTCAACCCCCGCGAGCGCGCAGCCCTGGCCTGGACCGAGGCGGTGACGCTGCTGTCGCAAAATAATGTGCCGGACGATGTCTATGAGCAGGCCCGGACGCAATTCAACGAAGCCGAACTTGTGGACCTGACCATTGCAGTCACCACCATCAATAGCTGGAATCGGCTGGCCGTGAGTTTTCGGCAAACGCCGAGTACCTGAAGCCTCTGTAGGAGCTGCCGAAGGCTGCGATCTTTTGATCTGGCTTTTATCAAATCAAAAGATCGCAGCCTCGTTTCACTCGACAGCTCCTACAGGAACCTTCAGGGCGCCGGAGCGGGGCGCTGCGGTTTCACCGAGCTGCCGAAGGTATTGCCCATGCGCGTGCTGGTGGCTGCCGGAGTCGCCAAACCCACCTGGTTTGGCGGGCGTTTGTTGACCGGCACATTCATCGCTTCCAGATTCTTTTGCGCGGCAGCGGCCCCCTCGGGGTTATTGCCCATCTGCTGGCTCAGGCAGTCGTAGTCCGGCGCCTTGTACCCGGCAACCGACACCTCTACGCAACCCGACGGCTCCACTGCGTGCGCCAGTGACAAAGCGCTCATCAGCAATACGCCCGATGCGATCCTCGATAACGTACTCATTCAAGACCTCCTGTCCAGCCCGAACGGGCCATGGATGGGCTTGAGTCTAATCCATAGCGATTTGATATCTCGTGATCGTTTTTTTGCACGGCCCGTCACACCAGAGTCATAAACAGTCATCAGGATGACGGTTTTCAGGGACAGGTCAGCCGTGCAGCGAGGCAGAGTCAAGGATGCGCGCCAGAGATCGTCGACTCCTGTTCGTCAGGGTTGCCTGGCGTTGCTGCTTTGGCTGATCACATCGGTGGTCAACGCCGGGCCGCTCGATACGGCTGCGCCTCAAATACTGGATATTCCCGCACAGGAACTGGCCGGCGCACTTGAGCAGTTCAGTCGTTCGACCGGCATGGCCGTATTGGTGGATCGCCAACTGACCCGTGGCAGACGCTCACTCGCCGTCAAGGGCAGCATGAGCGCCAGCGATGCCTTGAGCCTGATGCTCAGCGGCAGTGGGCTGATGGCCCGATATGCCAGGGCGGATGCCTTTACCTTGCAGAAAGCAACGGTTGCGCCGGTGCCAGCCGTTTCGGGGCCGACGGCACAGGGTTCAACGCTTGCCGGCAGTAGTTATGCGACATCGATTCAAGCGGCGATCGAACGCAGCCTGTGCCGCTCGCCATCGGTCCGGCCTGGCAGTTTTCGCGCCTTGGTCCAGTTGTGGATCGGCCGCGACGGTGTGGTTCAGCACAGCCGGCTGGTCAGTTCCACGGGAGATGTTCAGCGCGACGCTGCGCTGGTGGAAAGTTTACGCAACCTGAACATCGAACGGCCGGCGCCAAGCTCTCTGAGCCAGCCAGTCACGCTGCTTTTGCTACCGGAGTCGTCAGGAAAACGCATGGAATGCCCACAGTGGAAAGGAGTTTCCGGGGGATGAAAGACACCGGGGAAAAATCGATGGTCAGGCTGTTCCTGACGTCCTATGAAGACTTCAAGGTGCGCTTGCGTCGTCGTCTGGGATCCGAGGATCTGGCCAATGATGTGTTGCATGAAACCTACCTGCGGGTCGACCGCATGGAAGACGTGCCGGACATCGCCCAGCCCAATGCCTATCTGTATCGCATGGCGCTGAACATCGCCGCCGACCGTCGTCAGTCGGACGCCCGCTTGTTGACAGGGAGTGAAGTGGAAGAGCTGTTGCAGGTATCCGATGAGGCACTCGATCCAGCCCGTGTAGTAGGCGGGCAGAAAGAAATCCAGTTGTTGCTAAAAGCTCTGTACGAATTGCCCGCGCGTCGACGCAAAATCTTTATCGCCGCACGCCTGGAAGAGGCGCCGCACCTGGAAATCTCGCAACGTTTCGGCATTTCGACTCGGATGGTCGAGAAGGAAATCAAAGCCGCTTTGGGCCATTGCGCAGGACGGTTGGAAAGAAAAGTCATTCAGCGGTTCGGTCCCGGCGCGGGAAAACCGTCTTGATAGTAGAGTCCCGAATAATCCGTGAGTACCCCCGCGCTTTGAACATCTTTCGAATTTCGCCACCTGAGGCCGAGCCTCAGGACCGGCTCACCCGCGAAGCCCAGGGTTGGTTGGTCCTGTTGACCTCCGGCCGGGCGACCGCTGCCGATGCCCGTGCCTTGCGCGAGTGGTGTGCGCAAAGCCCTGAACATGCCCAAGCGTTTGAGCAGACCAAGGTGTTGTGGCAGCAGTTGCGCCCGGCGGTCGAACAAATGCAGGCACCGCGGCATCTGGGGCGGCGGGCGTTTCTTGGTGGAGCCATCGCGGCGTCCGTGGCGTTCTTCCTCATTCGCGGGACAGTGCCGGGCGGATTTTCCGGGCTGGGCGCGGACTACATCACCGAAGTCGGCGAGCAGCGTCGGTTTGATCTGGCCGATGGTGTGAGCCTGGAACTCAATACACAGACGCGTATCAATCGCCAGCAAAGCGCCGATGGCAGTCAGGCCCTCGAATTGCTCAGCGGTGAAGTCGAAGTCCTGGCACACGCCAATACACCCCTCAAAGTACAGGCTGGAGGCGGTTGGCTGAGCGCCAGTCAAGCCCGGTTCAATCTGCGCAATCTCAATCAGAGTGTATGTGTCACTTGCCTGGAAGGGGCGCTGCAAGTGGACGCGCTGGGCCACAGCATTCGTCTGGAATCCGGCCAGCAACTGACCTATGACGTCCGTCAGGTCGGCACGCCGCAAACAATCGATACGTCGACGGTCATTGCCTGGCGTCAGCAAGTATTGGTGTTCAACGACGCCACGCTGGCGTCGGTGATCGATGAGATCAACCGCTACCGTCCGGGCATGCTGTTGTTGCTCAACAGCGAGCTGGGCAAGCGCAAGGTACAGGCGCGATTCAGCCTGGATCAATTGGCGGGGGTGGCGTTGTTGATTCGCGATGCGTATGGGGCCAAGTGCACTGAGTTGCCGGGTGGAGTGGTGGTGCTTAGCTGATGCCTGGCTTTGGTAGTGGGTTGAATGTTCTGGCGCTATCGCGAGCAGGCTCGCTCCTACAGGGGAACGCATTTCAAAAGTAGGAGCGAGCCTGCTCGCTATTAACGATGACGCGGTGAATTTGGATGGCAGCCCTTTGAGGCTGCCATTTTTTTTGCGGCTACTCCCCAATCATGAAGTTTGTGTGACATCCGTTCGGTCCTGCGCCTCGCCAACCGCCTATGACGTAACAGCAGGTTCTACTCGGCCTGCGGCCTCTTGCGCCAATTGAAAAGGACCTAGTAGTGATGCTCGTTCGCCAAGCCCGTCGCAATACCCATTCCTTGTCTATACGCCGTGACGCTGCGCGTTCGGTGGACCCGGCGCAGTGGTTGCTCAAGCCGGTGGCGCAGGCGATTGCGCTGTGCCTGGTGGCCGGCAGTGCCGAGGCGGCAACGGCGTTCAGTTCCAGCTGGTTCGCCGCCAAGGGCGCAGCGCAACAGGCCGCGGCGGCGCGGCCGGGTGGCGGATTGCCGGGCATGACGCCGCCATTGGCGCAACAGCAACGGGCCAGGCAACAGTTGCAACGTTCGGTGCAGACGCTCAACAACACCGTGGCCGCCATCGCCGCGCAACAGGCTGCGCAGGCCGCCGGACGGGCAGCGGCGTTCGCCACCGTACAGTTCGTGCCGGACGGCCTGGGCGAGGGCGGCTTGAAAGTCGATACCGGCCTGACCCAGGGCTGGCAGAACGCCAAGGGGCCGCAGCAGACCCAGGCCGATGGCAAGACCACGGTGAAGATCGAGCAGACCGCCGACAAGGCCATTCTCAACTGGGAAACCTTCAACGTCGGGCGCAATACCACCGTCGAGTTCGCCCAGCAGTCGAACTGGGCGGTGCTCAACCGCGTTAACGACCCAAGCGCACGGCCGAGCCAGATCCAGGGCCAGATCAAGGGCGATGGCACGGTGATGCTGATCAACCGTAACGGCATCGTGTTCAGCGGCACCAGCCAGGTCAACGTGCGCAACCTGGTGGCGGCCGCCGCAAACATCACTGATGCCCAGTTCCGCGATCGCGGCCTGTACTACGACAGCACCGGCAGCCAACCGACCTTTACCGATGCCGCCGGCAAAGTGCTGGTGGAGCGCGGGGCGCGGATTGAAACCCACAAGCCGACGCTGTCCACCGACTCGGGTGGCTATGCGTTGCTGCTCGGCAATGAAGTGGAGAACGCCGGCACCATCAGCACCGCCAAAGGCCAGACCGTGCTCGGTGCCGGTGACCGCTTTTACATTCGCAAAGGCTCGGGCACCGAAGGCAATGGCTTTTCCACCACGTTTGGCAGCGAAGTCGTTCCGGGCTTCAAGGCCGGTGGTTCGGGCAAGGTCAGCAACACCGGCCTGATCCAGGCCTCGACCGGCGACATCACCATGACCGGTCACGAAATCGCGCAAAACGGCGTGTTGCTGGCGAGTACCTCGGTGAATACCCGTGGCACGATTCATCTGCTCAACCCGGCGACCGACACCAGCGGCAGCGTGACCCTCGGCCAAGGGAGTGTCAGCGCAATCATGCTCGACAGCAGCGACCTCACTGCCTTGGATAGTCAGCACGATGCGGCATTGACCGGGGTGACGCTCAACAACCGTATTCGCAGTGACCAGTCGCGCATCGACATCGGCAGCGGCGGCACCGTCGAGTTTCAGAACGGTTCGGTGACGCTTGCCACCGGTGGCCAGGTCGCGGTGGCGGCGGGGCAACGCAGCCTGGTGCGCAACGGCGCGCTGATCGATGTCTCGGGTGCCCTTGGCGTTAAAGTGGCGATGGAAGCCAACAACATCAAGATCAACGTGCAGGGCAACGAGCAGCGCGATTCCTCGATCAACCGCGAAAGCGGCGCACTCAACAGCAATGACGTGTGGGTCGATGTGCGCGAGCTGATCTTCGTGCCGGCCGGCACCAACGGCTATGCCACTGACCGTTGGTACACGGCCGGTGGTCTGCTGGAAGTCGGTGGTTACCTCGGCACGCAGGGGCACAGCATCGGTGAGTGGATGGCCCAGGGTGGCACAGTAAGTTTCACCGGCAATGACGTGGTGACCGAGAAGGGCTCGGTGATCAATCTGTCCGGCGGCACCCTCGATGTACAGAGCGGTTTCATTCGCCAGAGCTGGTTGCGCGGCGCCGATGGCCGTTTGTACGAAGTCTCGCGGGCACCGGGCGACATCCTCTACACCGGCCTCTACAAAGGTTATGAAGACCATAGCGAACGCTGGGGCCAGACCAGTTATTTCTTCAACCCGCTGATCGCGCCGAGACAACGCTTCGAGACGGGTTACTCGGTAGGACGCGACGCCGGGCAACTGGTGATCGCCACCAACAACGCCGTACTTGATGGCCAGTTGGTGGGCGACGTGTTCCAGGGCGAACGTCAAAACCAGGCGCCGCGCGCCGGGCTCGATGGCTATGACCAGGCGCAGACAGCCATGGCGCGCCGGGCGCAGTTGATCGTCGGTACTTATGATCCAAGCTGGTCGGCTACCACCAATGGCCTGGTGTATCAGCATCTCGCCATGCTCGATCAGGTGCAGATCGGCGGTGAGCGTTCCGCCGATGGCAGCGACCTGGGGTTGACCGGCGCGGTGTCCGAGGACCGCAAAGGCAAGCTGTTCCTTGATACCGACATGCTCAATGGTTTCCGTCTGGGCGCGTTGAAAGTCGCGGCCAAGGACAAGGTTGAAGTCAATGAAAGCGTGACCGTGGACACCGGCGGTGACATCACCCTGTACGGGCAGGACGTGCAGGTCAATGCAGACCTGACCGCCCGCGCTGGCAGCCTGCATCTGGGTAACCAATTGGCGCAAACGAGCAAACCCACGCATACGACCGTGGCCGAAGGTGTGCACTTGGACACCCGTGGTCTGTGGGTGAACGCGCGTATCGATCCGACCGATGCCAACAACCTGGCCTATTTGAATGGTGGCCTGGTGTCGATCCGCAGCACCGGCGATATCACCGTGGCCAGCGGCAGCGTCATCGACGTTTCGTCCGGCGGTGCGGTGTTGAGCAATGGCAAGACCCGGGGCGGCAAGGGCGGCGACGTCTCCCTTGAATCCAGTGCGGATACCCTGCCGGGCCAATCGCAATTGGTCATGAACGGTGACGTGCGCGGTTATGGCATCACGGGCGGTGGCACGCTGAAGATCCAGGCCAACAAGGTGTTGATCGGCGAGTCTGACGGCCCACTGGCCGATCACACCTTGCGATTGGCGGCGGATACGTTCAACAAGGGGTTCTCGGCTTACAACATCATCGGCCTGACGACCCTGCAAGTGGCGGACGATGCGGTGGTCGATGTGTCCATGCCGGTCTACCGTTTTTCCGATTCGGCAGCGAACCAAGCCGGTGGTGCCGATCCGCTGACGGCATTGGAGCTGTGGACACCAACCCTGTTCCAGGAGAACCCGGCCAAAGGCGTGCTGACCCAACGAGTCGGCGCGAGTCTGTCACTGCAAGCGGGCGGCAGCCAGATCAATCAAATCGACCCGCTGAACAGTATTTTGACCATCGGCCAAGGCGCGCGCATCAGCGTCGATCCCGGCCAGCGCATCAACTTGCGCAGTGCCGGGCAGCTCACCGTTGACGGTGAACTCAACGCTTGGGGCGGCATCCTCGACATTCGTCAGCAGCAGTTCGGTTCGATCGATGTTGAGAGCTCGCAGCAGGAGGCGGATCCGACCGCCCACACTCGTTCGATCTGGATCGGTGACCATGCGGTGCTGGACGTGGCGGGGCGCGTGACTACGGCGGTCGATGCGCTCGGCCGTGTCTACGGTCAGGTGGGCAAGGGCGGCAGCATCATCATTGGCGGCGAGATCGACGCTAAAAAGGCCACCGCGACGTCGGCGGATGCCTATGTGATCGTGCGGCCGGGCGCTCGTCTGGAGGCGTCCGGTACCGAGGCCGTGCTGGATATTGCCGGCACTGGCCCGACCCGGATCGCTACCGACGGCGGGCGAATTGCCTTGAGTTCCTACAACGGGTTGTTCATCGACGGCACCCTGCGTGCCGCCGCTGGCGGGGCCGGTGCAGCCGGGGGACGTCTGGAGATCGCCCTCGATTCGCCGTTGTATCGCGATACTCAGGGAAACAACGCTGTTCGGGTCGCCAGGGAGCTGATCATTGGCCAAGGGCCGGACGACGTCCGGTTACCCGCCGATTTGCGGCCTGGAGAGGCCGCTGCACCGTTGCGTTATGGCTACACCCGACTGAGCGCCGATCAATTGATGAGCGGCGGCTTCGATAGCCTGAGCCTGCTGAGCAACGGCCTGCTGACGTTCGACGGTGATGTCGATCTGCACATGAACCAGAGCCTGAGCCTGTACGCCGGATCACTGTCCCTCGCCGAAAGCTCCAAAGATACCGCGCGCATTAATCTGGCTGCGCCTTACGTGCGTCTGTCGGGGTTGGGTGAGTATTACACCCCTCCCAGCGCGTTAACCCGCCCCCGGGTACTGAACACTCCCACCAACCGGTTATCGGCCGCGCAGTTCAGCGCCACCGCGAATTTGCTAGATCTGGGCAACGCCTTCTCGTTCGGTAGCGACGGGCTGATCAAGTTGCTCAACGGGGCGACCATGGCGGTCAGTCGCCGCAGTTTTGACCTGGTCACCCTCGACAGCAGTGGTGACATACGTTTGCTCGCAAAACCGGATTTCCAGACGGGTTCAAGGGTGTGGACGGCCGGCGATATGCACTTGCGCGCGGCACAGATCTATCCGGGCACCCGGGTCTGGTCCGATATACGCGCCGGCTATCAGAGCGAGAGCAGGATCGATCCCGACCGCACGCTGAGCATCAGCGGCAATGGTGCGGCTCCGGCCGTGCCGCCTTATTCGGTGTTCGGCAGGCTGAAACTGTACGGCGGGAATATCGAGCAAGGCGGGGTCATTCGCGCCCCGTTGGGTTTGATCACGTTGGGCAACGATGCGTTTGGCGATACCCGGGGCATTCACTTGCTGCCCGGCAGCGTGACCTCGGTCAGTGGCGCCGGATTGATCATGCCGTATGGCGGCACAACCGATGGCACCGACTACCGATACAACGGCCAGTCCGTGGTGCTGCAAGGGATTGCCAACGAGAATACCGGTGTGGTCCTGAGTGCCCAGTACGTCGACGCGCAAACGGGCTCGCTGATCGACCTGTCCGGCGGCGGAGATTTGCGTGGAGCCGGGTTTGTCTCCGGACGTGGCGGCTCTACCGATGCACGTTTCAGCCCATTGGTTCGCAACGCGGCTGATGGCACCTTCAGCCTGCCGGGCCTGAGCAGTAACCCGGTGTATGCCATCGTGCCGGGCAATCAGAACGCCTATGCACCGATGCTTGGCGAGGCGGGCGCCAGTGATCCACGCATTGGTCAGCAGATCAGCATCGGTGCCGGTGTTCCAGGGCTGGCGGCCGGTACTTACACCCTGCTGCCATCGACCTTTGCCTTACTCCCCGGCGCCTTCCGGGTCGAAGTCAACGGTCAGGCAGCGCCGGGAGCAATCAACGGCGCGCTGAAAATGCGCAATGGTTCGTGGACCAGCTCCGGGCAGATGTCGATTGCCAACACCGGGCTGCGTGACAGCCTTTCCAGCCAGGTCATCCTGACGTCGGCGGATGTGCTGCGCCGCTATTCCCAATACAACGAAACCAGCTACAACCAATTCGTTAACAGCGATGCTGCACGACGTGGCGTGCCGCGCGGGCAGACGACCCTGGACGGCAAATCACTGACGTTCCTGTTCAAACAAAGTGATCGTGACACAGCCCTGGATTTCAACGGCAAGGCCTTGTTCGCTGCCGCCGAGGGCGGTGTGCTAGGCACCGCAGCGGTAAGGGGATCATGGGCTTTTGAAATTCTTGGCACGGGTGCCGTCAGCACTCAGGGCTTCGACGGTGTTTCGTTGTATGCCGACGCCCTTAACAATCTCGGTGCCGGGCGTTTGGCCATCGGTGCAACGCCGTTTGTGCAATACGACACTGCGGGCAATTTCATTCAATTCAGAGGTGATACCAGGAGCATTGCCCTGCGCGAGGGCGCGATGCTCTCGGCACCCGAAGTCGTCCTGTGGACGACGGGCCTCACTGGCGGCATTACCCTTGAAGCGGGGGCGGGCATCAATACGCTGGGGCGTGGGAACGTACCCTATGACTCCACGGCGGGCTTCATCTATCAACCAGGGCAAGCCAGCCTGTTGATGGTGTCCAACGGTTGGACCAATGTGCTGGCGCCGGACGCGGGCACTAACGGTGGGGGCGCCGGCAGCATCCGGATCGGCACCTGCCCGGCGCAGGGTTGCATCAATCCTTCGTTGCTCTATTCCAACGGCAGCATCACCGCCGCCACCGACAATCAATTTGAGTTGGGCGAAGCGGTGCGTTTCGGCACGCGTCACCTGGCGCTGGCCGTCGGCGCGGTGAACGCCGGCAGCGCCGAAGCGCTTGCGGCGGCGAGCGGTCGCTTGCCGGCCGGCCTGACCCTGAACCAGAACGTCCTCGATCGACTGCTGCGCGGCGACACGCAATTCGGTGCGCCGGCTCTGGAAACCCTGAGCCTGACCACCCGCGATTCATTCAACTTCATTGGCAGCGTGACTCTCGACACCCTGGACCCACAAACGGGCAAGAGCCGCCTGGAAAACCTGATACTGGTGACACCGGCCATTTACGGCCTGGGCGATGCCAGTGATGTGGCGACCATTCGCACCGCCAATCTGATCTGGAACGGCGCGACCCAGGCCCCCGGCACCGTGGCCAACGGCGGCGCAGGCACCGGCCATGGCACGCTGAATATCGAGGCGCAACGCATCGAGTTCGGCTATGGCCCGAATCCGCAGCCCAATGGCCTGGACCAGAACAATCGCCTGGCGCTGGGTTTTGCCAACGTCAACCTCAATGCCAGCGAACGCATCACCGCCAATCACAAGGGCAGCCTGGCCGTTTACGAACAACAGGGCGCTTACGACCCGGTCAAGGGTTATGCCTACAGCGGCGGCAACCTCAACCTGCGCACGCCGCTGCTCACCGGTGAAGCCGGCTCGGTCAACCTGCTCAAGGCGGGCAACAGCCTGACCCTGACGTCGCCAACCGGCGACCGCACTGCCGTCGCCGATGCCTTGGGCGCGGAGCTGAATCTCGAAGCACGCAACGTGTTGCTGGACGGCCGCATCGTGTTGGCCAGCGGCAAACTGGTGGTCAAGGCTGAAGATGATCTGACCCTGGGCAGTGGCACTTATCTGGACGTGGCCGGACGCACGCTGCCGTTCAACGACGTGAAGAAATACAGCTGGGGCGGCGACGTGGCGCTGTACAGCAGCAACGGCAATATTCGCCAGGCTGCTGGTTCACGCATCGACCTGTCAGCGGTCAACAATCAGGGTGGCAACCTGAGCGCCGTGGCATTGGCGGCGGGCGCCGGGGTGGTGGATCTACAGGGGGAAATCCTCGGCAGCAGCAGCGGCTATTACGACGCGGGCGGCACCTGGGTGCCGTACAAAGCAGGCGGTGTGGATATTCGCGCGCAGCGACTGGGCAGCAGCGCTGACCTCAACGGCGAATTCGCCGCCCTCAACCAGCGTTTGAATGTCGGACAGGTGTTCGGCAGTCGCAGCTTCCAGCTCAAGCAGGGCAATCTGGTGATTGGCGACGGGCTCAAGGCCGGTGAGGTCAATGTCTCGGTGGACAACGGCAGTCTTACCGTCGTGGGTCTGATTGACGCCAGTGGCGAACGCGTCGGCAGCATTCGCCTGTCGGGCAAAAATGGCCTGACCGTGGCTGGCAGCGCAGTGCTTGATGCCCATGGCCAGATGTTGCGGGTCGATAGCTACGGCAAGATCATCGACGCACCGAACCGGGCCATGGTCGAGCTGAACTCCGGCGATGGGCTGTTGACGCTGGCCTCCGGTGCGCGGATCGATTTGCGTCACGGCACCGACGTCGCCATCGGTAATTTGCCGGGGCAGCATGACGGTCGCGCGCGGGGCACACTGGAACTCAACGCACCGCGTGTGGGTGCTGGCGATATCGCTATCGATGCCAGCGGTGCGCTGAACATTCAAGGTGCGCGCTCCATTGGGCTCAACGCCACGCGCCGCTACATCGATGCCGCCGACGGCACCGACCCGGCCGCCAGCGGTCGTCCGTACCAGGTCATCGATCAGGCTTATCTGGACGGCATTCACGTCGACAGCACCGCGTTCATCAACGCAGCCCTGGCCAATACGGATTTGCTGCAACGCAAACTGGCCGGCCTGAATAACGCCGCCTACGCCGATGCATTCCACCTGCGCCCCGGCGTGGAAATCGCCAGCAAGACCACTGACGGCGATCTGGTGGTGCAAGGCGATCTGGACTTGTCCGGCTACCGTTACGCCAGCCTCAACCCGCACACGCAGAAGACGTCGGTCTACGGTTCCGGCGAGTCCGGCAGCCTGGTGATTCGCGCCGGTGGCAACCTGGATATCTACGGCAGCATCAACGACGGTTTTGCACCACCACCGGAAACCGTCGATGACACAGGCTGGAAACTGCTGTCGGGTGTGCAACCATTCGGCGGTGATCTGATCGTGCCGGGTGCGGGTGTGACTCTTGCTGACGGCACTCAGTATACGGTCGGCGCAACCTTGAACTATGACTTGCCTATTCAGGCAGCGACGATGGTCAGTGGAACGCTGTTGCCAACTCAGGGCGTACTGGCCGAAACGTACACGTTCAGCGCCGGCACGGTGTTGGCGGGTGCGGTGCATGACGCGGCGGGCAATCTGTTGTATGCCGCCGGCACATTGCTGGGGGCCGACGTCACCCTAGCGGCGGGCAGTCGTCTCGGCGCGGGTACACGGCTGAACAAAACCACCGCGATGCAAGCCATGCTCTGGCCCAAAGGCGTGCCGCTGCCGGGTACGGTTTTCGACAACGCAACTGTGGGCGTAAAACTCAGTGGTTCACTGGCGCTGTTGCGTGGCTCGCTGATTCCGTCGATGACGGATGTGAAGTTGGCTGATGGCACCGCTTTTATCGAGTTACGCCCGTTGAGTGGAACTCAACAAGGCCGTAATTGGGCGGTGGCGAGCATGCTGCCATCGGGCAGTGCGTCCTGGTCGATGCGCACGGTGGCGGGGGCGGATCTGGAGGCGGCCGACAGTCGAACGGTGAACCCCCTGACTGTCGAAGGCAACTTGAGGCTGGCAGATACTCACTATGGTTTGAAAGTGACAAGTGGCACGGCAAGGCTGGTGTGGGCTGAAGGCAATGGGTGGGGCATGCCTGCGTTCGAACCTGTCTCTGATGAGTACATGTTGATTTGTGCCGAGTGGGACCCTGGCGCCTGTGCACCGATGGCGCGATGGACCTGGGCTCCTGGCAACTGGGTAGGTATGCCTGATTACGCACCGGTAAAAGACGATGAGCTTTCGCTTTGCCAGAGCTATCCGGAGGTTTGTGTCGAGACCGTCGTGGGGCAAACAGCCAAGGCACATACGCAAATGTTCAGCGTGTTGCGCACAGGCACCGGTGATCTTGACTTGATCGCCAGCGGCAATCTGAGCATGGATTCACCGTTCGGCGTGTACACCGCCGGCACCCAATCCGACAATGTCGACCCACGTTACAACCTGCCTCGCGGTCGGCTGTCTGACGATGGTTCGGTATTGGGCAGCGCTGGCAGTGACTATGAAAAATGGATCAATGGTGGCAGCGATAGCCTGTATCAGGCCTGGTTTCCACAGATGGGCGGGAACCTGACAATCAATGCGGGCGGTTCTGTGTCCGGTGATGTGGTTGGACGCAGGCTGGCGGCTCCTACGCGGGTTCAAAACCCAAGCGTTGCCGTGGGTAACTGGCTGTGGCGCCAAGGCTCCGGCACCAGCGATGTGCCTGCTGCCTGGTGGATCAATTTCGGTAGCTATGCGACCCAGCCGCTTCTTACATCGGATGCAGACCCCGCACCCTATCTCGTGGGCTTTACCGGTTTCGGCACGCTCGGTGGTGGCAACATCAGCCTGCGGGCGGGTACTGACAGTGGGATGCTTAGACCGCTGGGGGCATCTACGGGTACGAATCAGGCCGCACGCAGCCAAGGACTGATTGTGGCTGTAGGCAGCACCGGGCGCGTAGGTAGCGACGGCAGCCTGCAACTGACCGGTGGCGGTGACATGGATATCCGCATCGGCGGCACGCTCAACCCGTCACTGCAAGCCAGGGCGGGAGCGACCGGGGTAGGTACACCCAATCATGATCTGCAGGGTGCGCTGATCAACCTGCGGGGAGCTGCACAACTGAGCGCTTCGGCGGTGGGTGGAATCCAATTGCAGTACGGTTCATTTTCCGGCAACCAGGACCAGCGCGAGGCTCGCGGCTACGATCCGTTTACGGCCACCACCAGCAGCGCAACCGGCGGCCTGGTGTTGATTCCGGGGGACTCGGGCATGCAGCTCAATACCCGAGGTGATTTGGTGTTGGGAGGCGCGGCGGACCCTGGTCGGGTAGTCCTGCAGAACTCCACACAGTTCACTACGCCTGATGGGGTGGTGCATGCGGGCGGTGGTTTGACAGGCTTCTCGTTATGGACCGATCACACAGCCATCGATCTTTTCTCGGCGGGAGGCAATCTCACGCCAAGTACATTGATGGCAGAAGCGATCAACAATTCAACGATCCCTGGCGGTAGCAATACTTCACCCACCGATAATCGATTCGTTATGCCCTCGATCCTGCGTGCAGTCGCCGGGCAAGGTTCAATCTATGCCGGGCCGTCCGCTGGTTTCTATGGTGGGGGGAGTAACTATCCGGGCATTTCGTACTCCTTGTTGTTGGCACCCTCACAATCCGGGCAGCTTGAATTGTTGGCAGGGGATTCCATCTATGCCGGTGGCTACGCAATCAATCAATCGGGTGCCAGCCCGCTGTCCATCGCGACGCCATTTACGCCTGCGTTCAATGGTTATGCCAAGGATGGTCAGCGAGTGATAACGCTGATGTCCAATAGCGGCGCTGATGGCGTCTCGCCCGGACTCAACAGCCGTTATCCATTGTTCGCCTTCGGTGCCGAGAGCTATTCAGGCTTGAGTGGGGTTCAGGCCCCTGCGCGGTTCTACGCGCTAACCGGCGATCTGGTTGGCGTTCGCAGTGGCGAAACCTTGAGTTTCAGCAACTCCAAACGCACCTGGTACGAAGCGGCCGGGCCGGTCTGGATGTTGGCCGGACGCGATATCGTCGCGTCGGGTACAACCGTCGGACAGCCACAGGCCGTGAACCGCGATGGTATGGGCAACAGCAGTGACACCATCACCGCCACGGGCAACCTGTTCATCCACAACAACGCAAACGACATCTCCCGCGTCTCCGCCGGGCGCGACATCATCTACAGCAGCTTCGACATTGCCGGCCCCGGCACGCTGGAGATCAATGCCGGGCGCAATATCCTGATGGAAGATCGCGCGAGCATCACCAGTCTCGGGCCAGTAATGGCGGGTGATAACCGTCCGGGTGCCAGCCTGGTGTTGCAGGCGGGTGCAGGGGCCGATGGGCCGGATTACGGTCGCTTCATCGCCCGTTACCTGGACCCGAAAAACCAGGCTGCCAGTGGTACGCCGCTCAGCGATCAGCCGGGTAAGGTGGTCAAGACCTACGATGAAGAACTGTTGTCCTGGCTGACCCTGGGCTACGGCTTCAACGGCAGCGCCGAACAGGCACGGGCGTTCTACGCCGCACTGCCGAGCACCGAGCAAGCCGTGTTCGCGCGTCAGGTGTACTTCGCCGAGTTGCGTGCCGGTGGCCTGGAATACGCCGATGCAAACGGCCCGCGCCAGGGCAGTTATCTGCGGGGTCGCAACGCGATTGCGGCGTTGTTCCCGACTACCGATGTGGCGGGCAATACCATTCGCTACGACGGCGACATCACGTTGTACGGCGGCGCAGGCGTGAAGACGCTGTTCGGCGGTGACATTCAGATGCTCACTCCCGGCGGTGGCCAGGTGTTCGGTGTCGAAGGTGCGGCGCCGCCGTCCACGGCGGGGATCGTCACCCAGGGCGAGGGCAACATTCAGCTGTATTCCCAAGGCAGCATCCTGCTTGGGCAGAGCCGGGTCATGACCACGTTCGGCGGCGGCATTCTCGGCTGGTCGGCCGAAGGCGACATCAACGCCGGCCGGGGTTCGAAAACCACCGTGGTGTTCACGCCGCCCAAACGTATCTACGACACCTGGGGCAACGTGACGCTGTCGCCGACCGTGCCGAGCACCGGTGCCGGTATCGCCACGCTCAACCCGATTGCCGAAGTGCCACCGGGCGACA
>RCUN01000605.1_pt1 | contig 17700 bp, 21 predicted proteins | sample 2166181 | NCBI WGS metagenome assembly RCUN01 (sample SAMN09932603, study PRJNA488358) | compost metagenome | feature: garden; material: soil; isolation source: compost soil in crotononitrile-enriched culture | place: Germany: Experimental Botanical Garden Goettingen | collected 2016-01-27 | reverse complement strand
AGAGAAAGAATTGTCTTAAATATTTGAAAGGGCCGACTGTTCGCTTCGCTTTGTGCCCGAGTTAATTGATCCTGAACTTCAGCTTCCTCAAATGTAGCCAGAGACAACTTAACGGATTTCTCCATTATTTTGATATTCACTTCATTGGACAGCATAGTTTCAAATAGGTGATGAAAATAGCTGTCGGTATAACCTAAAAGCTCGTTAATTAAGGTAATGGATGTCAGCCAGAAAAATGCATATAGAATACCTTCAAAGGTGCTACTGACCTGGGCGTTGACTACACTGTTAATCAGACTTTGGGTCGCCAGTAGCAGTGCAGCCGGGACTAATCCCTTAATCACATTTAAAAACAGAATGGTAAGAAAGTAGAGATGGTGGGTGTCCCACAATATTTTAAATACACGCGGGAGTAATTTAAAAGAATGAATGATATTGATTACTTTTAGATGAAGGATCTCTTCCCTGGCCGTCATGACTTCACGCCCCGGAGCTGGGCCAGGTTTCTCATCGTATGTCTAGCCAAGGTTAGGATCCTCATCTCTCTGGCACGATCCGTACCAATCAACCTGTTTAAATGCATATGAATAATACTTCCTACCAAGTTGTGTGGATGATTCAGCAAGCCTCCTTGCAAGTCCATCGTTTGAACCTGTTCGGCATAAGCGCGAATCGAAGCGCTCCTCGCATCGAGCAACTTCATCACCAAAGGATAATCAGCATTCTTGGGAGCCCTGACAAGGCTGGGTTCCATCCATCCCAGCAGTTTCGTTCGATATTCTCGGTATACGTCCAAATGTTCCTTGTGAGATGATCCGGGAATAAGCCAGTCCATAGATCCGGATATTGAATAACCAAAATTCTTTAAAATGTCTATAACACTAATAATGCCAAAGAAATCATAATCCATCTCCAAGAGGCCAAGCTGCTTGTTCTGGATCCATTCCGTAACCATAAGACTGTCCTGGAAAAATAGTCTCTCTGCCACCGAAATAAGTGACTTGCCGCCGTATCTCTCAATTTCAGGGTCATAACTATCAATGACCATACGAGACAGGTAACCTTCCTGCTGCAGTCTCTTCGACCAATGGTAGAGCTTCGGTATTCCTTCTTGAGCGAGACCTGCTTCACTCCCATGAAATCTAATTCGCAGATGGGCGCCCTCATCATAATAACGGATAAAGAAAAACTGGTCCGTCCAGCCCTCTTGTAAGGACTCTCTGATAAAGGTGTGTAGCGGATCAGCAATGAACTCTTCTTGCCGTTGGCTGAAGCCATACAATTTGATATACAGCCAGTCACTGCCTGGAAGATGCAAGCGCTCTGTCATTGGAATATAATCATGCTTAACTATTGGAGCAAAAGAACTTTGACCTTGGATGGAAGTTGCAGACCTTCTGACCAAGGGTACTACGAGCTCCGATATATACCTGCCGCGCGGGCCTACACAGCAGTGATCTTCCAAGTGCATCCCCGTCTCGGTCAGGCGAATTAACTCGCCTGGCCGCAGCCGCTCATACTCCTGCCTGATTAAATCTATATGTAAGATTTGATCCAAATTTAACAACAGACGGTTGTCTTCTTCCCTTAAGAAGATATATTGGGGGAGCTTCATTTTCTTCCGCCATGCCGTGAATCCCTCCATCCACTCTTCTAGTGACATGCCTTTATCAGCTTCTAGCGTATTTTGATTTAGTCTCCATTCCGCCTGGACAAGAACTACACGTCCCACACGAATGCGGGGGATAACCGGAAGAATATCCTTACTGGTCCAATGAATCGGTACCCATCCGCGCTTTCCTTCAAAGGCCATATCAGTCAGGAAACGATATATATTGGGTACATAAGGGGTCTTCGACCAATCGATCATGTTGTTAATATGCGGCACAATTCTTTTACCGAGCGACTTTGACTTTAGATAGAAGCGATTTTCTTGGCAACCTACCATAATGTCTGAGACAGGAATGGTGTATCTCTCATTCCTTGAAGAACGCGTGCCAATAGCCAATTCATAGAACGAGTGATTTTCGCTCATGACTAAATTCGCTGTTCGACCAGCAGAAGGCAGATGGACAAGCTCTACCCAGATTGTATCTTCACTAAGTTTTTTTTCCTCTTCATACAACTGCTTGAGCTTATCCTTCGAAGACTCGTCCATCATATACATGAAGCGCCCAAAAGTCTTCCCTGCCCCCATTGAGCCGGGATTAGGTGCAAGGATCAACTGATAGTCCTCCTGATCTACAGCTGAAGCGGAGGCTGCAGACAGGTTAAAATAGAGTTCCATCGAAGTAGGAAGCTCGTGTTCATGCAATTCCCCCTTCTGTAACTGTTTAATCTTCTCCTCAGTCAACACAATCTCCATGCTGTTATCCATAATCGCTTGTCGAATCCACTCTTCCATTAAGACTTCTCTTTCTTTAGGGAAAAACTCCGGTTTTTGTCTTAATGTTCGATGGGAAGGTGGATATAAATATGTAGCCGGCGCCCCCAGCCCTAAATCTGGATCTAACAATTCCAGCAAGGGTATCTCCTGATCGGCTCCATACCTCTCCATAAAATCATTAAGATAAGATTGCAGAGGAAGAGAGCCTGTTATTGAAGGAGAGAGTCTCAGTAGAACATCCGCTGCACGTTCAATTTCTTCCTGAATGGCTCTATTCAGATGAAGAGGTTTACTGGATAGGGCCAAATCCACTTGCAGGAGATCCTTGGTTTCATGAATCTGTTTCATGAACTGCTGTATATTTCGGAGCTCCGCCTCACCTTCTCCGATTGGTAAACTGTCAAAATCCTGCAGCATTTTGTAAAAGGCACTTAAGGTCATGTTTATTTCGTCTATCTTGCTGTTTTTGCCAAGTTCCTGCAAGAGGTAAGGGAAGGGCTCTGTATTCATTAAAGGTGGTCGTAAAGAAGTCATCAAAAACTCCTGTCGAATAAGCTCTTTTAAAAATTGCTTGATGACTTCGCGGTCGGTATCGGGATATTTACTGCAAATCCAGTCCTGCAACTCTATAAGAGGAAGCGGCTTCTGTGCCTTGCCTAGTACTTCTTCAACAACCGGGGTCAAGCGGATCGTGACGGAGTCGTTTTGAAATGATTTACCTACCTTTAAATTTTGGCCGAAGCCAGTGTGGTAAGGATTTCTCAATCTGCTGCCCGCTCTGTAAACCGAAGCATTGGTCTGAACCGTAACACCTTCAATGACCCGGTCATCTTTTTCCAGATCACTAATTAACTTCAGCAGCCACTCCATGTCCGGGCGTGTATATTTCTTATAGCTTTCTACAGGCTCTAAAGATAACTGGGTATGATCCGTAAATGTGCCATAATCCACACCTGAAAGTAATCCAAATGGCGTTGGACGGGTCGTTATGCGTATCAGGTAAGGAGTTAAGCTTCGTATTCGCTGCATGCTCTTTTTATGGCTAAAGGAAAAATCAAAAGCATCAAGGGAAGCCAATAAACTTGGGCTTGAAATTGAGAGCGCTTCCCGAATTATAGGATGAAGAGCCGAATGCACAAGATATTTAGCATGGGCCTGATACTCATCCTGAACGTCATCCGGCATTCCTTCTTCTTGCCTTGAAAAAATATTGTCATACACATTGAGCGGCAATAAAGGAGTACGTAACATAAAAAAGTCTGCTGTTTTAAAAGAATATAATGCTTGTACCCTTTCTGGTGTCATTAGACTGGCATCTGGCATTTCTACCACTCCTTTAATAAATAATAGGGACAACAAGTACAATGAGCTATTTACAATATAGATATGTATTTACTAAAATATGGATTTATAATAACATAAAAGCGGTATATAGTATACAATAAAGGGAATTAATGGATTCTATTTCCGTATTATTTGAAAACAAAAAAACCTTCTGCTCTTAGAGAAGGTTCGGTAATGATAATCCGGTATGTAAGAAGGGACGGCTTAATTAAATTTGATACGTTATTTTCAGAAGCCAGTGACTTCTCGAATTAGCTTTTTATCCATCTGCAAATTTTACCTTTCACAACTTTAATCCCATTACTTTTGTCAGTGTCCATTCTTATATTTGTGTTTCTTCATTATTTTCAAATCTAAAATATATTTTTATAGATACGAATCGGTATCTTCAAGAACTTCGTGCGAATCTCTGTGATGGTATGGAAAAAGACATTATTAATGACATCTGACTTTAGCCATCTCCAAAGTCCCTCATTGCGGACTATTCGGTGGCAAGAAACCCAATTCAAGACGCCTTTTGTGATCTTCCAGAAAGGGCTGAATTAATCTCGCATGATGAATACGAGCATTATCCAGTATCGATAACAATCTTTCCTTAAGTGTACGCTTCGACAACCATTTGTAGGAAGGACAGAAACGTCACTCCGTTATATTTTTCATCTTCGAAGAGCAAGGGAATAATGTCTCCATCCATAAGTCTTTTTTCAAAGCAGGAACCGTCACTTCTCTGCTTGGCTTCATCCGTAGCAGCTAACGTATAACGTGGGTTTCGTATATCTGAGTTCAAGCCGGTGCGCCATTTTTGATATGCCAAGAAGCGAGTAGAATTGACCGAACTCTCGCCTGATATATTCACCAATCAGATAAAAGTCTAGCTGTATTTACTTTCAAACCCTACTTCGTGTGGACCGACGATATGATCATAGTTTTCAACTGCTCTTGTTGTACCTTCGTAAGTCGCTCCGGCACTCCCGTGAATAGTTCATTTGCAAGCCAGCTATACCGACTTCGCGATAGGTTCACATATATTTATAGCCAATAATCTCTGAGATTTCCTGCGCATTCTTCCCTTTCAAATGCAGAACAATGTCTTGGTAACGCTCAAACATGCGCCGATCTTTTCTTTTTCATCAAGGTTTCAATTTCAATAACTGCTTGTGTCGTTTCCATAGTTTCACCGCATCTGCTGCATCTTAGTATGATTATACCCACTATCCCATACGGGATTATCCGTTTCATAGCAATTTATTTTGTATCTCTTGGACAATTCCTTTGCAATATAAGACTTCCCACTTCCACAAGCTCCAATAATACGGATTCGAATATGGATCTCTCCTCTTACACCCTATACTTCTCTTGTATCTTCGGCAACAAGGTAACCGCCTGTATGACTAGCCCAAGCATCATGTAGATGAAATGTACGGTTGAAAATGCATTTATGATGTAGACCTGAATGGTAATCCATATGACCAGGGCGAAACCTGAGTACAACGAAAAAGCCCACGACCAGTGCTTATCCTGGAAAAGGTTGAATTTTCCAGCCAGTTCCCAGTGCCATTGTCTAATTAAGCCTGAAGAGATGATAATAGGAATGACCCCCAAAACACAAAACAATATTACACCGGGAACCAGATAATTTTGAAAAGGGGACCCCTCTATCATGGAGAGAGGCATTCCAATAAGCGCGCCACTCGGATCAATAACGAGCGAAGCCCCGCCGCACAAGGCTCCAATCCCTAGAAATGCTTGAAGAAAGAATAATGACCATGATCTCCGTTTATTTTTGTTATTCATACAGTAACCTTCTTCCCTAACCGGTTTCCATAATTATACACGGGTGCTTATGAGCGTAAGCCCTTTGTTATCACAGTCTGATCTGAAAATAGGTCGTTTTTATGAATTCTAGTTACTCTTGTCTAATCCATAATATCTCTCATTGCAAGCAAATAACTGATCCCTATCCATATGCCTGTCCCCCTTCCGCTATCTTCTTAAGCTCATTATTTCTATGCTCAATAAATCGCTTCATATAACATCTCAGAACCAGCCTCTCTAAGGCCCACCCTATAAATCCAAATGGGGCCTCGAACCGAAGAGTGTCCGTCATCAGTGTCACGCCATCACGATCCTCAAATTCGTGGGTGTGCTTCATGCTCTTAAAGGCTCCGCTCACCATCTGATCGACGAAGATATAGGGCCGTTTGAATTCAGTAATTCGTGATGTAAGCCTTTGTCTGATGAGAAAATGGGTCGCTTCAAAAGTAACCGTCTCACCCCTGTTAATACGGCCGGCGCAAGTTCCATCCACAGCACGTTCCTTGGTGTGTCCCCAGACTGTGCGTGTATGTAATTCTATGTCTCTAGCGAGGTCAAAACAAATCTCTATGGGAGCATTAATTTCTAAGGACGTCTTTACTACGATCACTTGTACACCTCTCTTGCTGCTGCCAGCTTCTTCACTATAACTGGAACTTGTCTTTGATCATCTGAGCTGCTTTTGCAGGGCTAATCCTCGTGTTGTTGATTCTGATGTAATTCTCCTTATGGAGTTCCCCTTCGCGGGAATTGAGCCTATATCTCTCAGCTGTACTTTTTAAATCCCGTTCAGATCGCTCAAAATTCCGCTTGGTAGGCTTATGCATCAATCGGTGCGGGCTTTGGTTGCGCTCAAGCCTTTCCTCCAGATCGGCTTCAAGCTCAACCAAGTACACCGTGCCGCCCCTGGATTCAAAAACATGACTAATCTCCTCAACATAATCCCAGTCCGATTGCAGGTCAAATGCCCATACATACGTGAAGATCATCCCAGCTTGGTCGCTCTTGGACATTTCCTCGAATATTTCCCGACGAAACAAGCTGACCAGACGTTGCCCCGAATCCGTACCATAATCGAAGAATGGAGTAACCAATTCAATCGTCATATGATTGTGAAAAAGCTTCAGCCCCGTTATTTTCTCCAGTTCATGCCCAACGGTCATTTTGCCAACAGCCTGCGGTCCGAATATAATAATGAATTTCATAAGCCCTCCCTTACCTCCTTATAGAAAATAAAGTCATCCTCAGCCGCTGCGAAGCGAATGAACCCTAAACGTAAGATGTATTAAGTAAATTCGCTCTGCTTGTGCAGTTAATCCTGCTTTACTCGGCTACCCGTGGTGCAATTACGACAAAAAACCAGCCCTAGACTATTCATATTCTAGGCTGGTTCGTGTGCAGACTTTAAAGGGCAGAGTTTTACCTCATTTATGTAATTTCGAGTCAATTCCAAGGAACTGAGGCCAGCAGGGCCTGATGCTCGAAAACGTAATACTCAGAAGTTGCCTTCTTCACCTACTAATCTTAAGACAAGCTCTTTCGATACTCCGTTTTGTTTTATAGTTAATTTGTATTCTTGATTCTTATCTTTAAAACTCTTTATAAATTGTTTGTTATATTCTCCAGAGACTTGAAAGCTCCTGACGCCCTGCAATTTTTGTGGATACTGGCTTTCTATCTTTATTCCATTTCCCTCAAGTTCATATTCAATAGGCTTCAGTTCTGAATCCCTATCTCCAATATGCTGAATATACAAGGAGTCAAATATGGTCTCTCCGGCATCAATTAGAGTATAGGTTGAAGCCCAAGTATCCCCTTTTGCGAAATAGATAAGGATATTATTGTTGACACTTTCACGGGAATCAGAGCTGCATCCTGATACCAATAATATTAAAAGCAGCGGAATGAGAAACACTTTTTTCATTGTATATGTATCACTCGCCTTCAAAGTATCAATTATTCCGCATGTTTAAAGTTCTTATCTTCCTTGCCTTTCATTGGCCCAACACCGCCAAGCCTTACTTTATTATTTGTATCATCGTAATCATAGAAATATGTAACGTCTGGTTCATCTTTATATGTAACACTTATATTATAAGGATTATATCCAAACAGCTTATTCTCCCAATGATATTTAACCTCAACATCAAATTCGCCTTTTGAATAGCCCTTCTCGACTAAATGTTCTTCCATTAATACTTTAACTTCATCTAAATTCTTATGATTTGTAACTATTCCGAAGTAGAATAAATTAACCGCGATAAGTACGACAACGAAAGATATTAAAATGAATTTACGTACTGTGATCCCCTCCCTTCCTCGAATTAAATTTTTCCATTTTAGTTGATTTGCAGAAGATTACGAACTAAATGATCATCGACAACCCGCTATGAGGGCCCGCTCATGCTCTGCGACTGAACCTTACTGACCATATCCATTCTATGTATGTCTGCCTATGCGAATATCCAAGTCAAATTAGCTGCTGCTAACATCATAGAATTGTCCATCAATATTCTGTTTTGCCGATTGCAGTTTATACAACCAAATACCTAATAGGCCGATTGCAATAGCCAGAACTCCTAAATAAGGAATTGTCAGTGCCTTGAATCCAAATACACCTCCGCATATTATCATCAATGAGATATATCTGGGGACTATTCTTGATTTGTACATACTAATTCCCACAGTAATCCACCCAATACTAAATAATGAAAATGAGATTAAGGCCCCTACTATTAAGCTGCCGCTTGGGTCTTGATGCGCAATTTGAGGCGATACACTTGATAAAAAGGGAACGACAAAAGCTTCAAACCAAGCATCTCCAGCAATTAACACGGTTCCAGCAAATGCGATTAAATATCCGATTATTCCTAACTTACCGGTTCTATTTAAGTGTAATAAAAAGATTCCTACAAGGCAGATTAATAATATAAATAAAGAAAAAAGGTTTATTCCTGTATAAATATAATCCCACATTTCGATTTGAGTCTGTTCCTTATTAACTATACAAGTTAATCCAATAATTTGAGAAATTATAAAGCAACAGGATGTAAGAAGTAATAGACCTCCTAACCAACTATATTTATGACGATTTGTTTTTAACATCTTTCACCTCAACTTATCTTGATTACTTCCATAGTGTTCTTTAGTAAATTCTTGAGCATCTAAAAATCAACGGTGCGGACCAGAGGGCAGTGAATGCTGGACTGATATGTGAATGTGGTCTTATGTACTGCTCCAACTTCTTCGGATATACTTTCTAAATTACATTATTCAATAAGTTCATTTGGCATTATCCAAAATCTACTTGTATCTTCATCATAATTTAAGTAAACTTGTCTTTCTTCTCCTTCTCTAACTTTCTTATAGCTAGTCCCCATACTGTAAATACTTCTTCCGGGGAACAATGGAATCCAACTTACCTCTCTATTCGTATGAACATCAAAATACTCGTATCCCCTAACTTCACTCCCCAGAGGGAAATCGAGGGATGTGAGGTTCTTATTAACCTTCAATATTTTTAACTGGGTTGAAACTAGCTCTCCTTCAATTTCCTGTTCCCCCGACCCCTCAACCAGTAACTCTACGTCTGGTGTCGAGGAGGAAAATTCATATATCCCTAACGTTCTATCAGTTCGATCAAGCACCAGGAATTTATCTAAAACAACGTATCCACTAATTAATATAAAAAGTATAAAAGTAATAGTAATGATAAAACGATACCTTTTGAGCATCTATGTTAACTCCCTTTCTGATATTAATCCCGGAGCCTGATTTGGTCGATTTACTAATACTTTGAATTCATATCTCTAAGTTTCTGATTAATGTCATCTAATGATTTTTGAATATCATCCATTCTTCGCAGTCCTGAATATTGATTGCCGATTATCCCTGCTAATCCAATTCCAACTACAAATGTTAAGAAGATAATCATTATTAACCTTCCCTCTATATTAATTTAATTTTGGTTATGCCATTAATCCACGAGCGCCTCACTTTTATTTCCATTCATAATTTTCATACTTTGCAATAACCATGACTTCGATTTGTTATCAGTCACTCTCTTCATGTAAATCAAAAAGTCATGTTCATCCTCTTCTCTAGTGCTTAGACTTTTAAAAAGCAATTGCCAAGCCGGATTTACAAATGGCACCTCTCCTGATTCCTTACAGAAGTCATTCATACTCATTTTAATTTGGTTATTCTTTCTGAAGATGACTTGGTCTTCAATTCGGCTTGTAAGCAATAACTCTATAAATTGTTGTTCTTTAAATAAATGAAGACAATATTTTGGAAGCTCAATATCTATCATCTGTGTAACTTTTTCTAATCGATGTTCACCCGGAATAGCAACGTAAATATTCCAGTCCTGAAAATAATGAAGAGCATATTGTGCATCTTCTCTAAAAATGCAAATATCAATATCTTTATGATTCCGAGTAATTTCATTGAGCAATAAATCTATAGTCCACCCCCCGGCGACAAACCAAGGTCGTTCATAGAATTTCATAAGTAATTCAAGCTTTTTGAATTCTTCTGAATTAATCATTCTGATCTCCTTAGTTATAGAGGTTTATAGGCCAAGATCTTCTTTTCCAGAGATCCTTATCATAAAAGTCAATAATTACGCAGCCTGAATGTTATTCCAGTCCCTGTTCCCCTGCAATTACTTTATTATTAATTCACTTACATTGATGATACCTTCTGTTAGTTTGGGATACACCGCGCTCCAGAGCATGGAAGAAATAAATAAGGTTAAAAATATCCTTGGATATCTTACTCGCAAATAGCGAGAAGCTTGGATCATGCTTAGTAATAAAAGGGGGATTATAATTAATGACGTGATATGCCATTTCGAGTGTCCTACCTTGCTCCAACTTCCAATCCCGATGGAGTCCAACAAACTATCCAATAATGAATATCCATATAAGTGGTTACATCCTACTATCAACAAAACAAGGCATACCACCATCCATACCCAGCCAATCTTCACCCGATTACTTTCCTTGAACAAAATAACACCTCCAATGATCATTATTATATTGTTCATTGCTGATTATGTTTTTAGGTTTAGATCCATTGTGGCATTAATCTTGGATAACGTTCTTGTATTTACGAAATGCCTGAGTATCTTCCATTATTATACATTTAACAACCGAAGGGCGATACCCTGCAGCATGAATACGATGTTAAGCGCATTATCAGATAAATTCAATTGACTATAGTCTAATCAGACTATACAATTTTTTTAGTCTAATTAGACCATCGAATTGATATACAGGAGTGAAGACTATATGATTAAATCATTTTTGATGCTGGGTCAGTCGAATATGGCGGGTCGTGGATTTTTACATGAGGTCGATCCTATCTATCATGAAAAAATAAAAATGCTGCGTAATGGACAGTGGCAGATGATGACAGAGCCGATTAATTACGATCGTCCGGTATCCGGTGTAAGCCTGGCGGCGTCTTTTGCCTATGCCTGGTCGAAAGCCAATCCGGGTGAAGAGATTGGTCTGATCCCGTGTGCGGAAGGCGGCAGTTCCTTAAATGACTGGCACCCGGAGGGGATCCTTTTTCAGCATGCTTTGTCCGAAGCCCGCTTCGCCCAGCGGTCCAGTCAAATCTGCGGAATCCTTTGGCACCAGGGTGAGAGCGACAGTTATCATTCTCTCCATGAAACCTATTACGATAGATTAACCTTTATCATCGAGGCCCTAAGGAAGGAATTGAATCTGGATGAGGTGCCGCTGATCATTGGCGGACTGGGTGATTTCCTTGGGAAGGCCGGTTTTGGACAGCATGCCACAGAGTACCGGCAGATCAATGAACAATTGCAGCGCTTTGCCAACGAACAGCAAAATTGTTATTTTGTAACGGCGGCAGATTTGACCGCCAATCCTGATGGCATTCACTTAGATGCGGTTTCGCAGCGCAAATTCGGCTACCGCTATTTCGAGGCCTTTTCGAAAAAGTGTCATGTCCTAGAACCTATTCCGGGGGAGGAGAAGTCGCTCAAAGTGGAGCAGAACTACTCGACAACAGAACAGATTTACCTTCATAGCATGGAGTTGGCCTCGGGGAAAATTACGTACGCGGAGTTCGAGTCGCAGATGGAGAAGGTGATGCAGCCATGATCCCCTTACTCATTCTTGGCCTGCTCATTCAGAACCCCGGCGCTCACGGCTATGAATTACTGGCCTTAATGGAAAAACGGCATTACAAATACATTGTCAATTTCACGAAGGGTTCATTTTATTACAATTTGCAGCAACTTGAAGAAAAAGGCTGGATTGAACAGATTCCGCAGAAGTCTTCAAGCAGGGGGCGTGAAATCCGAAACTTCCAAATCACCGAATCGGGAAGGGTTGAATTCGACAAGTTAATGGTCAAATACGGCACCAAAACGGAGTATGTGAACCTGCAATTTTATGGGGCGCTGCTCTTTGCCGATGAATACGACAACAAGAAACTACTGGAACTGATCCAATCGCAAATCGACCAGACTAAGACCCGAATTGCCCTCCTTAATGAATACCTGTCCAACACACAAGAACTTCCCGGCACAATCGATTACTACCGCCGCATGAACGAAAATTCCCGTTCCCATCACTTGGTTAACTTAGAGTGGTTTGAACAGTTGAAAGCTGAAATAGAGGGGTCTGTTGCGTTGTAAAGTCGTGGGGAGGGTACTTCAAGTAAAGTCTGCTAAAATACTGTTTACAATTCCTTGACATCATTATTAGCCTCATCCTAACTAATAATCCTTCTTCCCAACTATTTTTTTCAATTTCATATAATTACAAAACGCCTCCGCCTTAGATAGCTCTTATCTTAGACTGGGGCGTTTGTTATCTTAGCTTATTCCATGACTATACTTCCGACAACCCAGGGGCGAAAGTCCCAAAAGTGTCATTAATCACTTTTTCGTAGTTCTCCCACTCAAAATAAAAAGGTCCAATATTAATAGGTTTATTATCATGCTCCAGTTTGAACTCACTCCATATAACAAGTTCTTCATCCCTCTCAACTAGTACTGAAATATAACCACATTCCTCATCCCCGCACCAGGGACACACGAGTATTGGAAACCTGTAATACAAATATTCGTGTGATCTCCTCAATAAAAAATAATCAATCAATAGTCTTTGGTTCTCTTCACTGCCCCACCCCAGGGACGGAACCATATCATATTCCCTGAGCTTTTGATAAAGCGATTTACCGTCAATTATTAAATCGGCAAATTTAGTATTCTTATTTCCATCCTGTTCAGGATCTAAGTCATCATATCGACTTGAAGGTCTGGTTTCTAAGTAATTTATGGTTTTCATTTTTCTCCTTTTATCTTTGCAGGTTTTCACCTAACCGTTCTTGTGTATGCGAACCCGAGAGGCTTAAGGACCTGCTAGGATCCGGTCGCGACGCGGTTAATTCGGTACAGGTGTGTCCACTGAATTCACTTCTCTCTCAATCGCTCTTGTGAACTGAGAAGCGGCAAGACTCCGACGCGTGATTACTTTGTTATACGATGTTCATTTCCTCTTAGAGCAGCTCTCAAATTCGCTTTTTAAAATACTCATCTTAAATCGGTCTATATATTCCTTTTCTTAAACGGTTTTGCTTCATTATTTTCTCCTGTTTAAATCCTGTATTTTGATAACATTTAGCTCGCCACAATATTATCAATATCAACCCCCAGCCATATTTTATTTAAATGCAACTGAGTGAATCCATTTTCAAGCATTTTGATTAAAGCCTTTTGGCCGTATCCCTTTCCCCAGTAACTCTTATCTCCAATACATATGCCAAGCTCTGCTTGTTGTGAGTCGGAATCAAAGTTTTTCAAGTCAACCCATCCTGCATGAGTATCCCCCATGACTATTGCTCTCTGATAATATCCATTCGAACCTTGAATACATGCTTCCATCCATCTTTGGGTTTCTTCAATTGTAAACGGTGGCGTTTTGTCTGGTACATTTAAATATCGAGTTACTTCTGGATCGCACATCCAACTGTATCTATCTCGAACATCCTCCAGGTATAGCTCACGAAGTGAGACTTCTTCCATGATATCTACTCCGCTGTCTACATATAGTTCTTTAAATCTAGCAAATCGCGTATTTCTCCATCACGATCAAATTTGTCGTCATAAAAGGAATCTGCCTTCCAGATTCCCTTCATCCCAACACGCCTACTTGCCATAACATCATTGATGGGATGGTCTCCAACATACATGGCTTCCGAAGCCCCTATTCCAAGTCGTTCTAATGCCCTTTTGAATATTTCTTCATCAGGTTTTCTGAGCCCTTCCAGCTCAGATACCATAATAAAATCAAAATATTGAACAATTCCTAAAGCCTCAACATTGCCTAATTGGAACTCGCCATAACCATTAGTAATCATTGCAAGCTTAATCCCTTTAGAAGCAATGTACTCCAATAGCTCCCTGAGTTTAGGGAAGGGAGTACAATGATGTCTAAAGTTTGTTATGTAATCTGTTAGCAGTTCATCTACAGCTATTCCTTCAAGTTTATATTCCTCGACAAGAGATAAATATACCTTGTCCTTCCACACATAGCCTCGACGGTCCAATTCAATAAAGCGTGTGGTGTATGCATCTTTATCTACCGTGTGTAATACTTTTAGCCGATCATATTGATTCATTACAAATTTTTTTAAAGAGGAGTCACGATCTAAAAGTGTACCATCCAGATCAAAGATAACTGCTTTAATCATTTCATCACTCCTCTGCTCTTGAAAGGTTCGGGGAAAAATCATTATTGCAGTCTTGAGCGACGGGCAAAATCAATTAAGCATCCCATTAAAAACCAAACAAATATCCCTAATACTGTGGTTACAATCCTAAAATTATAATTTACTATGTCGTCATACCCTAACAAACCTTTGATATAGTATTCGACATTAGTCAGCATATTTGATATTACTTGATTGCTTCCCTCTCCCGTTCCATTAGCTGCACTGAGATCAGTAATTACAGCCGCTGTGACTAAACAACTTTGAATAAGGGGTAGCAAAATACTATATTTTTATACTTCACTGAGCTACCTCTCCTAACTTATTCATAATTTTGTTATTTGTACGGCTCACGGTAAATACGGTGTTATGTGCTCTTGCCTTTGCTTGTCTTGTCTGATTTGGTTTATTAATAAATTCAATTCCTGCACTCCATAAGCCATGCTTTAGCTCTCGATCTTCTTCAAAAATAATTGGATTAGAAAAATTACTCGTTATTAATCTTTCTTGTCCTCCCTCGGCTCCAGTTAAGAAATAGAGGCGTACTATTGCCTTCTTCACCCAAACACCCACTTTTAGATATCTAGAGGTTTCTCGTCGAATTGCAGATAACGTTCCCGTATTCACGACGTCGAGAGGCTTAAGGCAGCGAATGCTGCAGGGTCCGACAGGACTTAGCCTCACAGGTATGTCCGCCTGAATCCACTTCCTCGAATCCCATCTGGCGGACCGAGGGGCTGAAAGCCCCGAAGTGTGAATACATTGTTAGATGAAGTAATCCGCTTCTTAGAATACGCTTGGAAGTAATACAGATCTTCAATCTGTCTTTTATTAAGATCTAAATATTCTTTTTTCATATACCTTCGAGGGAGGATAATGCCTCCATTCTTGATATCCTCTTCAGTTAGATCAGTAATATATTTGCTACCAGATACTTCTTCTCCAATAATAGCGAAATCGAATTTCGCAGCATTATAAATCGTCATTGCTAATTCAATGAATAGATCATCAATGTCGTATAAAAAGCAATTGTTCTTGTGCTCCAGAGGATAACTTAGCTCATAAGTGGCCTCTAACATTCCTGTAGGAATACAGATATCTAACCAATTCGATCTTTCTTGTTCTCTAAGAATAACAATATGACAACCTAGTTCCTTACCGTCTTTCAAGTTAATTGTTCCGAAGAAGCTAGTGAAAGTATACTCATCTAAGCTATCTGGAATCTGCTTGATTTCCGTAAAGTTTTGATCTGCCCATTGACACTTTATTTTTGAATTCTCTAATAACGATTTCAGTGCTGTAATAACTCTACTGACTTCGATTCTAGGGAAGAATTCCATAGCTATTTCATAATAAGAGCCGTGCCAAAGTTCTTTTTGGAACTTTTTCATTTTTATCAGTCCTTCGTATTATTTCATCTAACTCCCTCTCTTGTATTCACGAACCCTCACTGCTTAAGGGGCATGCCCCGGGTCCGACAGACTTAGCTAGTGCAGGGTTGTCCTGCTGCCACCACTCCCCGAAATCCCTCGGCCGGACCGAGGGACGAATGGCCCGATGCGTGAATACGGTGTTATCCGAAGCATACTTGAACTACCCACAAAAACAAAAAAACATCATCGATTTCACTTAGGAAGTCATGATGTTCAAAAATCTTTTTCATTTATGAAGTCTTCTAGTTTGATGTAATACTGTTACTACTTCTATTTCATCTGTACTGATTCTATAAATGATTCGATAGCTCTTGTACGGTTCTCACGAATCCTATGCTCTTTATATTCTGGAACTTTTCTACCCGCCAACGGAAATTCAGTGATATCAACTGTCGCAGTTATTAATTGTCTAATAAAGTCTCCTGCATTTTCTTCTGAATCCTGTTTTATATATTCATGTATAATTTCTAGATCATTTAGCGATCTAGGTGACCACGTTAATTTAGCCATTTAGAGATTTTCTCCATCGCCTCATTATGTGGTATGCCTTGCCCTTCGTTTAGTTCATTTATACCTTCTTCGATCTTCGCCCGAACATAAAGTTTGTAAAGGATATCCTCCATCGTCGCATCTTCCGGTAATTCCTCTATAAGTTTAATCACTTCACCCTTAATGCTCATCTGCTTCACCTCGCGCATTTCTGTATTACCTACAGTATAAACCTCAACCAAATATGTGTGTTATTATTTATGGGTTTAGATTTTGGTTTTTATAAGCCAACTTCTAATGTTTCGTCTAACGATTGTGTATTCACGAACCTTACTGCCTTAAGTGACCGGAGGGAACGGCCGCGACGCAGTTAGGGTTAGCCGGCTGGTTCAGCTTCCTCGGAATCCCTCGGTCCGGACCGAGGGGCGATAACCACGATGCGTGAATGCAGTGTTAGTCGAAGTCCGCTTGAGTTACCCATACAAAGCTACTTGAAATTCTTCTGCGACAATCTGTCTTTTACAATGTCTCTTATCTCTTCTTCTTCGTCATTAATTAACGCACGGAGGACTTTTTCAGTTGCCTTTTTATTTCGAGCGATCGAACTTCTTACAGTCGTATCTTTATCCATTACTAATTTCATTTGAATTTCTTCAGTAATCCTGTTCTTTGAGGCTATCATACTTCTTACTCTCCATTCAGGGTGACTCACTAAATAATCCAGCACTTCTATTTGTACACACTTATTTTGCGCTACCCAAAAAGCCATGTCTGGATATTTACTAAGAACTTCATACCAAACTTTTACAGGTGCTTGGTCCCAGGCAGCCCTTAAATATTCTTCCGGGTTTTCACTAGTTCTTAATTGATAGAACTCATCAGCTGAGTTGAGCAAGTTTTCACTCCTATTCTTCAGGATTTCGCCTAACTTTCTTGTATTCGCGACGTCCATTCCCCTTAAGTAGCTCTTATCTTAGGGGAATGGATGTATCTGTTTGATTTATCATCCTTGAAAATACTTCTGGCAGATCAAGGGCCGAATGGCCCGTAGCACGAATAATGTTATATGTTGTCGAGGCCTTCCCTGAGTTACTACCAATATGTATTTGTCTTAAACTACATCTCTCATTTTCTTTAGGAACTTATTGATTACCGGTAAATCTGGAGGGCTTATTTCACTCGGTATATCCTGAATATTAAAGAACTTTATATCCTTTACTTCTTTTTCATCCCGGCTAATATTGCCTTGATATTCCCTGCAAATATAAGCAACTACAACGTTGTATACTTCATCTCCATGGGGATATTGATAATAAAGGTCCATCCCCGAAAATACATCTAACAAATTTATCTCACCTGCAATAAGCCCTGTTTCTTCAAATAATTCTCTTTTTGCTACTTCTTCCATGGATTCACCTGGCTCTAGTGATCCTCCAGGTAAACCCCACAAGCCATTATCCGCTCTAAGTTGTAAAAGTA
>RCUN01000593.1_pt1 | contig 18122 bp, 18 predicted proteins | sample 2166181 | NCBI WGS metagenome assembly RCUN01 (sample SAMN09932603, study PRJNA488358) | compost metagenome | feature: garden; material: soil; isolation source: compost soil in crotononitrile-enriched culture | place: Germany: Experimental Botanical Garden Goettingen | collected 2016-01-27 | reverse complement strand
TCAGGCGAATCGCCGGGTCGTATTCGTAGCGGATGCGCTGGCCCTTGGCGTCCTGGCGACTGCTCGGCAGGCCCCGGGCGGTGCGCAGCAGTCGGGTGGTCTGGCCCTTGCCGTCGGTGTGCGTCAGCACCTGGCCGAGAGCGTTGTAGGTGAACGACTCGGCGCTGCCATCCGGGTGATGGATGCGCAGCACTTCGCCGTCCGGCTTGCGCTCCAGCGTGGTGGTCTGGCCCAGCGCGTCGGTGACGGCGACCAGATGGTGGCGCTCGTCGAAGCGGTAGGAGGTGTTTTTACCCGAGCAATCCTGGAAGCGTTCGACCTGGGCCAGGGTGTTCCACCACAGGTATTTGGACTTGTGGGTCGCGTCGATGATGGTGTGCGGCAGGCCGTCGTCGCCGTTGAGGTATTCGGTTTTATTGCCCAGGGCGTCGACTTCGGCGATCAAGTTGCCCTTGGCGTCATAGCGGGCCTGCCAGGTGCTGCCGTCGAGGAAGGTCGTTTCGGTGACCAGGGTAGTGCCGAGGTGGTGCTTGTATTTGATCTTGCGACCCAGCGGGTCGGTTTCTTCAAGCAAACGCGAAAAGTCATCGTACTTGAACCCCAACCGGTTGCCATCCGGCAGCTTGAGACCGGTCATGTTGCCGGCTTCGTCGAGGTCGATGGCGTACTGCTCACCGCCGAAGTCGCGACTGGCAATCACGCGGCGATCGTCGTTGTAGTGGATCTGCAGCTCGCGCCCCAGCGCGTCAGTGGCCCACGAGGTGCGGTGCTTGAAGTCGTAGCGGTAGTGAAAGTGTTCGCCATCGCTGGTCCAGTGCTCCACCACACGCAGCTGGCCTTCAAGGGTTTCCCAGCGGTAATGACAGCTCAGGCCCAAGGCGTTGCTGTGGCTGGCCATCACACCATCGGCGTAGCTGAAACGGCGCATCGAATCGCTGTTGCGATTGATCACCTCGATGAGTTGGCCGTTGTCGTCATAGCGGTACTGCACCAGGGTTTCAACCGCCACGTTGTCGACGACGCGCTTGACGTCGGTCAGGCGCCCCAGCGGGTTGTCATAGTGCAGGTGCACGCGAACACCGCCAGTGGCGCTGATGTCGGTCAACCGGCCTTCTGTCGTACGGGTGAAATGCAGGTAATGCCCAAGGGCATTTTCCAGGCGCTGCAGCGGAACATCGCTGTTGTCGTCCGGCACCTCGCCGAAGTAGAAGAACAGGTTGTCGAGGGTTTGCAGCAGGTAGTGGCCGCCTTCGGTGCGGACCAGGTGGAGTTGCTCATAGGGGTTATAGATGCGATCGCCGGGCTCCACATCCACAAAGGGCACGCTGCGCCCCTGGTTATCCGTGAGGTAGACGAAGCTGCCGCTTCTGCGCAGGCTTTGCTCCCAAGGCAATACCCAGCCTTTGCCGAGCACGCTGTCGACAGTCAGATCGCTGGCATAGAAGCGCGACCATTCAATCGGCATGAGCCCCGGCAGCGCAAAGTCGGTTTCTCCCGACTCGAGCAACAGCTTGCGCCCGCTGGTAAGGTCGACGGGATTGCCGCTCAAACCGCCGATTGCGCGCTCAACGGCCGGACCGATGACAAAGCGACCGGCCAGATAGCTGCCCGCCACGGCCGCGCCGAATTTCAATGCGCAAGGTCCGGCCGCCTTCAGACCTTGTGTCATACCCAGCCTGAAGATCGGACCTATTGCGCGGCCCATCGAGGCGACGATCATCAGCACGTCGACGGTGACCCGCAGCCAGCCGGGAATTTCTTCGTCGACATCGAGATAGCGCTCAGTCCCGCCGCCAATGAACACATTGTTCGAGCCGCTGGAGATCTTCGCGCCGCAGGTGAGTTTGTCACCCTTGCGCGAAGCCGCCACATTGTTGATGAAAACGTTGGAGGAGCCTTCGGCAACCATTACAGGTGCTGGGTGTTTATCGCAAATACCCATGCTCAATTTTGCGTGGGCGGCATTACGGCTGTTGATGAACACATCCGTGGAGCAGCCTTCGAGCTTGATCCCCCCGGCGGGCGAACTCATTGCTGACCCTATGCTTTCGCCAATCATGGGGACGAAACTGGCAGCCAGCCCTACGGCAATCCCCAGCAGAATGCCGCCGAGCCCCGCCGTGCAGATCGTGAATGCGGCAGCCGTCGCAATTGCAAGCCCGATCACTGCGCCGGCGAGAAACCCGCCGAGCGCACTGGTGTGTTCAATTTCATCGCCCCAACGCGCAGCTTCGAACATGGGTTACTCCTGTTCGGCGCTGTCGGTGGACACCGTATCGGCCTGACGCGGTTTGAAACTTGCCAGCAGCTGCAACCAATTCTGGTTTTGTGTGGCGCTGAAATCAGCCTGGCTGGTCGTGGAAAACACCAGGATGCGACCGGGTTCGATTTCGAACGCTGCCTGCCGTTGGTACACCGGTCGACCATCGTTCATGTAGTAGGCATCCACCTGGATGCCGGAGAACGGTTGCTCCCCGGACAGCGCTGCCGGCTTCTTGCTGAGCAAGGTATAGCCGCGCAGTTTGGCGGCAATGAGTTTTACCTGGCGCTCGATGTAAGCCTTCAGATCCTCTGCCGGCAGCATGTTGTCGCGCGACAGTGTGATGTTCAGCGGCGCAGGAATGCTGTTGCCGAGCACAAACATGTTCACCGTGCGGTCCTGAAAACCTTCCGGCAAAGTGATGGATCCTTCCTGAAGCTGATAGTCCATTGGGCGTGTGTTCCGTGAATGCGTGAAAGGGGAAAATGTTTAGTCGACGCTGATGTTTTCGAGCATCGTCTCGAACTCGATCAGCCAATCGGCTAGCTCTGCATGAGCGGGATTGATCATCGTCGACATGCTCAACCATTGGCGCTCGTTACCATGGCCGGGCTGGATGACTGCGCTGGTCGCTCTACCGTGGCGACGCTCCTGTCCCGCCGTGAATATATAATCCAGGGTTATCGCCGGGCTGCCAGCCAGCAGGCAATCGCTCTGGCGCACAATGGTGACGTCGGGGTGGTTTTTGCGCAGGTTCTCCACATACAACTGCACCGAGCGTTGCAGCGTCAGCCCTTCAGGTGCAGGACGACGCTTGACACTGAACGTGACGGGATGCCCATGCTTTTCGAGCGTTGTATCGATGTCGCGGAAATTGAAGCCTTGCGGCATTACCAGGTTCAGCCCCGCGACTTTCAATTCATTGCGCGTCAATTGCAGCGGCACCACCGCTACCGGCTCAGGCTCGATGACAGCGGGCGAAGCCTCGGCAGCCTCCTGTAACTGCTGTCGCGCAAGTGTCTCGGCCGCGAGCCGCTTCTCGGAAATACGGTCGTAGATACTGGTCCTGACCATGGTCTGATTGCTCACTTGTTGATATCGACACGGTCACCGTGGACGTAGGTGTTCTTGCCAAGAATATCGATGGCGTCGCCCTTTATTTCGATGCCTTCGGGCGTCAGCTTGATACTGCTGCCGCCCACCTGAAGAATGATGTGCTGTTTGGCACTGACCTGAATGAACTGGTTGTCGACCTGGATCGTCAGCGAGCCTTCCTGGACATTCATCACCGTGTCTTTCTTGATCGTTTCGGTGTGCGTGCCACCGACCGTGATCGTGCGATTGCTGCCGACACTGTGGATCTCGTCGACCTCGATCTCGGTGTCCAGGTTGCGCTCGGCGTGCATGATGATCTGCTCGGCACCGGCCTTGTCTTCGAAACGGAAGAAGTTCGCCGTACCGCCGTCGCCCTTCATCGACCGCGTCAGGAACCCGCTCTGGGTCTTGTTCGCCGGCAGCGACCACGGCGGGGTGTTCTGGCTGTTGTAGAGGCTGCCCATGACCAGCGGGCGGTCGGGGTTGCCGTCGAGGAACACCACCACGACTTCATCGCCCACACGGGGAATCTGGATGCTGCCGAAACCGCCACTGGCACCGGCCTGGGCGACGCGGACCCAGCAGGAGCTCTTGTCGTTGTGCTCGCCCTTGCGGTCCCAGTGAAACTGCACCTTCACCCGACCGAGTTCGTCGGTGAAGATTTCCTCCCCCGGCGGGCCGACGATGATCGCGGTTTGCGGGCCGGAGATGGTCGGGCGCGGAGTAGTGAGTTGAGGTCGGAAGACGATCTTTTTGCGCACGCAGGCGAAGGTGTTGTAATAACTCGCCTGATGCCCGCTGAGGTAGTTGTTGTGGCCTTCGCTTTCGACGCTCATCAGCAGGAACTGACGATCCTCGGCAGGGCCTTGATCGTGATCGTAATGCTGCAGCAGTTCGAAGGTGTAGCCGGGTTTCATCGCACGGCAGTTACTGGCGCCATGAAAACTCTTGCCCTTGAGCTCAAGCGCTTCGACCCGCAGCCGCAGCAGCGTTTCGCCTTCGTCGTAGGTGCCGTGAGTGTACTGGCCGGGGAAGTCGTAGATTTCGAATTCGTCGACATCGCCCTGCTTGTTCAGGCTCTTCATGGCGACCGGCAAGCGATTGGACGGCTGACGATAATCGAAGGTCTGGACCGCGATTTTCCCGGATTGCAACTGGCGATTGCCGCTCCATTGGGTGATGGAGTCGGCGGTCTCGGTGACCGATGCCGTGTGGTAGCGGATCTGCGGTTGTTCAGGCAACGGCAGCAGCGTGCTAGAGTCGTCGCAGATGATCATGGTGTGACCTTCGGCGGTGTGCTCGAAGTAGTAGAACATCCCCTCTTCTTCCAGCAGGCGCTGGACAAAGTTGAAGTCCGTTTCACGGTACTGGGTGATGTAGGTGTAATGCTTGAGCGGCTTGCTCAGGCGAAACTCGTGCCGGGAAAACGCCGGGCACAACGCAAACACCTGGGTGACGACATCTTCCACCGTACAGCCCTGGAAAATGCGCGTGTCGAAGCGGTTTTTCAGCATCGAGAACCACGGGTTCAGCGTCGCCGTATAGCGGGCCATTCCACCGTCGCTGCCGATGCTGGCAAACCGCGTGAGGTAGCCTGCCAGGTAACGAGGCGAGGCATCCGCCAGCTCGATTTCCAGAACCACGTGCTGGCCCATCATCGACTTCAGCTCGACGCCGGAGTCCTGGCACACCAGCAGCAATTCGAAGTTGTACGCACGGGACAGACCTTCCGTTCCCCTGAAGGACTCAAGCAACAATTGTTGCTCGGGGTTGGCGAGGTTCTTGAACTTGAACAGGCGCCGATTTTGCGGGGAAAGCATTGCGGCAAGGTCCATCAACATGTGTATCTCCTTGAAAACAGTGGAAAGCTACCGCCCTCTCTCAACCACTGCGCATAACGAATCAGGTAAGAGGGTTAAACGCTGTTTGCCGCAACATTGATTTGGGCGAACACTTCGCCACCCTATGTTTTCGGACGGCGGCATGAGTCAATCTGTATGTTTTGTAAGAGACAACCTACAGAACACTCTTCATTTCCATCGAGCTCTCTTAAACATCCAGCGAAACTGCTCACACGAAATATTACGTGAGGAACTGCGACCTCAAGACAGTATGAAAGTGCCATCACTCAAAAAATATTTGAGAAATTTGTCACACTTTTGCAGGTATCACAGGTTCTGAACGCGGGAAGGAGACACCCATGTCATGCACTGTGTCAACCCACTCTCAGTGAATGCGGGTACTTCCACGCACTTCGAACTCAGTTCAGGACATTCCCTGAAAAATAATTATCGTCCCGCTGGCTGGCCAGAAACGCCGATATATCAAGGATGAACGGGAAGTCAGGTGCCACTGATTGGCAGCTAATGCCTTATTGCCATCATTGCCGAATGTAATGCGAATAACAAAAAATGGGATCCATGTTGAATTTTCCATCCCGCCGCGCAGTCTGAAGTGCGGCAGAAAGCCATTACTTCGGCAATGAAGTGAATATTCGACAGCTCGACCGCAGCAACAAGGAAGCGCCTTTCCCCCAAGGACAGTGACAAGTAAATGGATCTTTTAGCCAACGTGCCCAGCTGGGCCGATGTCGAACGCAACCTCGACCAGAAATTCAGCGAGCTGAACCAGGGCGTCAACGACGGCCTGCAGAGCGTTCACGACAACTGGAACGGTTTCACCCGGCGTGTCAGCAATGGCGCGAGCCAGGCCTATGGCTACATGGGCGGTCATCGCATCGATGCGGTGCATCAGGCGATGACCCTCTCCTACCCGATCATCCAGATGGACCTCAAGCGCAAATGGGCCTCGATTGAAATCGAGCAGATCCTGCCGGTGCTGCTGCAACTGGTCAAGGAAGTCTCGATGATTCTCGGCGGCAGCGTGGCGATCGGCACCGTGGCCGGCGGCGCAGCGGGGGCCTTCGCATTCGGCGTCGGCGCTGCCCCCGGAGCCGCTGCCGGGGCCGGTATCGGCTTGCAGGTCGGTAACCTGATTCTCATGGGCCTGGGCCTGTCCGCCATCGCCGAGTATTTTTACCAGGGCCTGCCCGCCTGCCTCTCGACCTTGCAGGAAGGCATCGCCACAGCCTGGCACGCCGAAGAAGGCGTCAAACCGTCCGGCCTGGACCCCAGCGGCGGTTCCGCCGCACTGGTACAGGAACGTATCGAACGCGCGGCACGACAACTGGCTCGCGGACAGGAGCAACTGGTACTGCTGTTGCTCACCGCCATCGTCACCTACCTGACCCGGGGTCAGATGAAAGCGGGTGTGATGAACAGCATGGAAAGCATCGCGACCCGCAGCGCGAAGCTTCAGGCAGAGATATCGAACAAGGAGCTGGCGGGTTGGTTGGCAAGGAATGAGCAGAAGTTGCTGGCTCGGGATGAGTTGCGGGTGAGGGAACCGGCGCCTTTGGTGAAGGCTGAGAATACATTCAAGTATTCCGAACCAACTCAATCCAAAAATACCTTAATCCAAAAAATCGATAAACCAACACATCCACAGCACGCCACTTTACCCGGAAAAGTCGTCGGTGAGTTTGACATGATTAATAATCCCGGCCCACTGGCGGAACTGCGTGGCAGCCCTTCAGGAAACTTTTCAGGGGGGCGTTACAAGGCAGTTGAACTCTCCGATGACATCACTCTTTTTCGAGGTGGCGACATCAATGGAAAAGCCTTAGGGCAGTGGTTTACAGAGCTGGCTCCAGACTCGGTTGCGCAGGTGAGAATTGACACCGCTGTTAAGCCTCAATGGATCGACCCGCTTACGGGAGAGCTAACGGGGACCTCTCCTGTAAACTCCGTATTCACTATTAAAATTCCTGCTGGTACCATGGTGTATGAAGGGCCGGTGGGAAACCAGGGAGGAATATTTGTTGGCGGACCAAATATAAATCAAATTTTCGTGCAAGAGCCCTGGAAAATACCAGGCGTTGAAGTTATCGGCAGCCCTACACCTATTAAGTGACGGAACCTTATGAAAAACACAGATCTAATAAGCCTGCTCACCGAGCTCAAAGATATTTTTCACAGCGAGAACTGCCGAAACTTTGATGCGGGAATAAACGCGATAATCCGCATACTTTCCGATGACCCTTTGCCGAACAGCAATGAATGGGCACAAGCGACTTCAATTTATAGGACAATGGCAGGCAGTAAATCAGGTTTCTCAGACGTCTACATTGATCGAGGTACCTCTGAACAACGAATCGCAGCTAATGCAAGACTGGATTCTATTCGACAGATGTTATGGGACGCATTTGAACGGGTCTGAAATTGGGCGATATGTCGTGACAGGTCAATGTTTGGTGCCGTGTTTTTTTTAAAAAATCTTGTTGTTCTTGGGCTTTCAGACGGAGTTGGCGATCAACGACGCAGCAATGCAACGCCGCGAGAGAATTAAATGGCAATTGAGAAAGGTGAGCGTTTCGCCAACGAAGACATTTTTATCGACTACCCATACGAAGAAGTCACCTATCGTTGGGACCATCCTTCGAAGCAGGTATTCGTACGTTTTTACGGCGACGAAGAGAGCATTCAACCAGTCCCTCATGACAACCGTTTATTCAATGAAGCGCTGCGCTTCGGTGAGGAGATCACCCGCCAAGACTACAATAGAGGTCGCTCTCGTCGATAATGGCACGTGATATCACACCATCAACGGTTACACCTCTGTAATGTTGCAAATACCGCTTCACAAAAATTTCGGATCTTCACCGCACGATGAAAAGATGAACATTGAGCGATTGATAACAGCAACCCGCAAAAGAACTCGAAATGCTCGTCGAACACCATCAAAACTGAATCCAAAACGACTATTTACGGACAAAAAACCTCACTTAAAAACAAAAAAACAACGTCCGAGACAGACAATGAATAAACCAACAATACTTGAGCTAGAGAACCTGATAAAACAACATCCGGATATCGCCGCGCTTGGATCACCCGCTGACGCTGTGTCTGATGACTGGCTGGTAAAAGCCGAGGAAAAAATCCGCCATAAACTGCCTGCATCCTACAAATGGTTCCTTCTCAATTATGCAGGAGGAGAAGTCGGGACGGAGGAAATATATAGCATCTATGGAATGAACTTCGAGGACATCAATGGTGGAGATATAGTTTTCCAGCACATCAATGGCCTAAAACACAAATCAACAACTGCTAAAAAAGTAGTCATCAGCGAAACCGACTTTGGCGAGGTTTTTTTCTTCGATTACGACACCTATAACGGCGAAGAATGCCAGATTTTCGTTAGAATCCCGTCAGGGAAGAACTTATTGTATGCGAACAATTTTTACGAATTTCTCGTCAAGAGAATTAAGGCGTATTTGCCATAAGGAACGCTTTGTCGTGGAACATCACTGCCTCGCACCAAGAGGTTAAAAAACCATGTTTGATCTCAGAAGCTCAAACGAAGCGCTCACCCAATACACCGAGCGTTACGACCACCTGCTCCCACCTCCGTCTCCTCAACTGCGTCAGCGCATGGACCCTACGTTGCAGCCGGACGCACCCAAATTTCCGGCCAGGAAGCCTGAGTGGCTGACTTCCAGGCCTTGTACCCTCACAGAAGAGCAGGCGCTGGACCGCGCAAAGGGTTGCCTGCTGGGGCTCGCGATTGGCGATGCCGTGGGTACAACGCTCGAGTTTCTGCCCCGTGATCGTCAACATGTCAGTGACATGGTTGGCGGTGGCCCTTTCAATCTGAAACCGGGAGAGTGGACTGACGATACGAGCATGGCACTGGCTCTCGCAGACACTTACGTGGCAAACAACGAATTCGATTTCCGCGACTACACGCAGAGGCTTTGTCGCTGGTATAAAAATGGCGAAAACAGCCATAACGGAAAGTGCTTTGACATTGGTAACGCCACTCGTACCGCACTGGAAGGCCTGATGGCGCAAGGCGTCGACTGGTACGGCAACGCTCACCCATCCACAGCCGGCAACGGAACAATCATCAGGCTGGCACCGACCGCCATTTTCCGTCGCCACTCCTTGTCCGGTACCTGGCGGGAAAGCGCGGCACAAAGCCGCTGCACCCACAGGGCTGCAGAAGCCGTAAATTGCTGCGAACTGCTCGGCGCTCAACTGCACCTGGCCCTCAATGGCGCGAACAAGGAAGAAACCCTGTCGTCAATGGTTCGCGCCTTGTATCCCCGCCCCTTGATCATCAACGCTGGCGAATACAAACAAAAAACCCGCGATCAGATCCGCTCCTCCGGCTATGTCATCGATACGCTGGAAGCCGCTCTGTGGGCGGTCTGGAACACCGACAACTTCAAGGATGCAATCCTGTTGGCGGCCAATCTGGCGGACGACGCCGACAGCGTGGCAGCTACAGCCGGCCAGATAGCCGGGGCACTGTATGGGGTGACGGGCATGCCTGAAGAATGGGTCAGAACGGTCGCCTGGTCAGAACACATTCAAGACCTGGCGCAAAAGTTATTCGAAAGCGCCCCACTCCATGACGAGATGGACGAAGTGATTTATGGGAATCGCTGAAACGACACGGATAAATACCCCAGACACCAGTTCAAGGACACGATGAAACTCAGTGACGTATTCACAAGCCGTGAACACATATTTACCTTAGGCGTCGATGAGACTACAGGTCGCCTTTACCTGTCGATTCCAGTCAGCAACGGCATGGTCGACTACGAGGAGTATTACCAAATTGACCGGGCAAACTTCGATCTCTTCCAAACGGATCTTGATACAGCCCTGGCGTTTGCCATGAGATGTCGCCGCAGAGAGCTGGATGATCTGCTGATTGTGCAGCCGGGGGCCAATAGAGGAACAGCCATCTAAGGCAAGCTCGTCACTTCGTCCTCGTGGACCGCTGCCCTCAAAATCAAAATCCTTGAACGGACATCCCATGTCAAAACTACTGCATCGTTTGAAAACCCTATTCGGGCAAAAGACCCCTCTTCCACCCGCCCCCACCGAGCAGGTTGTCGATGCAGCCCCCCAGACCGAAGTGGACAAGCCACTTTCCCGAGTGGAAAGGAACCTGTCCTGGCTACCGATCAATCGTGAGCCAGAAGTGTTTGTCCCGCTGATGCCCCCCGCCTGCCCGGACCTGACGCTTGTGGATGCCCTCCTGTTGCAGCGTTATCGGGTTTTCGTCATAGCGAATGACCCGGCCGACGGGACTTCAGAGACCACGATAAACCGCGATTACGCCAGCCAACTGGCGAGTGACTTGTACGGCAAAGCGACAGATCTTGGTTATTGTCGAGGCACTGAATCCTCGTTCGAGATCTATTGGCTCACGCAATGTGCGGCGATTGTTTCGCTGCTGTCCCATGGACCAGAATCAGAACAATTCCTGACCTATAGAAAACGCGTTGGTTATGATCGAGACTGTGCCCTGACCGGTGAGCAGGTTCGAATGTTTGATGAGTACGTAGCGTCGCGCAGCTATCAAACCGCTGGAGCCGATAAGGACCGCCGTCTGAAAACGCCTATGACGGCCCTCGACTACATCGACAATGCGATAACCATCACCGCCCTGAGATACAACGGCTGTCCAGAGTTCCAGATCTACTCAAGCTCGTTAATCCAATTGCAATTCATCAAAGACGTGTTGCTGGGCGTTGAAAAAGATAAAGCCCGGTTGCACCAATTGACTATCGGCGCTTGGGCCAGCAAAGAGTTTGAAGCCGACGATCCTGAACTTGCTGGCGTACTGGGGGATGCCTTCTACATAGGCATTCAGATTGCACGCGGCCTGAAGATTCAGCCGCCTAACGGGTTGCCCCCGGAAAGTTTTCCTCGCACATGAAATTGCTGCGACTTCAGGGATAACACTAGAGGTAACGTCATGACCGAAACCTGGTACCACGTTGACAACGGCACCCTTTGGATAGCAGATCAATCCATTCACCTGCCTCACCCGGTCAAAGTCGCCTTGCAGCATGACGACAGGCTCGCGGTCCTGATCGAGTCCCCTTCAAATGTCATTTTCAACAAAAACATCCTTGCACTATCGAGGCATGGAAAGGTGGTTTGGTTCATCCAGGAAAGTCCCCACGGCACGCAAGCAGACAAGCCCTACATGAGTCTTCAGTGCGACAAAAACGGGGCGTTGATCGTTGGTAACTGGAATGGCCTCAGTTACTCGGTCGATTGGCACAATGGTTCCGTCAGCGTTGTGAACTTTGATAAATGATTCGCTCAGGACTGTCACCATGAAAGACATCTGCAAGATCTCCTCGAACCTTGCCCGAACAGCAGAACTACTGAGGAGATTCGGTCACCCGCAATGGGCCGACAGACTTGAGGAGTGCAGCCTTGCGCTGCCCCACGATACGACGTACGCGCTGTCTCGATTGATGTCGCTGTACGGCGGCATGGGCTCGATCAACAACGTTGTTCTGTATGAAGACACAACGCCCTTGCTGGCCGAAAATAACGAACTTCAGACGCTGCTATCAGACCTCCATCAGCTCTGCGCAGGGTGCCATTGAACTTCGCACCCCACGATTGCAGGCCAAAATCGGCGATGTGCCGGATCGGCAATGGCGCCTTTAGGTTCGCAGATACCAAGTGCTCGGGCGTCCGCAACAACGCCGTCTTGTTCGCCCGCTTGAGCATGCGCAACGAGAATGGCAGCAGGCACGCCATCAATACGACCAGCCCCCCGCCAGCAACCAGTATCATCGATTTGCCAATGCAGTGGCCGGCGCTGGCGATTGCGGTTTTCTGTGCAGTGATTGCCTTGCTGAAACAAGCTTACCGACCGCTCGGCAAGGGCGGTCGCGTTTCGACTTGCTCAAGGCTTACACGGTAGGTGGTGTAAGTGTCGCCGTCTTCAAGGTAAAGGTTGCTCCGGTAATTCGAGACTGCGCCTTTGAGTTTGATGTGCAGGCCGTTGGAGACACGCTGGATTACCACGTCTTTCAAGTCAGTGTCCGAGACCAGGAAGGCCGGGGTCTTGCCGAGGCGCACCTTCATCGTCTCATTATTCCTGCCGCCGCCATTGTTGACGTAGAACCTCAGGCTTTTGGGCTCATCTGGATCTCTGGCATCTTGAACGATGTAGATCGACTGCCCCCCAATGAAGTCCTGCTTCAGGACTATCTCAGAAGGAAACGCCGGTTTGTGCAGGTACGCATAGATGAGAGCGCCTACAAGGCAGAGCAAAAAGATAATCAAGAGATACTTTTTGACTCTGACTACAAGAGTTTGCAGTTCGGTCTTGTTCATGGGATTCAACTGTAATCGAAGGTGAATAGCACCAAGCCTTCAATCGGCTCGTAGAACATGATGATCATGTCTGCGCCGGCCGTCCGGTAATGCCAGCCCGGAACGCTTGCCACGTGGAAAAACCGGTTATTCGCAGGGCTCAGGGGGTAGACATTCGAATCGCCGCGGTCGGGGTCCAGTTCAACGATGTGCATTGGAAATTCGACCGCCTCCACCCAGTTGGCGCAGCCATCGACTTCGCCGCCCAGTTGCGCGACAAATTCCACTGCATACAACGGTTCGCCATCCTCACGCGCCAGCACGCCGCTGGTTTTAAACCTTTCAACGGTGGCGGCATAAGCGCTGTGCTGATCGGCGTAGTGCCGCTCCAGATCCGCTCTCGCCTCCGGGTGAGGATCAGCCAGCTGTGCATTCCCCTCGTGCAGAAAGAAGTAGCGTGGATCGCCGCACAAGCGATAGCGCCCTTGCTCGACCTTGAAGCCGATCCAGTTGGTTTTCAGCAGGCAGCCATGGCACCCGTCCCACTCGGTCAGCTCGCCGACAAGGCCCTCGTACGGTTCCAACGGGCTGAGCATGTGCAGCACCCCCGACCACTCGGGGTTTACGGTGCTGATATCCAAACTGAACAAAGGGTGCAGATGGTTGGCCAGTTCCAGTTGATCGGCGACAAACACGTCTTCAACAGGCGGGAACGGCAGCATGCCGGTGGGGACTTTGGTGAAGTCGGGGGTGTGATCGTCGGTCATCAGAGTTTCTTCCTTGTGGGTCGCCCCGGATTGAGCACTTTGGGTATCAATGGCTGTCCTGGTAAGCACCCAGCGTGGCGCAGTGGCGACATTTGAACAGGTAGGCGGTAGGCCCATGATCCTTATCCAGGGCATTGAAGAACGCTTGCCACTGCGGACCGTCCTCCAAGCCTGTTGAGTCCTGAACGGCGGCGATGGCTGCCGGGCCCAGTTCAAGCAACTCTGCATGGCCGGCCTTGCAGACAAACTCGGCTGCGTCGTCGCAGTGAGTGAACCAGCACTCTTGCTGCCAGCCATTAAAACCAGGCGTGCGCTGGCTGACTTCGGCGATCTGCGCCTCGCTCAGCGTGTCTTCGACGTCCAGGCCGATACTCCCGTCATCGACAAACGTCGCGCCCAGGCGCTGGTGCGCACTCCCGTCGGCAATGCACCAAGGACAGATGCAGTTTTCGTATTCATCAATGGCGTATACCGGGCCCACATAAATGTAGCCTCGCGCCTGATTGCAGCTCACGCAAGTGGCGTAAGAGGCTTGCACCGAACCGCTACCGACGGGATCTGGATGATAAATAAAGTGGGGCAGTGTCATGTGCGCATCCTTGTTAAGTGCATGCCTTTCATTGCTCGACCTGCTCTAACCATGTCTTGAATTCGAGGGCTTGCTCGGGGGTATTGAGTTGCGTAATCCAGGCGATTTCTTCCGGCACGCTTTGAGAGTCAGAGACTGCGAATACATAAATGGCGTTCTCAAACGTGCACGTCGTCAGCGACTTCAAGGCCGCAACACAGTGTTCAAAAACGAGCGCGCGGTGACGTGCAAAATCTTCATCGGGAATCGAATCAGCCAAGTCCCACAACAGGCTCGACAGGGCGTTGAAGTGTTCGCCACCGAAGGTTACGTGGCTCCATTCAGCGGGTGACCATTTGAAATACGCTCGCTCAGCAGCATCTTCAGCCTGCACGCGCGCCAAGTGATCAGCCGTGTTGAACGACGGCACCAGCGTCCGCGCATCGGCGTCTGAGTACAGCGCAAACCCACAGACATCGGCGGAGGGGTGCGCTTGGCGAAATTGCTCGATGGCTTTCTTGCACGCTACCTGAATATCTCGCTGAAAATGGTCGTTGATCTGGCCCGAGTCGCTCATTCAAAAAAGAACCTCATGAAACCCTCCACATCCGTGCCCTCAACATCGTTGACCACTTCCCTGGCCCTGAACAGAAAGGCGGGCGTGCGCTACCCCGGGATACGGCGTACGCATTGTCTCGATTGATGTCGCTGTACGGCGGCATGGGCTCGATCAACGACGTTGTCCTGTATGAAAACGCAACACCCTTGCTGGACGAAAACAACGAACTGCAAGGGCTGCTATCAGATCTTCATCAGCTTTGCGCAGGGCGCCATTGAACCCCGCGCCCCACGCTTGCCGATGCTGAAAGCCTTCAGGCCTGCTCGAATCGCTGTTGCAGCAAGTGCCGCGCAGTGCCTGCATTGAGGTAGGTGCCGATCAGTTCCGCCAATTGCTCATTCTTGAGCTTTTTGTCGTCCCGGCAGAACTGAATCAACTGCAACTGGACCCAGCGCTTTTTCTTGTCGAGCTTCGCATCAGGCGAAAAGAACGAGCGCGAGGCCAACTCAGGCATCGGGGCATCATCTTCCAGCAGCAGATTCAAGTGCAGCCCCTGGCCCATTTGCAGACCAAAATCAGCGACGTGCCGAATCGGCAGTGGTGCCTTGAGGTTGGCAAAAACAAAGTGTTCGGGCGTCAGCAACAACGCGGTCTTGTTCGACCGCTTGAGCAAGCGCAACGAGAACGGCAGCAGGCATGCCATCAATACGACGAGCCCCCCACCAGCGACCAGTATCATCGATTTGTTACTCCCTGAAGCCTGCGGCAACAGCCACGGCAAGACCAGCAGGCCCAGACCCAACAGCATGAAGAACGAGAAGCAACCCAGGGTAATCCACCCGCGCAATCGTGCGCCTTCATGCAGCCGGACTTCCTCCGTGGCATTGCTGGCATGGCTACGCAACGCCTGCACAACCGCCGCGTCCTGCTCCACATAGTGGCCGAGGAAGTCCTCGGTCATGCGGGCACGCAATGCCTGGGGATCGGCGAAATAGTGATCCATCGCGGCGCAGGCTTGTGCCGCGTTGATCGGGCGGGTGCCGCGGCTGACGGCCTCTTCGACCGTGACTTGCAGGGATTCCAGCCGTACGAGATTGGAGGGATGAGTGTCCGATGGATGCGGCAGGCTGGCCGCCATTTCCTCCTCGGGCAGGGTCAGCGTCTGCGCGGCCAGTTCCTGCACCAGGCTGCCTGGCAAATCGCCGGTACGCACGTGTTCGGCACTGGGGTTGGTCGCTCGGGCCACATGGGTCGATACCCCCTGCTGCAACAAGGGGTCGATGGCAGAGATGCGCACCAAGGCCGAAGCGATGGCGATATTCCCTGTCAGCTTCGCGCCCGCCGCGTCCGCCGCCAGCTCCCGCACGCGGCTCCAATGGTTCACCGCGTGATCGAAACGCTCCATGAAATACTCACCGAGCATGAACGCCGGCCACAGCGTCGTGCGTTGCAGCACATCGCTTTGCAACATGGTTTCGGCAATCACCCCGAGGCTGCGGCCGATGCCCTCGTAGATCGGTACGAAGCGCAGGCTGTACTCGGTATCGGCACCGGCGAAGTGCGCCAGTTCGTGACCGATGACCGCGCCGGTCTCCGCCGAATCGAGCAGGCCCAGGTACAGCATCGGCACGTGCAGTGTGCGGCCCTTGAGCGTGGTGTCTGCCGGGAGCAGGTTGACGTCGCTTGAGGTGACGTAAAAGCCTTCGGTCATGCCCAGCACGATGTGCTCGGGGGCCAGCGCGCCGAGTTGCTCGGCCAGCTGGCGAACATAGGCCCACAACGCCGGCGCCTGTTGCGGTGTGACGACCTCGCCCAGAACGTTCATCGGCGTGGGCTGGAACATGCGCAGCATGACCGGCAGCTGCTTGCCCATCTGCCAGATCGAATACAGGAAACCGAGCATCAGCATCAACACGATGAGCATCAGCTTGAATTCACCAGCGGCCATTTTCCCCATGTGCCACAGCCCCAGGCCTTCGAAACCGAGGATGGCCGCCACCGCCGCGCCCATGGCGACGATGTGCCCCACCAGCAGGTACGGCAACAGGCGGCTAACCCGGCTGAAGGTGTGCAGCAAACGTTCACGGGAATGACTCGCGCGGGCACCGGCCCAGCGCAAGCCCAGCAGACCCAATACGCCGACCAGGGAGGCCAGCAGGCCGAGGGCGATGACACCCTTGGCCAGATTGCTCATCACGGCACTCACCGGTTGCAGGATGGTCAGGTCGTGCTCGGCGTCAGCAATACGCGATAGAGCCATGGCAACACTCATGCGCTTGCCATTGATATCGACCATTGCCGAGCTCGATCCCGGCTTTGCAGCCATCGCTTCGAGTTCGACATGCATATCACCCAGTTCGGCGTTGATAGCCGCGAATTCCTTGATGCTTTCCGAACTGCGTTGTAACTCCCAGGCGCCAAACAAACCAAGGCAAAGCGGCAGGAGAATAAGTACGGCAATGAGTTTCAACGTTCTCATGAGACAGGGCCTCAATAGTCGCGTCGCCTTACATCCGTGGCGAGCATAAATTCCATTTAACGAAGGCCCGAAAGCCCCCACGCTATTGCACGGCCCGACATGAAAGTTACGGGGCGCACTCGTACCCGGCGCGTTATACAGAAATATCGACGATATGTAACGCCATATTGCCCGAACACTCGTTCAGTAACGCAAAGGACGCCTTGTATCTCTCCGACATCCTAAATTGCCATCACTTCCCTGCCGGTTATATGACACTTATCCTTCAACCTTTCCTCAGCGGATCATCAAGCAGGCGTTGGGTGAACCGATTCACCTTTTTCAAATTATTTTCATTTTAAAATTGGATCCACAACCTGCCTGAAACCATTGAATTAACTGGCTTTCGGAACTATCCGACAGACACACCCCACAAGTAATGGCAAGCCGACATCATTGCGGCGTGTAACAAAAACGAGAAAAAATCCGTTCTCGAATGAACTTTTCGATACGACGTGTTGCCATACACGACGTTACTGGCAACTCAATATCCATATGCCAGCATCACACTACCGGTTATCCCCGGCAGTGTGTTTTTTTGGTTTCGAACATTAGCAATCACCTCTCGTGGACAGCTGTTCACTCGAGAAATCTGTCGCTCGACATGCCCCGGTTTTTTTATCCAGGAAGGCATGGAGTGTTCAAGGACGATGTACCGATGACTCAGACGTTTTTTGATGTTGAAGCATTGATCAAGCTGCGAAGCCAGACCCGGGCCATTTCTGATGCGCTGAAGGCGCAGGCTTCGGATTATCTGGCGACCCTGGCTTTGCTGATTCGTCCGCAGGCGTTTTTCGGTGAGTACCTGCAGGGTGCACAGCGCAGCAGCGGCCGCGAAACCCAGCACCATTTCAAGGAACTCAAGGAGCTTTACGACCGCATCGGCTCGGGCGCTCCGTTCCAACTGGTCAATGAACTCGAAGTGCCGCTCAACCTGCTTAGCACCACTCCGCAACTGTTCGCGCTGGAGTACGACAAGGTGCTGTCCCAAAGCGGTCAAACCATTCGCATCACCAGCCCCGTGCGCTGGGTGGTTGGCTTCAGCTCATTCGACCTTGCCCGTTTCCGCACGGTGATCAAAGACCCCAATCGCAGCAGCGCCGAGTTGTACCGCTTCGTGGTGCATTACCTGGTGCTGTTCTACTGCCTGAGCAAGTCGCC